>Ga0105096_10000337_pt1 | contig 15373 bp, 8 predicted proteins | sample PPLLak3cmMay2015_FD_87036 | JGI IMG/M metagenome (GOLD analysis project Ga0105096, IMG submission 87036) | Freshwater sediment microbial communities from Prairie Pothole Lake near Jamestown, North Dakota, USA - PPLs Lake P7 Core (1) Depth... | ecosystem: Environmental > Aquatic > Freshwater >... | reverse complement strand
TTTTGTGAAAGGCAAACCTTTCACCAAGTTAAAACGCATTCCCTATATCGAATCATGTTGATTTTGTAAACATTTTTTTCCTAATACCATATACCGACTTCAGGTTAGGCGCTTTAAAATGATTTTTGTTTTTTGACTTTTAACACCTTTATAGGACAAAGTTGCACAATCAGCATTCCCGTCAGCATAAGAACACAACCTGTGACTCCTCTGTTGTTCATCACCTCGCCCAGGATAAGCCAACCAAAAATTGCACTAAATACGGCTTCCAGGCTCAATATGATTGCTGCGTGTATTGCCGGTGCATCCTTTTGAGCGACGACTTGAAGCGTATACGCCGTTCCTACGGATAATATACCGCCATATAAAATAGGGATGGTCGCCCCCTTAAGTCCTTCAAGGGTAACGGTTTCAGTCAGAGCAGCACCGATCAGGCTTAAAAATGCACAAACCGTAAATTGCGCACAGGCCAATTTGATTGTATCCAATCTTGGAGACAAACGACTCAGGATAAGAACATGAACAGCCCAGAAAATTGCACCCAGAAGAACCCATAAATCGCCGGGCGCCAGAGCAAAAGACTCCGTTACACTCAAAAGATATAAGCCCGATACGGCAAGACTCACACCGAGCCATCCGCCGACACCAAGACGAAGTCCCCAAAAAAAACCAAAAATCGGTACGAAAATCACATAGAGACCTGTGATAAAACCCGCCTTTCCCGCAGTCGTGTAAACCAGTCCGATCTGCTGAAGGCTCGCCCCGGCAAAAAGAACCACACCGGCAATTAAGCCTCCTTGAATCAATGAAAAAAATGTTCCCTCAATCTCTTGATTTCTCCCGTTTCGCCACCCCATAATCGGTACAAGTACCAATGCACCCAGAGCAAAACGAATGCCGTTAAAAGTCAAAGGCCCCACATGATTCATTCCCACTCGCTGAGCCACAAAGGCACTTCCCCAGATGGCAGCGGTTAGCAACAGCATCAAGTCGGCCTGATATATCTTATTTCTCATATGTTTTTTCCATCACCAACAACCGGTCGAACTTCTTCTTTGAGCATACAACAGGCCACCTGATATCTCGGCAAGCCTTTATCATCGTAACTGATGTTGTGCGGCTGAATAATTTTATTCATCACACACCCCTCGGGGATGGTTAAATGGAACAGGTCCGTTTCATTGATTTTAGGCATCATTACCATACGATCTTCTTCCATTTGAAAGGCGTGAATCGGATAGTCTTCACACAGAGGGCATCGGTAAACTCGTCCGTTAGGAAAAATAAAATAGTTATCCGCAACGACCCCGGCACATTCAAAATGATCATCGGTATTCAGATATACCTTGGGATAAGTGGCAATAATTCCAATCTCCGCCGCCCTTTCAGCCACCTCGGGTACAGTGGCGATCCATCGGCCATAGGGCACTTGAAGTTCTTCAACTTGAGATCGACCGGATTTGGCGGATTTTCCCCGGATACCGATAACCTGAATAAAAAAACGCTCTATGCCCAAATCCTTGAGTAATTCAGGCATACGATGCAATTCATTGATATTAGATTGACTTACGGTATAAATCAGGCTGGTATGAAATCCTTTGGATACCGCCCGGCGAATACCGGAGACACATTTTTTATAAGAGCCTTTACCACGAATTGAATCATTGGTTTCAGGGTCGGGACCATCGAGACTGAAACAAAAATATTCCAGTTCATTCGGGTTGATCCGGTCCAGGATGTCGTTAAATAAATACCCATTGGTGTCCACCGTCACGGAACCAAAGCCAAGTTTATGTGCCTTTTTAATAGCTTTGGATAAATCAGGATGAAGAGTGGGTTCACCTCCTAAAAAAATGACATTGGCAACTTCTTTCTTTTTTGAAAAAATCTTCAACCACGCTTCAATCGTAGATAACGGAACAATCCCTTTTCCATGCTGGTCAGGGTTTATGTAACAATGACGGCATGTCAGATTGCATTGCGTAAGGATATGAAAAAAGACGTTTGTAGAATTTTTGGAAAAAGATACGGTCCTTAATACCTTCCTTGATGTCATTTCTATTTAACCTGTTTCAAGGCAATCTTTGCTTAATGCTTCATCAAATTCCACCGGGTAACACCCGTCAAAGCAGGCCTTGCAAAAATGTTCCTCAGGATTCTCGAAACCTGTTGAATCTAAAAGCCCTCTGAGGCTTAAGTATGCAAGAGAATCCAAGCCAAGAAAATCTCTGAGTTCCGCCACGGATTTACTGGCGGCAATCAATTCACCTCGCGTGGAAAAGTCAATTCCATAATGGCAAGGGTGTCGATGGGGTGGTCCTGCCACACGCATGTGCACACGCTTGACACCCAATTCCCGGAGGGCCTTTACACGTGTTTTGGCTGTAGTGCCGCGTATAATGGAATCTTCAATAATGATAATGTCTTTTCCTTTTAACAAATCTCTGACAGGATTCAGTTTGACTCTTACACCAAATTCACGCATGTTTTGCGAAGGTTGAATAAAGGTCCGCCCTACATAATGATTTCGAATCATACCCATTTCAAAAGGAATACCCGATTCCTCATGATAACCCAGTGCGGCATAGTTTCCCGAATCCGGAAAGGGCATCACCAGGTCGGCATCCACCGGTGATTCCTGGGCCAAACGTTTGCCATGAGCTTTTCTGACTAGATAAACGTTTTTCCCAAAAATGGTGCTGTCAGGACGGGCAAAATAGATAAATTCAAAAATACAAAAAGATCGTGGCACTTTAATGGATGCTTTAATACTTTTAACACCCTCATTGCTAATAATGACGATCTCTCCGGGGTCCAACTCACGAATTAGTTCGGCCTGGACCAAATCAAGCGCGCAAGATTCCGATGCCAGTATGTAACTGCAGTTTAAAATGCCCAGACATAAAGGGCGAAAGCCATTTGGGTCCTTAATTCCTATAAGCTCTCCTTTATTGGTAAGCACCAAAAAAGAAAAGGCCCCCTTAAGTCGTTCAACGGTTTTCACCAGCGCTTGTTCAAAACCATGTTTCAAGTTTTTAACAATAAGGTGAAGCAAAATCTCGCTGTCCATGGTAGTTTGAAAGATGGAGCCGGCTTCCTCCAATTCTTGTTTCAAGGTGTGTGCATTGAAAAGATTTCCGTTGTGGGCTACCGCATAGGACCTTTTTCTGTGATGAACCACGAAAGGTTGAGCGTTATTTAATATGGAGCTTCCGGTAGTTGAGTATCGCACATGGCCGATGGCGCTTGTTCCCTGAAGTTGATCCAGATGATTCTCGACAAAAACATCCGACACCAGACCCATTCCTTTGTGAGAAAGAATTTTACCATCTCGAACGACGGCAATACCCGCGCTCTCCTGTCCACGGTGCTGAAGAGCATAAAGACCGAAATAAGTGAGCTTCTCGGATTCATGATGTCCGTGAATGCCGAATATGCCGCATGATTCTCGAGGCTTATCAAAATCCGTCATGATTGTATTCCTTAATTAACATTATCGCTATGATACTCTTGGAGAGTTTTAACCGAAAGTTTTTTTTCCTTTAACGCCGTAATGCCCTTGCAAATTGCCAACGCCCCGGCAATGGTTGTCGTGTAGGGCAGCTGAAATTTTAAAGCAGCCCGCCGAATCAGATAACCATCACGTTTGGCATCATTGCCTGTTCCGGTGTTGATTACAAGCTGTATTTCACCGTTTTTGATGGCATCTACAATATGAGGTCGGCCCAGAGACACCTTATTTATCATTCGGTTTTCAACCCCTTTTGACGCCAGAAAATTTGATGTCCCCACGGTGGCCACAATATCGAACCCTAGTTTTTTAAATTGTGCCGCTACCGACAACATTGTTTCCTTGTGGTTATCCTTGACACTGATAAAAATCGACCCACTGACGGGAAGACGTTGGCGCGCGCCAAACTGCGCCTTGGCATAGGCAATCCCAAAATCCATATCAATCCCCATAACCTCACCCGTAGATTTCATCTCGGGCCCCAGCAACGTATCCACATCTGGAAATCGATCAAAGGGAAGCACGGCTTCTTTCACCGACAAATGCCTTGGAACAATCTCCCGATCCAGTCCCAAATCTTTCAGCTTCCTCCCCAGCATCACTTTGGTGGCAAGCTTGGCCAGTTGAATTCCGGTTGCTTTACTGACAAAAGGGACGGTTCTCGAAGCTCTGGGATTCACCTCCAGAACAAACAACTGATTGCCCTTGACCGCATATTGAACATTCATCAGCCCGACCACCTTCAACTCTTTTGCCATGGCCTTTGTGGCTTCCGCAATTTCCTTGAGAATTTCTTTTGAAACACTATAAGGCGGAAGCACACAGGCGGAGTCTCCTGAATGGATACCCGCTTCCTCGATATGCTCCATAATTCCGCCGATGATAGTCATACTGCCGTCTGAAATAGCATCAACATCCAGTTCCAGGGCATCCTCCAGAAATTTATCTATCAGCACCGGATGTCCCTCCGAGGCCAATATGGCCTGTTCTGTAAAAATGTCTAATTCTTTTGTGTTATATACTATTTTCATAGCCCTTCCACCCAGTACATAGGATGGGCGCACAATTACGGGGTACCCGATCTTTTCGGCAACAACAACGGCTTCATCTACAGTCATGGCAGTATCGTTGGCCGGTTGGACCAATCCTAGCTTATTAAGCATAGCCTGAAAAAGTTTACGGTCTTCAGCCCGATCTATGCTTTCCGGCTGGGTTCCGATAATCGGCACTCCAGCCTGGTGAAGACCTTTAGATAAATTGAGCGGCGTTTGCCCCCCGAACTGAACAATAACACCATCGGGCTTTTCCGTCTCGACAATATGAAGCACATCCTCTTTGGTCAAAGGCTCGAAATACAGCTTGTCGGAAGTATCATAATCTGTGCTGACCGTCTCGGGGTTGCTGTTGACCATGATACTTTCCACACCCTCTTCGCGGAGTGCGAACGATGCATGAACGCAACAGTAGTCAAATTCAATGCCCTGCCCTATCCGGTTAGGCCCTCCGCCCAAAATTATCACTTTTTTCCTGTCCGATACCCGTGCTTCATCTTCCATCTCATAGGTAGAATAGTAATAGGGAGTTGCAGCCTTAAATTCGGCGGCGCATGTATCCACCAGTTTATAAACAGGCCTGAGCCCTATGCTTTTTCTACGAGCCTTGATGTCGTCTTCGGAAGTTTTTAATAAAAAACCTAACTGGATGTCGGAAAATCCCCAGGATTTGGCCTTTCGCAACTGATCATCAGATAGATCCTTACCAACCGTTTCAACCTCTTTTTCCAGATCAACAATTTGTTTGATCTGATAAATAAACCACGGATCAATGCCGGTAAGCTTGTATATTTCACCGATATCCATACCATACAATAAGGCATGACGCAGATAAAATATACGTTGGGAATTGGGCACGGCCAGTTTTTGTTTGATCTCCGACAGATTCGGAAAACCCCCGTTAAAGTTTTTCAGATTTTGAACTTCTTTTCCATCAGCCCCCAGACCATATCGGCCGATTTCCAGAGAACGAATTCCCTTTTGAAGTGCTTCCTTGAATGTTCTTCCGATGGCCATGGTTTCCCCCACGGATTTCATGGATGTGGTCAGCAGATCCTGGGTCTCCGGAAATTTTTCAAAGGTCCACCTGGGTATTTTTACCACGCAGTAGTCTAGTGTCGGTTCAAAAGAGGCTAAGGTTTCGCCGGTGATATCATTGGGAATTTCATCGAGAGTGTAGCCGACCGCAAGTTTTGCGGCAATTTTTGCAATGGGAAAACCCGTGGCCTTTGAAGCAAGGGCCGAACTTCTTGACACGCGAGGGTTCATTTCCACTACGATCATCTCACCTGTTTCGGGATTGATCGCAAACTGAACATTGGATCCGCCGGTTTCCACGCCGATCTCTCTTATGATCGCAATGGAGGCGTCTCTCATAAGCTGGTATTCACGGTCGCTCAGGGTCTGAGCCGGTGCAACGGTAATGCTGTCACCGGTGTGAACTCCCATGGGATCAAAATTTTCGATGGAACAGACAATCACCACATTGTCATTGTGATCCCGCATGACTTCCAACTCGTATTCTTTCCAGCCCAAAACGGATTCTTCCAGCATCACCTGGCCGATCATGCTTGCATCGATACCGGCCTTTGCCAATATTTCCAGATCTTCAGCATTATAGGCTACGCCGCCCCCTGTGCCGCCTAAGGTAAAACTGGTCCGAACAATAATCGGAAAACCGATATTTGCGGTAATTTCGCGGGCCTGTTCCATGGTGGATGCAATTCCGCTTACAGGGACTCTCAACCCGATTTTTTTCATGGCACGCTTGAAAAGCTCACGATCTTCCGCCTTTTGGATTGACTCGGTATTTGCCCCGATCATCTCCACACCGAATTTATCCAAAACACCCATTTTGGCAACTTCAATGGCGGTATTTAATCCTGTCTGACCTCCTAAAGTCGGAAGAAGCGCATGGGGTCGTTCTCGTTCGATAATTCTAGCTACGGCTTCCGGTGTTACCGGCTCTATGTAAGTGCGGTGCGCCGTCTCGGGATCCGTCATGATCGTAGCAGGATTGCTGTTGACCAAAACAATCTCGAAGCCTTCTTCCATTAAAGCTTTGCATGCCTGGGTACCGGAATAGTCGAACTCACAGGCCTGACTGATGATGATGGGTCCAGCCCCGATTATCAAAATTTTACTGATATCAGTACGTTTGGGCATATTTTTGTTCTTTTTGATATTTTTGAAGGTTCACGGATTTAAAACCCTTTAGAATTTGGATTCCAAACATGAACGTGTCTGTGTCTTAACTCATCAGCTTTTCAAATTCGGAAAACAGATACGAGGCATCATGAGGCCCGGGAGAAGCTTCCGGATGATATTGCACGGCAAAAAGCGCGAGTTTTTTGTGTTTGAATCCTTCCAAGGTGTTATCATTGAGATTGATGTGAGTAATTTCTACATCATTTTTGTCAAGACTGTCTATATCCACTGCAAAACCGTGGTTTTGAGAAGTGATTTCCACCCGTCCGGTAACCAGGTTTTTAACCGGTTGGTTTGCTCCCCGATGCCCAAATTTCAGTTTGAATGTCTTGCCCCCCAAAGCCAGCCCTGCCAGCTGAATTCCGAGACAGATACCAAAAATCGGGCAATAGCCCAAAAGATCACGTATGGTATCGACGGCATATTGCAACGGCTCGGGATCACCAGGGCCATTTGAAAGAAATATACCGTCAGGCGCCATGGCCTTAACGGTTTTACCATCCGTATTTCCCGGAACCACGATAACCTCGCAACCGACCAGAGCAAGATTTCGTAAAATATTATATTTTATTCCGAAATCGAACGCCACCACTGATTTTTTAACTTTCCGATACTGCCAGACAGATTCCGTTAAAGATTCACCCTCGTCAAAATAGATAGGTTTTGAATTGCTCCATCGATATGGTTTTTGGGTCGTCACCACACTGGCCAGATCCTGTCCTTGCATGCTTGGTGTTTTTTGTACCCTTTTCAGCAAGGATACCGGATCAAGATCCTGGGTGGATGCAATAGCACGCATGGCCCCTCGGGTTCGAAGATGCCTGGTCAATGCGCGCGTGTCAAACTCCTCAAGCCCTAAAATTCCATGACTTTTAAGATAATCCGCCAGGCTGGCCGTAGATCTGTAATTGTTGGGAAATGCCTGATACTCCCGGACCAAAAAAGCGGCCACCTGAATCCGGTCCGATTCGACATCATCAAGATTAACCCCGTAGTTACCAATTAAGGGATAGGTCATAACAACCATCTGGCCCCGGTAGGATGGATCCGTTAGAATCTCCTGATACCCGGTCATGCTTGTATTGAAAACCAATTCACCCCAGGTTTCACCATGGCCTGTGAAACTTCGGCAATGAAAGGTTTTTCCATCTTCAAGAACTAATAACGCTTTCATTTGTTTTCTCATCTCAGCCATTTTTAAAGCGGCTGCCCGTACTCATTTTCGAATCCGTTGTAACCTAATTGGAAACAACAAAATAATAGTGGGTTACGAGCTATCGCCCTAACCCACCCATAAACAATATGGCCTTGATACATCAACGTTATCCTGTTGACAATTCATAATCGAAAAATATTTATATGCAACACTCGGGCAATTGTCAATGCATCCCTTTAACCAATGGATACATTTTCCACAAGATTCCAGATACCGCAAGGGCATGCCCCGGCGCAAAAGCCACATCCAATACACAGGGTTTCATCCACCACATATTCATACTCGACGCCTCCCAACGATTTTCTGCTAATAGCCGCCCTGGGACAGATATTTTCACAGATACCACAATCGCGGCAGGCACCACATGATGAACATTGAGAACCGCAGTGGGTGATATTTTCAAACGCTGTGATCCTGGGATCAAAATATTCCAGGGTAATTCGTGTCTTGTCGATAATCCTTCGGGTATCACTCGCAGGGCGCTTTCCTTCCAGAATCTCTGAAATGGCCTGCGCCGCCTTTCGACCGGCCCCGATGGCATCGGTTAAAAGCCCGGGCTTGACCGCATCGCCTATGGCAAAAATCTTGGAATTGGTGGTTTGATAGTATTCATTGACCACAATATAGCCTTTTTTAGCCGCCACACTTTCCGGAAGAAATTCCAAATCAGGAACATCGCCAATGGAAATAAAAACAGAATCAGCCGGTAAAACCTCTCCGGATTGCAACACAACACCCTGATCGGTTATTTCTTTGGTATAACACGGCCATTTGAATTTTGCCCCTACGGTTTCGGCCTCATCACGCTCTTTTCCAAAAGACAACGGTTCCTGGATATCAATTAAAGTGATGTCATCGGCACCGAGCCTGTGCGCCTCGGTAGCAACATCACATCCCACATTACCCGCGCCGATAATCACCACACGTTTTCCCACCGTGGTCTTTTCCAGCTTTGCTTTTGCCAAAAAATCGTTGGAGGCAATCAAGCGTTCATTTCCCGGTACCGGTAAAATTCGGGGTTTTTGAGCGCCGGCTGCAATGACGATAAAATCATAATCATCCTGAAGCCGTTCCACCTCCTCCTTTTTCAGTTTTTGCCGAAGATGCACATGGGGGATCACCTTTGCGATACGATCTATTTCTTTATCCACAATTTCCTTGGGTATTCTGCTCTTAGGAATCATGGAAGAAATTTTACCGCCCAGGGTTTCGGACATGTCGTAAATCACCGTTTGATGTCCCTTTCGACGCAACTGCCAGGCAACGGATATCCCGGCAGGCCCCCCACCGATAACCGCAATCTTTTTTCCGGACTCGGGCGGCAAATCCGGCATTTTAGCCTCGATACTGGCTTTTCCCAGTTTAGTGATATCCACGGAAGGCATACCTGAAATCTGTCGTGTGCAAGATTGCATGCACAGGTTCGGACAAAGGTATCCGCATACGGTTGCGGGAAACGGTGTGTAAGCCAAGGCCAAATCAACGGCCTCATCCACACGTCCCTCCCGAACAAGGCGCCAGCGATCATGTACCGGAATGCCGGTAGGGCAGGATGCCTCGCACGGTGCCGCATATTTACGATTTTCCCAGACAGGCACAAACCGCCTGAGATCCCCGGTAACGATCAATGGAATAGGACTTCGATCTATGTCGGTCAGATCACCGATCAATCCCCCTGTCCCAAGCTCCTTGTCCCAGACGTCGGTTCTGAAAGAGGCCATAGAACGTCTCTGATGGGAAAATCGTTCCATAGGACTTCTAGCGGCCAAGAGCTGCCATTGGCCTCGCTCTGAAAGGGCCTCGAAAAGTTCCGTTCGCTTGATACGCTCTAGAAATATTCTCAGATTGGTGGTCAACCATTTCCATTGGACATCATCAATCGGCACCGCCTTGGTGTCCACCTGGCTGTAACCTCCATGGGGCCCTCGGAAAAATACCTTTCCGCCTACCATTCCCACAAAAGGACGATACCCGATTACGTTATCAGGCGTCTGTGCATCGATACCACAGACCACCGCTATACCGCCCGCCATAAATTCACCGAAATAATCACCCACCGAACCCAAAACCCATAACTCGGGAGGATCAAACCTGGGATTGGCCTTGGTCATGGTCATGCCCCTGGCACCAATATTTCCGGCGATATAAATCTTTCCCTGAGCCATGGCATTGCCGACTCCATTTCCGGCATGTCCATGAACCACGATTTTGGCTCCCCCGTTCAACCACCCAACATCATCGGAGCCCGGTCCCATGGTCTCAATAAAGGTATTGGGAAAACCCATGGACCCCAAACGTTGTCCGGGATGACCGACTACCCTGATATGCACAGTGTCGTTTCCTGCTTTCCACAAACGCCCACCGATCCCATGCTGACCAAAGGCTTTAATTTCAATATACCTGTGACCATGAACTACGGCATCCTGAACTTTTTCCTCCAAAACCCGTGAATCGATTCTTATCCCGTTTTCTTTTCCTAAAATAACATAAAAGTGCTTGTCCTGCATGGAGCTTCTCCTGTTTACATTTCTTGGCATCTTTGATTGCGTTTCCCAACGCCATGGCCCGAGATCAAACTGCCGTGGAAATTTCGGCAACCAACGATCTTAATTTGCACCCCACTTATACCACATATTTGATAGACAACCGATCCGCAGCCGCCTTGTCACTGATACCCAAAGCATCCGACATGCCGATGGGCAAGGATGTGGATCTTCCCAATGGGGCAACAATTTTTTTGAGTTCCGTGTCAAAGCTCAAAAATACATCCACCACTCGTTCCGCAACTTTTTCCATATCCAATCGGCGATAAAGACGCGGGTCCTGAGATGTGATTCCTTTGGGACATAGACCGATGTTACAAATATTGCACCGGTCGGACTCGGAACCTAAACAACCGGCTGCGGCCTGCATAATGTATTTTCCGACATGAACACCGCTTGCGCCTAACATAATCAACGCAGCGGCATTGGCCGCCAAATTGCCGTTTTTTCCAATACCCCCGGCGGCAAAAAGAGGTATTTCATTTTGTTTACCGATAGCACAAAGCGTCAGATAAGCATCCCGAATATTGCCGGCGATAGGATGGCCCATGTGATTCATGGAAACATTATAGGCTGCCCCCGTACCACCGTCTTCCCCATCGATGTTCAACCCGCCTGCATAAGGATTTCTGGAAAGGTTATTCAAAACAGCCAATGCCGTGGATGTTCCTGAAATTTTTGGATATACAGGCACTCTAAACCCCCATGCCATATACATGGACTGTATCATCTTGGCCACGGATTCTTCGATGGAATACTTGGTCTGATGCGTCGGAGGACTGGGAAGACTTACCCCTGAAGGCACCCCTCTTATGGCGGCAATAAGCTTGTTGACCTTATACCACATCAAAAGCCCGCCATCACCGGGCTTTGCCCCCTGTCCATATTTAATTTCCACCGCACACGGATCCACTTTCATCTCTGGGATTGCATGGATAATTTCATCCCAACCAAAATACCCGCTGGCAATTTGCAAAATAACATATTTTAAAAATCGACTTCGCAACAACCGCGGAGGACATCCACCCTCACCGGTACACATGCGAACCGGCATCTTAAGCTCCTCGTTCAAATAAGCAACCCCCATCTGAAGCCCTTCCCACATAGGAGGAGATAACGCTCCAAAAGACATGGCGCCAATGATTAGCGGATAAATTTCGCGGACCGGAGGAATCCAACCGTTTGTCTGAAAAGCTTTAAGCTGATCTTCGGGAGAAAGCACACGCCCAAGAAGAGTCCTAATTTCAAACTCATGACGACCGGCATCCAATGCCGGATCAGTCAACATGGAAATACGGATAAACTTGATTTGGTCCAAAATTCCCCCTGGAACATTGCGCCGCCCTCCCCTGCTCCTGGGTGTCCCGCCACGATTGATATGGAACTTGAGCTTGTCCGCCTCATCGGTTTTCATGGGAATAATGGCATCATTGGGACATACCATGCTGCACATGGCGCATCCGATGCAAGCATAGGACGGATCGGTTTTCTGGCGGATTCCGTTATACACCTTATATAATGTTGAAGGTTTTTCACTGAGGTTCACGGGATTTTCAACAATTCTCTTTCGAAAAACCCCCGGTTCTATGGCCTGGACCGGGCATACCGCCGTGCATTGTCCGCAAAGGGTACACTTTTCCTTGTCCCAGAGAATTTGCCAGGGAAGATCCTTGATGCTTAATGTAGATGGGGTAATGGCTGTGTTTGACGACATATTTTAACCTCCTGTCGATCCGGCCCGACCACGGCCATGTCAAGATACATTGGTTGAAAATCCTTGCTTTTGTCACGGTCTTCGATGGCGGCGTCCAAACCGCATATCTCGGATGCGAATGCAAACATTCCGGGCCTTCCTCCGGCTACACCCGGTCGAAGTTTTTTTCTGTCCTGTACCATAAAAAGGCTATGGTCCGGAATACACCCAATCACACAATTGGGACCATCGATGATCAGTTTCCGACAACTTCGCTTTAAATAGCGAAGAAAATCTCCATCAGGATGCTTTTCCAAATCCTCATCCTGAAGAGGCGTAATAATATGTTTATAGGCCTCCAACCCAAGCCGTAGTTTTTTTAACGTGTAATGCAAAATATGGGTAAAAACCTCCGAATCGGACTGGTAGCCCATATATCCAGGATATCCCCTTGAACTCAAATACTCCTTAATAGGAATGAACGCCGTATTTTCACCATTTGTCATAGTGGAATATCCCCGAAGAAAAAACGGATGGCATGCATACAAATTAATGGCATAGTTGGTATTCTGGCGCCCCTGGGCCATAATAATCCTTGCACGCAAATCCTTTCGATCAAGCTGAAGGTGCCTGGCAACCACCATGGGGTCTCCGATCTCCTTAATCATGATCACGTCGGGCCAGAATGAAAAGACAATCATGTCATTTTCTTCCTCACCCATCCGACGAAGCTCCAACCGGGTCTCCACCAGCTTTTCATATACCTTCTCCTGACCATAATTGTCCCATTCTTCGGGAAGTTCATACGCCCGGATCAGATAAATCGCCCGTTTCGGCACTCCCTGCGGCGGGGTTTTGGCGACCTTGATCGCCATCTTAAACTTGGTCATAAATCCCTTGTCCATCATATGCTTATCCAAACGACGCAGCCCGGATTCCGTAAAAATACCGGAAAGGATCGGGGCATCTTTCATCTCTTCAAATGGACCGGCAAGGTCCCGCATAAACAGACCCACACCGGAGCCATCATGGCCTTCTTTCATGACATTCAAGGCGTCCATGGCTACCATGGGAGAAAGAGGTTCATCGCTAGTTATGGCAAATAATCTGCACATATGTTTTTCTCCTTGTTAATCCAACAAAAATGTAACTCTTTTTTACAAAAAAGTAACAAGCAATCCGACTATCTTGCAGTATATGCTGGTTTTGCCTGCCCAAACAGGCCAAAACCAACCGAACATTGAATCAATGCAAATTTCGAGCCATATATTCATTTTTTATAAGTATTACCTGAAAAAATGCCTCCAGGCTTTTAATATAATTTGCCGAAGTTTTGAAAAACGGTTTTTTGCCACGACAGCGCTTTTATTCTGAAGACTGAGCCGATGGACCATGGCCCGGTAAGTCAGGTAGCCGTCGCGAAGAATATGGGCGGTCTGATCATCAATGATCCCTGTGCGGTTCAGGGCGTTTAAGATACGAACATTATCGCTCCAACGTATAATTTCAGGATATTCATGGGCGTGCAACAGTGCCAGGAATTGTACAATAAATTCGATGTCCACCATTCCACCGGGGCCCTGTTTCAAATCAAATTTTTCCGGCACAGGTTTGAGGTGTTCCCGTCGCATTCGCTCACGCATATCACGGACTTCATCACATAGCCGGTCACGATCCCGATACTGGGATAGAATGCTTCTTCGGATTTTTTCAAATCGTTTGATCAAAGCCTCATCCCCGGCAATGGCTCTGGCTCGTACCATAGCCTGATGTTCCCAGGTCCAGGCATCATTTTTTTGATAATCCGCAAATGCGTCGATATGACTGACAAGCAGACCGGAGCTTCCGCTCGGCCGAAGTCGCATATCCGCCTCATAAAGAAATCCCGCACGAGTATGAGCGGTCAGGATATGAAGTACTCTTTGTCCGAGGCGGGTAAAAAACTGGGGATTATCTATTGGTCTTCGATTGCCCTGGGTTTGATCCCGCGTTCCCGAATGCAAAAATACCAGATCAATATCACTGGAATAACCCAGTTCGAGTCCTCCCAGTTTTCCATATGCAACCACGGCAAATCCCCTTTCGCAGACTGCCCCGTCAAGCCGGCATACCGGGTTTCCGTGTTTTGATGTCAGATAACGCCAGGAAATATTCAAAACTTCATTTAATACGGTTTCTGCAATGTAAGAAAGGTGATCACTGACCTTCATTAGAGGAAGCGCTCCCGTGACATCGGCTGCAGCCACACGAAGTGTGTTGACCTGCTTAAAAATACATAAGGCTTCTATCTGATATTCAAGATCATTGTCCGACAACGGAGCCATTTTTTGGCGAAGCTCGGCTTCAAGCTCCTCCCGTGAAGGCGGAACATACAGTGTACGCGGATCTAGAAGCTCATCGAGCAAAGGTGGATGACGAGAGATAAAGGAAATCACCCAGGGGCTTGCAATGGCCAGTTGAATAAGGTGTGTGAGTGCATCGGGGTTTTCCAGCAACAAAGCGATATAACAAGAGCGCCTTTGAATGGCTATAACCAAATCCAGTATTCGCTGAAGCGCCAGCTCGGGATATTCGGACCTGCCGATTGTTTTGAGCATTTTCGGGATCAATTTGTCTATACGGCTTCTTCCGATACGACTCAGTGCCCTGGTTTCCGAAGCCGTTCGAAAATGCTCCAAATCCCTCAATATTCTCTCTGCGTCCTGGAATCCCGATTCTGCAAGCACGCTCTTTGCCTGGTCGGTCGGGGTAATCTTTAACCAGACGGATTCCATATTTTCTGAAAGTTTATTTTCCTCGGGCTCTTTCAAGTCATTTTCTGATTCGCTTTTAGCTGTTTCCAAAAGACCTGCGAAATGAGAATGGACCAGCTCCAAGGTTGATGTCAGTGATTGAAAAAAAATTTCAGCGCGATCAAATCCCATGGACAGAGCCAAGCGAAGGCGGTCGATGGAATCGGAGGGTAAATGGTGGGTCTGACGGTCTGAAAACTCCTGTAGGCGATGTTCGGTGTTCCTCAAAAATTCGTAGGATGACAACAATTCTTCACATGTGGTTTCAGAAACAATTTTTTCTCGGACTAGAATTTTCAACACTTTTTGAATCTGTTGTTCCTGAAGATCGGGAATCACCCCACCCCGAATCAGCTGA
>Ga0105096_10000335_pt1 | contig 15442 bp, 5 predicted proteins | sample PPLLak3cmMay2015_FD_87036 | JGI IMG/M metagenome (GOLD analysis project Ga0105096, IMG submission 87036) | Freshwater sediment microbial communities from Prairie Pothole Lake near Jamestown, North Dakota, USA - PPLs Lake P7 Core (1) Depth... | ecosystem: Environmental > Aquatic > Freshwater >... | reverse complement strand
GTGGCGTTGATGGAAGAGATCCACATGCTCGAGAACATGGGCATCAGCATCGACGGCCGCCTGCATATCTCGCACAAGGCCCACCTGATCATGCCCTATCACAAGATGCTCGACGCCGCTCGTGAAAAGGGGGCAGGCAGCATCGGTACTACCGGACGCGGCATCGGTCCGGCTTACTTCGACAAAGCACTGCGCATCGGCATCCGTATCGTTGACCTTCTCGACAAGACGGCGCTTCGCGAGAAACTGCGTGAGAACGTAGCGGAGAAGGATGAACTGCTGCAGAAGATCTACGGCGCAGAACCACTCGACATCGACAGCGTCGTTGAAGAGTACCTCTCGTTCGACGTCCGGATCGACCCCTACATCACTGAGACCACGTCGCTGCTCAACAACGCCATCCGCGATGGCAAGTCGATCCTGGCCGAAGGCGCTCAGGGTGCACTGCTCGATATCGATCACGGCACCTATCCCTTCGTCACCAGCTCGAACCCGACATCCGGCGGCGCCTGCACCGGCCTTGGCATCCCGCCAACCAGCATCACGTCCGTCATGGGCGTCGTGAAGGCCTATAGCACCCGCGTCGGCAACGGACCATTTCCGACTGAGCTCGACAATGAGCTTGGCGAGCTCCTCCGCTCGGAAGGACACGAATTCGGTGCCACCACCGGACGCTCCCGCCGGTGCGGCTGGCTCGACATCCCGGCGCTCAGATATAGCATCATGGTCAACGGCATCTCCGAGATCGCCCTTACCAAGCTCGACGTCCTCGGCGTCTTCGACGAGATCAAGATCTGCACGGAATATCTCGTGGACGGGAAACCGGCCAAATACTTCCCGGCCGACGTCAAGACCCTTGAGCAGGTGGAGTGCAGCTACATCACCATGGCGGGCTGGAAATGCTCCCTGGACGGCATCAGGAGCTTTGACGCCCTGCCCAAGGCAGCCCAGGATTACGTGGCCACCATCGAGTCTCTCCTCGACTGCCGCATCACCTGGGTGAGTACCTCTCCGGCACGCGAAGACACCTTCGCCAAATAGGCCCTCGGACCATGTAACACGGTAGCTCAAACTGTGTTATGTTATGCGGTCCATGAGCTGCCGATCTACCATCACGCTCCTTGTGTTCCTGCTCCCTGTTGTGCTCTTCGCACAGCGATGGAAGCAAGTGGCACTGCCTGCCCCCTATGATCAGGGGTACTATCTCGATATCTACTTCCTGCCGTCCAACCCACAGCTCGGTTGGGCCTGTGACAATGATTCCGGCTACGTGGTGCGCACCACGAACGGCGGTGCATCGTGGACGGGTACACGCGTTGGCACTCCGAGCAAAGCTGCCACCTGGAATTCATCCAGTTCTTCGCAAACAACGTCGGATATACATCGGGTCCATGCGGCGTCTACAAGTCTGTTGATGGCGGCGCAACGTGGTCCGCACTCACACTCCCCGGTCCTGCCGGCGGTGTCTGGGGCGGATGGTTCCGTGATGCCAATGAAGGATGGATCACGGGAGGGGGCTGTGGGTACAATCGCTTCCTCAGGACCACGGACGGTGGCCAGACGTTCACTGAGTATATCGACACGAACATCAAACGCTCGAACCTGTCCGATCCGATATGGCAGGCCGACATGCCGGCGGGACGTGTGTATGCGATCGGCAACGGCACGTTATGGAAATCCGATGATGACGGGCTGACGTGGGGTGTGCAATCTTATACGGGTGCAAACTCGCCGTGGCACGAAGAGATCGCCCGCTCAGGCAATACCTTCATGATCCCGAATGCATCGTCGAACTGCCCAACCGGTGGATATGCCGGAGGCGGCGTTCGCACCAGTGTTGACGGCGGTTCTACGTGGGCCGAATTCAACATCGGCGAGGACATGTACGGAACATTCCTCTTGTCGGCACAAAAAGGTTGGGCGGCGGGATGGGATGCCAACGTCTGGTATACGGGAAATGCCGGCACCACCTGGACGAAAAAGAACTGCGGCCTCAATGGGGCGCACACGGATGACCTGTGGTTCATGAACGACACAACGGGATGGGTGTGCGGCGATGGACTGTTCCATCTTGCCCCTCCACTTCGGACGGTGTCGGATTCGGTGCTGGTCTTCTCATCAACATGTCCCGACTCTTCACGACTCGATACGATCTGGGTCGAGAACATCAACTTCAACACCTCGCCCTGGGAGTCGGAATTCGTCGGTCCGGAAGACTACATGTTCCGCGTGGTGAACATCCTTCCGCCAACACTGTCGGCATGTTCACGCGTCCCGGTCATCATTGAATATCGTGCACTGCAGACCGGAGCTCACAACGCGTCATACGTGATCAGGATCAGCGATCCCGATACGGTCCTCATCGTCAATCTTCAAGGGTCGCGTCGGACATTCACGGCCATGCCGCAAGACACGCTCGTCGTGATCCGCCAGCGTGCGGGCAGCACGGCAAACCGGACGTTGACGTGGAGTGCCACCGGAGCTCCCAGCGAAGCGATCTCGTCGATCACACCGATGACCGGCGACACCACGATCTACATGATCGCCACACTGCCGATGGTGGTCCCGCCGTCGCCGCTGATCGCACAAACCTTCATCGAAGCCACGCCGCAAGATACCGGCTGGTCGCAGCAGCGATTCAAGGTCACCCTCGCCCCCTGCAACAGAGATACCTTTGTCACGGTGCGCCTCTACGGCGAATCACCGATCATGAACAGCATCACGCAACTGTCGCTGGATGCCAAGTGCAAACTCGTCGACACACTGCGCATCCCCATCTGGAACACCGGCAACCTGCCGCTCAAGGTGCTTGCCGTGCGGTTCGAAGGTGTGGGGATGTTGCCGTTCCGATTCCTTGGCTACAGCAGCAAGCGGGCGCCGCTGACCTATGCACTGCCGACCGGAGAGACCGATACGATCCTGGTGGAATACACCTTGGGCTCCGGCAATGACGCGGCCGACATGGTGATCGAAAATGATGATGCGACGAAGAAGCGTGGCGACGTCACGAAATGGCGCGTTGCCCTGCAAGCGCGTTCGCAGCGTCCGGTGTTCACCATCACGCCGCTCACGATCGACGTTGGAACGATGTGTGCCGGACAGCGCATCGATAGTACGATCGTTGTCGAGAACAACGGATCATCAACGTTTGCTGTGCGCACAACTACCAGCAGCACTGACTTCGTGGGATTCAGCGGCAGCTCGGTGTCCATTTCACCACGTACGGATCGTACGTATCGCTTCCAGTGGATCCCGACGCGAACCGGCACCATCGTTGACACGGTCTGGTTCAGGATCTCACCCTGCGATACGGTTGTACCCGTGATCGTACGGGCCACCATTCCCGATGGCGGCATCATTGCCACACCATCACCACTCATCGATTCCATTCCGATCGGTCAGACGCTACAGCGTCGGATCACCATCAGCACCACCGGCAACGATACCATCGTGATCACGTCGATCAACCACATCCCTGCCGGCAGCGACGTCACACTTACGATTCCGACACTACCATTCCGCCTGACGAAGAACACCACGCTCGATATCGATGTGTCATGGACGCCGTTGACCGTCACACGTTCACAAACACAATTGGAGATCACGTCTCAGGGGGCATGTGGTGGCGTGAGCATGGTCGACATCGACCTGTCGTCATACGATCGTTTCGTCAATGTCTCCAAAACCTGGATCGGCCTTGGTGCGCTCTGTTCATCGGCACCACTACTCGACACCGTACGCGTCACCTCACTACGCGACACGCCGATCCGCATGACGGCGCCATTCTTCCGCAGCGGCAGTGATCCATCGTTCAGCGTTGTGTCTCCGACAACGTTGGTGGACATTCCACCACGGGGTATTCAAGATGTGATCGTGCGATTCGATCCGGCGATCTCGATGAATGCCGTTGGTGAACTGGTCCTCGACTTCCCGGATGATGCATCAGAGATCTCGATACCAACGACGGCGATCGCCGTGATCCCGAACTGGACCGTGAACGGAACGCAGATCGATGCCGATACGATGGCAACGTGTGATACTGCGGAATCGTTCACGATCGAGTTGGTCAACGCTGGAACGTCGGATGAGATCGTCGACGTGAACACCTCAACACTTCCATCCGGCTTTACCGTTGCTCCGCAACAGGTCGTGGTTCCGGCAGGGTCAACTGTTAGTGTTGTGCTTCGTATCGATCCGGCGCAGATCGCTCTTGGACGTACGAATACAACGATCACCTTCACGGGACAGACCTGCAGTGACGTGAGAACCATCGATGTCACCGTCTTCGGCACGGGCGGCCGTCTGACCATGACGCCGGATCCCGTCAATGCCGGTTCCATCGAGATCGGCAAGGACATCACGTTGCCCGTCACCATCTTCAATCCGACCTCAACACCACGACGCATCATCTCGCTTGATGTGGATCCGACGTTATCGTCGTGGACGATCCAGGAGAATGTTGTCAACGAGATCATCAATGCCGGTGCATCCAGGATCGTGAACGTCAGGTTCGCTCCAACGGTCTTGGGTGATGCGTCGACACGCCTTGTCCTTGTTGATGCAGAACGTTGTACAACGGTCACGTCCATTGCGTTGATCGGCCGCGGCCGTGAGCCCGATCCACCGCCGAAACACACGGCGCAGTTGCGTATCGATCGTTTCTCCGTGCCGCCAGAGTCAAGGGTCAAGATCCCGATCCATTGGGATGCCGACATCAGCGCCGCCGGCGTGACGTCGGCTGTGGTCGACGTTGACTTCAGCTTCCTGAACCTCACCGTTGACAGTGTTACTGTGGGTACGATGGCCGATGTTGTCTTCACGTCGACCTTCTCGGCTGGTGCACTGCAGTGTACGCTCACTGCCAACGGTCCCGGAGCGGGAAGTGCGGGCATCGTTGGCTACATCTACGGCATCGCCCATTCGGCGCTGCCCGATAGCACGGATCTCGTCTTCTCTTCCGTTGACGTAACGTCCAACGAACCGGCATCCATCGAAACGAAGAACGGCGTCTTGATCGTTGATGCATGTGGACCACGAAACATGATCATCTTCGTTGCGCCAACTACGATCTCTTTCATGCCGCCGCATCCGGCGCGCGACGTGATCCAGATGCGTGTGGTCGCCCCCTTCCACGAGAACATGACGGTGGAAGTCGTGTCCGTGATCGGAGATGTTGCTTCGGTGACGGAGAACATCACTGTCGACAAGGGCGAGACGATCCTCAGCATTCCGGTGCAGCATCTGCAGACCGGCACCTATCTCGTGCGTGTGACCACCCATCGTGGCGGAGTATTCTCCGAGCCGGTGGTCATCGTCCGCTAGCGCTTGTTCGTTTTTGGTCGAGGGAACAGCTCATCAACGCATGCCGTAACGGCCTCGCGCATCGCTTCCTTCGTGTCTTTCTTGACGAGCCGTGTTGCGGATCGGGAGACAGTCAGACTACCGGACAGATCAACGTGACTGGCGAAGAGCGTCAGGCGTGCGCCTTCCTTGACACGAGCGAACGTACCCGTGATGACGTGACTGACGTCGAAACCGATCAGGATGCGGATCTCACTGCCGGTGATCGCTCGGTCATTCTCAACCAGGTATAACTTACCCTTGGCATACATGGAGTCTCGCGTCTCGATGTCGATCACAGTGAGTGAGTCGATGTCATGCAGGCGGTGGACGATGGTCTGCACCATGTCGTAGCTCACCACCGTGTTCTCATCGAACAGCTGCCAGATCGGCGGGATCAGGCTGTCTTGCAGAAAGTTGATGCCGCTCACACTGTACATCGTAGCGGGACGCGCACGGAGATCCTTCTGAAGTCCGGCATACAGCGACGTGTCTTTTGTCACATGCATCACGGCGCGTTGAGCTGCCAGCAACAGGGCCGGCTGAACAGATGGCACCTCAGATCCAACAAGTGCGTGGCGGATGGAGGCATAGCCAACACCTGTTTGCCGTTGCTTGTAGTCTGGTCCGGACATCAGCACGATCTCAACCCTTATCAGGTTAACGAAGCGAGCAACAGTGACGAAGGCCATAGCCGTTGCACCGACCTCCGCAGCAGTTTGTGCTGCGGTCCACTTCTCACCATGGCGGGCGGTGACGATGGAGTCGCGCGTCGCCATCGGGATATAGGCGAAACGCTCGCTCATGACAAAGGCAAGACCAACGGCCCTATCCATCACAGGCGTTGAGAGTAAGCTGTCAGGCGTTCTCAGATTGATCATGCCTGGCATGACGCGCTCTTGTGACTGGGCATGTAACGTAACCGTAACAGTCAGCAGGAACACGTAACAGAGCCGTAACACTGCTGTAACACCCACCTTACAGTGTACCGGTAGTTTCGAATCGTTCTGTTCGCTCATCGTGTATCCCATCGAGGTGTTCGTGTTATCGACCATGAAAATTCTTCTGATTCCCGCATTGTTCGGGTTACTGACCAGTCTTGCTGTCGCTCAGCAAGGCATCATCACCGGCAAAGTTACTGATGCCGAGTCTGGTGAAGCTCTTCGAGGCGCCACCGTCCAGGTTGTCGAGACCAAAAAGGGCGGCTACACCGATACAAAAGGTGAGTTCCGCATCAAGAAGGTCGCCGCCGGCACGTATACACTGAAGGTCTCCTTCGTTGGTTATGACGTCAAGCAGATCACGGCCATCAAGGTCGGAACAGATGAGACCGTCACCGTGAACGTGGTTCTCGGCATGGCCGCATCGTCGGTTAAGGACGTTGTGATCGAAGCCGACCGCATCAACGATAATGCTGCTGCATTGTTGGCACAGCGCCAGAAGGCGTCCACGGTCAGCGACGGCATCGGCAAGGAAGAGATCAGCAAACTTCCCGACAGTGATGCCGGCCAGGCCCTGCGTCGTGTTACCGGCGTCACACTCGTCGAAGGAAAGTTCGTCTACGTCCGCGGCGTCAGCGACCGCTATAGCAATACCACGCTCAACGGATCGGCGCTCAGCACCACAGAGCCCGACAAGAAATCGTTTGCCTTCGACATGTTCCCGGCCGAGCTGCTCGAGAACGTCAACATCACCAAGTCGTTCACACCGGACCTTCCCGGCAACTTCGTTGGTGGTCTGGTGCAGATGAATACCGTAGACTTCCCGCAGGGATATGTGCTGAAGTTCAGCGCCGGTGTTGGCGGCAACGACTATGTGACGAACCACACCGACCAGTTCATCACGTCACCGAGTGGCCCAACCGACTGGATCGGCCTTGACGGTGGATGGCGTGCCGCTCCGGATAACATGCCAGGTCCGCAGGAATTCGCTGCGCTGCGTTCCCAGGTTCGCGCCGGTAATGCCGATGCCACCGAAGAATGGATCGGCCTTGGCACTGGCTTCAATAACGAACTCATGGAACGTCAGACGGTCACCGCTCCGTTCGCCGGTAAGGGCAGTCTGTTGCTCACCAACGTGTGGGACATGGAAGATGAGTCGCGCGTTGGCCTCGTTGCTTCGCTGAACTGGGGTAGCATCTATACGATGAACCGCATGTACCGTTCGCAGCTGCAAGCCGACGGTGCAGAGCTCTTCGCCTTCAGTGGATCCGTTACCGGACGTACAGCCAACACCAGCGCGCTGGCCAACATCGCCTACAAGATCGGCTCACAGTCTACCATCGCACTCAAGAACACCTACTCGATCTCTTCCGACGACGAGACGGTCTATCAGCACGGTGAAGACTATACCACGTCGCAGCTGCGCAAGAACCTCGCCTTCCAGTACGTCGAGAAGCAGTTGTTTGCCACTTCGCTTTCCGGTGAACACAACATCGCCCTCGCATCAAATCTCCTCGTAGACTGGAAAGCCGGCTATTCGCAATCGCGCCGCAACGAACCAGACCACCGACGTCTCCGTTTCCAGAAGGATGCCTTCTCCGGCGCAGACACACCGATGGAGATCATGATCGCCAACGGTGGCGTAACAACGCAAGGTGCCGGGTCTGATGCCGGTCGCTTCTATTCGTTGCTCAACGAATATTCCCGCAACCTCCAGCTTAACAGTACGCTCTCCATCAACGCCGTCAAGATGAAGGTAGGGGGCTTGTACGACTTCAAGAATCGCGACTTCACAGCACGTTCCTTCACATTCATTCAGAGTCCGAACTCCACGATCGATTACGATCTCCTCACCACGTCGGCCGACCCCAATATCGTTCCCAATCCGATCGCACTGTTTGCCGACTCGAACTTTGCAGCCGACCGTATGGGTATGTCGGAAGACTCACGCAAACGTGACTCGTACATTGCCAGCGAGAGTCTCATTGCCGGCTACGCCATGGTTGACGTTCCGTTTGATGTGGGCGGCATGCCGGTACGTGTTGTTGCCGGCGCCCGCGTTGAGAGCTCGCTGCAGCAACTCGATTCGTATGATGCAACGGATGTTCCGGTGAATGTGAACCTCGACATCGTGGACGTTCTTCCTTCGTTGAACATCGTCGTAACGCCGATCGAGAACTTCAACGTCCGCGCGGCAGCTTCACAGACGCTCACACGTCCGTCACTACGTGAGTTCGCCCCCTTCCAATTCTATGACTTCCAATCACAGTCGGCCACGCAAGGTAATCCGGATCTCACCCGCGCCCTCGTGCAGAACTACGACCTGCGTCTTGAGTGGTTCCCGGGCTCTGGTGAAGTGATCTCTGTCTCGGGCTTCTACAAGAACTTCCTCAATGCCATCGAGGAGACCATCATCCCGAGTGGTGGCAGTACCATTCTCTTTACGTTCGCCAATGCAAGCGGTCCGGCGACCACCTACGGTGTTGAGTTCGAGATCCGCAAGAACATGGCTTTCATTTCGCCGGCTCTGCAGTTCCTCGTGGCAACGGCGAATGTGGCTCTCATCACCTCAGAGGTCACCGTCAAGCAGGTGAACGTTGATGACACACGTCAGATGTGGGGTCAGTCACCGTACACCATCAACTTCGGCCTGTCCTACTTCAATCCGGATTGGGGAACAACCCTCAGCGCCGGATACAACATCGCTGGTGACCGCATCGTGAAGGTCGCACAGCAAGGTGTCTATCAAGTGCCTGCAGAACTTGCTCAGCGTGGACCCCACGTGTACGAGCTCGCTCGTGATGTGATCGATCTGTCGGTCGCGCAGGCCATTGGCCAGCTCGAGATCAAGGCCGCCATCCGTGACGTCCTCAACCAGCCGCTCGTATGGGAGCAGATCGGCCAGACGGTCGCCAGCAACCTGCGCGGACGTGGCTACTACATCAGCTTTGGATATCGCTTCAACTAATGACGATCCTTCGAATCACCACCGGAGACCGCATCATGCGCTTCTTGACACTCTTGGCAATCCTGACCGTGTCGACGGCACTCGCCGTTGCGCAGTCAGCCAAGATCACCTTCCCGAACGGCGGAGAGACCTTCCGTCCGGGATCAACACAGAATGTTACCTGGGACACCACCGGCGTCCCGTTCAACCAACGCTGGAAGATCCAGTTCGCCACGTCGCTGGCGGGTCCGTGGACGGATCTCGTCGCTAACGTGAAGGACTCCGGCGGCACCCGAGGTCGCACACAATGGCGTGTACCGGCAACCGGCACCAGCACAGGATATCTGCGCATGGAGTCGCTGTCGGACAATGCAAACTTCGACATCAGCGATGCACCCTTCAGCATCGAAGATCCGCAGGAGATCACCGTCGACTCCACCCTTCGCGGTGTGATCGAAGGCCGCGTTCATCTTAGCCGTAAAAAAGTCTACGGACTTGATGGTTATGTCTACATCAACGGCACCCTGGAGATCGAGCCGGGCACGATCATCGTCGGCGACACCGTTGGTCAGAACTCCGTCATCTGCGTGAACCGCGGCGGCAAGCTGATCGCCGACGGCTCGCAATATTCTCCGATCGTCTTCACCTCGCGTGCAGCTCCGGGACAACGTTCCCGCGGCGACTGGGGCGGCATCGTGATGTGTGGCAAAGCCAAGTTGAATGCACCGGCTGGCGAAGCTCCTATTGAAGGGGGCATTGCCGACGCCACACCTGGCAAGGGTTGGTTCGGTGGAACGGATGACGACGATTCAAGCGGCGTACTTCGGTATGTCCGCATCGAGTTTGCCGGTATCGCCGTTGTTCCAAACTCGGAACTCAATGGCCTCACGATGGGAAGTGTCGGACGCAAGACCATCCTCGACTACATCCAGGTCTCCCATGGCAATGACGATGCTTTCGAGTGGTTCGGCGGCACGGTCAATGCCAAGCACTTGATCGCCTTTGGTACTTTGGATGACGACTTCGACTGTGACTTCGGATTCTCCGGCAAGGTGCAGTTTGGCCTCGTCAAGCGCTTCCGCACGGTTGCCGACCAGTCAACGTCGCAGGCCTTCGAATGTGACAACGATGCTCAAGGTTCGTTCAATCGTCCGTTCACGTCGGCATTGTTCTCAAACATCACGGCGATCGGTCCGGTGCGTGATACGAACTGGACGGCCGGCAATGGCGATGACCAATTCAACTCGCGTTATGGTGCCTCAGCACAGATCCGTCGCAACTCCCGCGTCTCCATCTTTAACGCTGTCTTCCTCGGATGGCCACGCGGTCTCGAGATCGCCCAGGCGCCGACGATGGCAGCAGCAAACACCGACTCACTCGCTGTTCGCTATTCCAACTGGTATGGCATCAAGGGTACGTGGATGAACCTCGCCGGCGGTACACCGCCGGCCGGCATGGATGCCAACTGGATCGCCAAGACGCAGTACGGCAACTTCGCCGACAAGTCATCGCCGTCCATCGCTGCACTCACAAATCCGTGGCCGGAAGACAACAACTTCAATCCGATCCCGCTCTCTGGCGCCCCTTACTTGAATACGGCAAACTTCGCAAATGGAAGCCCGCTGTATCCGATCAATGATCCGTTCTTTGAGCAAGTAGATTACCGCGGTGCCTTCTCGAGCAACACCGATGCACGTTGGGATGCTGGTTGGGCAAACTATGATCCGGTCAACACGGAGTACAAGGCATCCGTGAACGTGATCGTGCTGACGCCGGGTAAAGCTGCTGGTGAATCCTATACACGCGCTACGAAGGTGAATGTCACGTGGGACACCACTGGCACAGCGAACGAAAACTTCAAGCTTGAGTATGGTACCACCGTCAATGGTCCGTGGACCGTGGTGGCTGCGTCGATCACCGATGCCGGTGCGAATCGCGGCACTTATGCGTGGACACTTCCCGACATGGTGATGCCGAGCGTCTACGTCAAGCTCTCCTCTGTTGATGATGCTACGTCCTTCGACGTTTCCGACTACTCCTTTGCGATCATCGATCTGCCGAGGCCGGCCGTTCGTTTGACCGCACCGGGTGCGAATGCCAACGAATCATATCGTGTAGGCCAGACCGTTGCTGTTCGTTGGGATACGACGAATACCTTCCGTGAACGCTGGCGCATTGAGTATGGCAAGTCGTCCACTGGTCCGTGGAAGACATTGCTGGCCAGCGTGCGCGACTCTGCCGGCACTCGTGGCAATACGAACGTGGTCTTCCGTCCGGAAGAACAAACAACGTCCGGTTACATCCGCCTCGTGTTGCTCTCCGACACGACGCGCACCGACGTCAATGACAATGCCTTCAGCGTGATCGCACCGGCACCGGTACAATGTGATTCAGTGATCTCTGGTGTGATCGATGGCAACGTGAAACTGCAGAACACCAAGATCTACTGTCTTGATGGCTACGTCTTTGTGAACGGCACACTCGAGATCGAACCCGGCACGATCGTCCTCGGCGACACGGTCGGTCAGAACTCCGTGTTGTGTGTGAATCGTGGTGGCAAGCTTGTTGCCAAGGGCACACCTGGTCTGCCGATCATCTTCACTTCCAGCGCACGTCCGGGCGAGCGCGCCCGCGGCGACTGGGGCGGCATTGTGATCTGTGGCAAGGGCAGGATCAACGCACCGGCCGGTGAAGCACCGATCGAAGGCGGCATCGCCGATGCTCAGCCGGGCAAGGGCTGGTATGGCGGCACGGATGATGCAGACTCCAGCGGCGTGTTGGAATATGCACGTATCGAGTTTGCCGGTATCGCCGTTGTTCCGAACTCCGAATTGAACGGTCTCACCATGGGTGCTGTTGGCAGCCGCACGGTGATCAACAACGTTCAGGTGAGCTATGGCAATGACGACGCCTTTGAATGGTTTGGCGGTTCGGTGAATCACAAGAACCTCATCGCCGTCGGCACGCTTGATGATGACTTCGACGCCGACTTCGGTTATTCCGGCAAGGTGCAGTTCGCCGTCGCCCAGCGATTCCGTCTTGTCGCCGATCAAAGCACATCGCAGGTCTTCGAGCAGGACAACGACGCACAAGGATCATTCAACCGTCCGTTCACCAGTCCGGTCTTCTCCAACGTCACCGCTATCGGTCCTCTGCAAGACACCTCCTGGACCGCCGGCAACGGCGCCAACCAGTTCAACTCACGTTTTGGTGCTGCAGCGCAGATCCGTCGCAACGCTCGCACGAGCATCCACAACTCCGTCTTTATGGGATGGCCGCGCGGTATCGAGATCGCCCAGGTGCCGACGATGAATGCTGCGAATGCAGACTCACTCGAAGTGCGCAACAACGCCTGGTACGGCGTCAAGAACACGTGGCTCAACCTTGCCGGTGGCACACCGCCAGCGGGCATGGATGCTGACTGGATCGCCAAGCCGCAGTATGGCAACACGATCGACAAGGCCAACTGCAATGGCGCCATGCTTGAGAATCCGTTCGTCACCACCGTTGAGTTCAACCCGGCTCCGAAGTCCGGCTCGCCGGTCCTCACCGGTGCGAAGTTCGAATCAACGGCATCCGACAACTTCTTCCAGCGTGTCGACTTCAAGGGCGCGTTCGGCATGCAGCGTTGGGATCTGCCGTGGGCAGAATACGATCCGGTCAACCGTGAATACAAGGCACAGGTTGTATCCGTGGAGGAAGAAGGCGGCGTGGTGATGAACGGCATGACGGGGCGCGTGTTCCCGAATCCGACATCGGACGCAGCCACGATCCGCTACGAACTCTTCACCGATGATGTGGTCAGTGTCCGCGTGGTTGATGCCACCGGATCGCTCCAGTCATCGTTCTTCACCAGTGTTGCCCAAGGCGCAGGCGTCTACGAGTTCCGACTCGTGACCTCTGACCTTGCCACTGGACTTTACTACGTGGCGATCACCGGCCAGCAAGGCTCAGTCACCTTACCCGTGACCGTCGTGCGATAACACGCCGATCGCGAACAGAACGCCGAAGGGACGCTTCTTAACGGAAGCGTCCCTTCTGGTTTTTAGCAATGGGAATCGTCACTCGAACAACTTCACGAACGAGAAGGAGTCCGGCACGAGCATCAAGGTCACGACCATCCAGCCGACCTGGACGGCGAGCATGCGCCGCGCAAGCTCCGGACGGTGCTGCTTGATGTGCTTCCATTGATACATCACCAGGATCAAGGGGACGCTGACAAGCACCCAGGCAATGGCGACACCACCGTAGCCGGTGTATTGAATACCAAAGAGACTCTTCATCAGCGGGCCCCCTTCACCATAGACCACTAGCAGGTGGCTGATGTAGAGGAAGAGACTTTCCGTGCCGACGTTCTGCAGGAAGACGCCGAACTTGCTGAGACGGAGCCGCTCGTCGAAGATGTACAAAGCGCCAAACGTGAACAGGATGCCGCTGATGCGGAAGAGATGCATGCCCGGCGAGGTCTTCCACCAGACGTCCGTCCACGGCGTGGTGAAGGGCTGGGCCTTGAGCATGAAGATCAACACCGGCAACGACACGCCGATGAGCATCATCGATACGGCGAACTTTCGCTTGTCCTGTGCCTCCATGAACTTGCCCGTGATGAAGGCGCCGGCGAAGAGGTAGGTAGCCCAGGGTAGGTACGGAAAGGGTGAAAGGGTGGAAGGGTGGAAGGGTGAGTAGATGGTGCCGTACATGATGGCCAATGACGTGAGGCCGTAGATCCAGGTGGCTTTCTTGAGGTCCTTGACAATGAGGAAGATGCCGAGTGCCGTGAGTGATGCGAAGACGATAGTGTGCAAGACGTCGAACTGGAGCCAGGGAAAGATGTCTGCTGCGGGCAAGCGCATCATGGAGTCCAGCGAGAACACCGGAACATGGAGCATGTAGGCCCAGAAAAGGATGTAGCCCAGGCGGAGAATGTAGCCCCACAGTGAGGCGTCCCATTGGAGATAACTCGCCCCCTTCCTGCTGAGTGCGATCCACAGACCTGAACCGGCAGCAAAGATGAAGGTGGGGGCAACGAAGCCGTTCGAGAGATTGAGAAGATCGAACGATGGCAAGGCGCGCAGTGCAGGGTCGAGCAGGACGTTGGTGATGTGGACCTGGATCATCCACAACACGGCAATGCCCCGTAACACATCAAGAAAAACGTAGCGTGGTCCCTTCGCCATCAACGATCCCTCTTGCGTGGTCCTCCGAACATCCGGCGCATGAACCCCTTGGCAATGGGCGTGAGCAAGATCAGTCCCACCACGATCAACATCAGGATGATAAAGGGGCGTTGCAGCATGGTGGCAAACTATGCATTGCTCCATAACTTCGCATCAGGATGGACGCAAAACAGTCTGAGGTCATTGCCGCGATCGACGTTGGGACGAACTCGTTCCACATGGTGATCGCCACCGTCAGCACGCGAGGCGTACTGCGGATCCACGCACGCAACAAGGAAATGGTGCGGCTGGGTACGGCAGCAGGCGATATGAAGAAGCTGTCGGAAGATGCCATGGACCGCGGCGTCTCCACGCTCAAGATGTTCGTCAAGGAAGCCGAACAACACGGTGCCCACGTGCGTGCCGTTGCCACCAGTGCCGTTCGCGAGGCCTTCAATCGCGAAGACTTTGTAGCCCGCGTAAAAAAAGCCACCGGCGTAGAGATCGAAGTGGTCAGCGGCATTGAAGAAGGACGCCTCATCTACGTGGGTGCGTTGCATGCCCTGCCCCTTGTCTCGAAACGTGCGTTTGTGATCGATATCGGAGGGGGCAGTACCGAGACCGTGATCGGCGTGCAGGGTGAAGCGTCGTACGTGCACTCGGCAAAACTTGGCCACATCCGCATGTCGAAGCGGTTCTTCCCGAGCGGCATCTCCAACGACGCCAGCGTCGAGCAATGTCGGCAGGCCATCCGCGGCGACTGGGCCACCGTCTTCCAATCGCTGATCGCCTATGGCTTCGAGACCGCCGTGGGTTGCAGCGGCACCATCATCAGCATTGCGTCGATGGCATTGGCGAGAAGGGGCGTGCGGGTACCGGAATCGTTGAACGGCATGGTCTTCTCGCGGACGGAGCTGCTCGAGACCATCGACGCCGTCGTGAAAGCCAAGACCACGGCGAAGCGCGCGCAGCTGGCGGGGCTGGAACCAAAGCGCGCCGACGTGATCCTTGGTGGTGCGCTCATTCTGGAGCAGGCCATCCTGGGATTGAATCTGCAG
>Ga0105096_10000334_pt1 | contig 15448 bp, 13 predicted proteins | sample PPLLak3cmMay2015_FD_87036 | JGI IMG/M metagenome (GOLD analysis project Ga0105096, IMG submission 87036) | Freshwater sediment microbial communities from Prairie Pothole Lake near Jamestown, North Dakota, USA - PPLs Lake P7 Core (1) Depth... | ecosystem: Environmental > Aquatic > Freshwater >... | reverse complement strand
CGGCCCGAGACGGCCAAGGGCGTGGTCTTCGTGACGCTGGAGGACGAAACCGCCACCGTGAACATCATCGTCTGGCCCGACGTGGCCGAGGCGCAGCGCAAGCCGCTGCTGGGCAGCACGCTGCTCACGGTGTACGGCGTGTGGCAGCGCGAAGGCGAGGGCCGGACGGACAAGGATGGCGCGGTGATGCACCTGGTGGCGCGCAAGCTGGTGGACCACACCCCGCTGCTGCAGGGCCTGGTGACGCGCAGCCGCGATTTCCGCTGATGCCGATTCCCGATCGACTGGATCGGATTGCGGCGCCGGCTCTCGGCGCATGCGGACTTGCCGTGCGATGCGCTCACTGAGCCATAGCGACCCTTCCGCGACAACCACTTCGCCAAGTTGGCATCCGCAAGACTGCCTTTGGCTCGGCCCATATTCGTGAGTCGCCGAGGAAGTGCCCGACACTCGCGCTGTTGCGCATGACCGATCGATCGCTCTGCATGCTTCCATTGGTCAGCTCGGGTCGCGTGCAGCGACGGCGTTGTGGGGGACGAAGACCGCCCGCCCAGGCTCGCCCGCTGTGCACGCTGTACGTCACGCTGTCCGGCAGCGGCCGGCTGATCGCCATCGATGGATGGCCTGCGCCGGGGCTGGGGCGGAACCTGGTCGCCTGACCGGTGCCCGATCGCCGCGCGAAATGCGCGACCGTTGAGTTTGCTCAACGCTCCCGGCAGTGGGGCTGACAGACTGAAGTGGCCGGTGCGTTGCGGGGCGGAATCAAGACCCCGGTCGCCGGAACTGAGGAGGCGAATTTGGCGACGCTTGCTAGACCCCTGGTGCTGTCCGTACTGGCCTTGAGCCTTTCGGGCTGCTACATCGTGCCGGTGCGTGGGCCGGATGGCACGGTCATGTACGACCACTATCCGCTGCCGCCAGTGGGTACGCCGTATCCGATGCCGCCACAGGCTCCGGCCGCGGCGCCGGGCGGCCAGATGCCGGCGGTGCTGACCGCGCGGCTGTATCCGTCCAACGACCAGGCCGCGCAGATCGGTGTGGTCTCGGGCACGGTGACGAACATGATGACCGGCAAGGGCCGCTTCCAGGTCAACTTCCTCGGCGAGGTGCTGACCGGCGAGGCGACGCGTGTGTCCAACGAGGATCGGCGTGGCGTGGCCAGCGCCTACAGCCCGAAGGGGACCTACATGTCCTGCGATTACCAGATGACCACGCCGTACCAGGGCACTGGCGACTGCCGCTTCTCCAACGGCGCGACCTACACGCTGCACCTCGGCGGCAACTGAGGCGCACCCCCTACACGACGCGCCGCGCGCGCAACGCGCGTGGTTTGCCGTCGCTCAAGGCCAGCAACTCGCGCAGCACCTCATCCGTGTGCTGGCCGAGCAGCGGTGGCGGCAGTTCGCAGCGCAACGGCGTGTCCGAGACGTGCATCGGGCCGGCCAGCAGCGACAGCGGGCCGTTCGGCTGCGACATGGCCGCGCGCATGCCGCGGTGCTACACCAGCGGGTCACCGAGCACCAGGCCGATGGTGCGGATCGAGCCGCAGGGCACGTTGTGCGCCTCGAGCAGTTCGATCCACTCGTGCATCGTGCGCTCGAACATCAGCTCGCCGACCATGCCGCAGAGCAGGTTGCGGTTCGCGCGACGCGACGACCGCGAAGCGCGGATCGTCGGCCCACTCTGCCCTGCCCACCGCCGGGCCGGGTCGCCGTGCTGCACGCCCACCTGCCGTACCGGAACCGCTGGTCGCTGGCGGCCGGCGGAAGCCGGGTAGAGAATGCCCCGATGCAGATCCAGTTCCTGAACCAGCCGGTGACGCGGGAATTGCGTGAGTGGATCGCCGTCCAGGCCCGCGGCGGAGTCGCGCCGGCGGACATCCTCAAGGCCATGCTTGCCAGCGGCTGGGACGATGCCGTGGCGCGCGCGGCGCTGGCGCAGGCCCTGCCGCAGGCGGCGGGCGCTGCACTGCCGGCAAGCGGCGCGGCCACGCCGCCGGCTGCGGCCGGGTCGATGCCCGTACCCGAGCCCGACCTGCGCGGCGCGCCGGCCGTGCTGCGTCTGCCCGACCGCGAGGTGCAGGTGCTGTTCACGCTGCAGCGGCCGCGCGCCGTGCTGTTCGGTGGCTTCCTTGCGCACGACGAGTGCGATGCGCTGCTGGCGCTGGCGCAGCCCCGGCTGGAGCGCTCGCAGACGGTGGACCACCAGTCCGGCGGGGCCGAGGTGAATGCCGCGCGCACCAGCGACGGCATGTTCTTTGCGCGCGGCGAAGCGCCGCTCATCCAGCGCATCGAGCAGCGCATCGCCGCGCTGCTGCGCTGGCCCGTGGCGCGGGGCGAGGGCCTGCAGGTGCTGCGCTACCGGCCCGGGGCTCAGTACCGGCCGCATTTCGACTACTTCGACCCCGCGCAGCCCGGCACGCCCGCCGTGCTGCGCCGCGGCGGCCAGCGCGTGGGCACGCTGCTGATGTACCTGAACGCGCCCGAAGGCGGAGGTGCCACCGTCTTTCCGGACGCCGGCCTGGAAGTCGCCCCGGCCAAGGGCCACGCGCTGTTCTTCAGCTACGACCGGCCCGACCCGTCGACCGGCACGCTGCACGGCGGGGCGCCGGTCACCGCCGGCGAGAAATGGGTGGCCACCAAGTGGCTGCGCGAGCGGGTGTTCGACTGACGCCGGACGTGGGCTGCCGCGCGGCCATGCAGCAGAGCACGCGCCGGAATCAGGCTGCGCCCAGCGCGCGCTCGAAGGTGGCTGCCGTGCGCTCGACGTGCTTCAGCTTGTCCAGGCCGAACAGGCCGATGCGGAAGCTGCGGAACTCCGGCCCCTCGTCGCAGGCCAGCGGCACGCCGGCGGCGATCTGCAGGCCCTGCGCGGCGAAGGCGCTGCCGTTGTGCCAGTCGGGCCGGTCGGTGTAGCTGACCACCACGCATGGCGCCTGGAAGCCGGGCGCGGCCACGCTCGCGATGCCACGCGCCTCGAGCAGCGCGCGCACCCGGTCGCCGAGCGCCTGCTGCGCGGCGCGGGCGGCTTCGAAGCCGAAGGCCGCCGTCTCCTGCATCGCGTCGCGCAGTTGCACCAGCCCGTCGGTGGGCAAGGTGGCGTGGTAGGCGATCTGGCCCTTCTCGTGCGTCTGCATGATGGCGAGCCACTTCTTCAGGTCCAACGAGAAGCTGCTGCTGGCCGTGCCGTCCAGCGCGGCCAGCGCGCGCTCGCCGAGCAACACCAGTCCGGCACAGGGCGTGCTGCTCCAGCCCTTCTGCGGCGCGCTGACGATCACGTCGACGCCGGTCTCGGCCATGTCCACCCACATCGCGCCCGAGGCCACGCAATCCAGCACGAACAGCCCGCCGTGCGCGTGCACCGCGCCGGCCACCTGGCGCAGGTAGTCGTGCGGCAGCAGCATGCCGGCCGAGGTCTCGACATGTGGCGCAAACACCAGCTCGGGCTTGTGCTCGCGGATCGTGGCCACCACCTCGTCGATCGGCGCCGGTGCGAAGGGCGCTTGCGGCGCGCTTGTGCCGCGCCTGGCCTTCAGCACCAGCGTCGACGACGGAATCGCGCCCATCTCGAAGATCTGGCTCCAGCGGTAGCTGAACCAGCCGTTGCGGATCACCAGCACGCGCTTGCCGGTGGCGAACTGCCGCGCCACCGCCTCCATGCCGAAGCTGCCGCTGCCCGGCACGACGATCGCCGCCTGCGCGCCGTAGACCTGCTTCAGCGTGGCCGACACGTCCTGCATCACGCGCTGGAAGCGCCTGGACATGTGGTTCAGCGCGCGGTCGGTGTAGACCACCGAGTATTCGAGCAGGCCGTCGGGGTCGACGTGGGGCAGCAGGCCGGGCATGGGCGCTCCGCAAGGGCTGTGGACGGTTGCGCAGGTTAGCAGCCGCAGCCCTTTCCCGGCCGGCGTGCGCTGCGCAACATTGCATGCCGGCTCCTAGAATGCCCGCTCCGCCCCGCTGGAGCCGACATGGACACCCGCAGTTCACCGATCCGCATGCGCCTGACGCAGTTGCGCGAGGAGCTTGCGCGGCGCGGCGTGGACGCGCTGCTCGTGCCGAGCAGCGACCCGCACCTGTCCGAATACCTGCCCGAGCGCTGGCAGGCGCGCGAATGGCTGTCGGGCTTCACCGGCTCGATGGCCACGCTGGTGGTCGGATCGCAGCGCGCCGCGCTGTTCGCCGACAGCCGCTACTGGGTGCAGGCCGAAGCCCAGCTGGCCGGCAGCGGCATCGACCTGGTGCGCATCCACACCGCGGCGTCGCTAGCGCACCTGGAGTGGCTGACCGAGCAGGTGCCGCGCGGCGGCCTGGTGGCGGTGGACGGCCAGGTGCTGGGCCTGAGCTCGGCGCAGGCGCTGAAGGCGCGGCTCGAGGCGGCGGGCATCCGCCTGCAGACGGCCCACGACCTGCTGGAGCCGATCTGGCCGGACCGCCCGGCGTTGCCCGCGCAGCCTGTGTATGAGCACGCCGCACCGCAGGCCACGCGCTCGCGCGCCGAGACGCTGGCGCGGGTTCGCGAGGCGATGGCGCGCCACGGCGCGAACCGGCATTTCGTGTCCACCGTCGACGACATCGCGTGGATCACCGGCCTGCGCGGCAGCGATGTCGAATACAACCCGGTGTTCCTGGCGCACCTGCTGCTGGACCCGAGCGGCGGGCAGCTCTTCGTCGGCGAAGGCAAGGTCGGCGCCGCCTTGCAGGCCCGGCTGGCGGCGGACGGCCTGCGCGTGATGCCCTATGCCGAGGCCGGCCCGGCGCTGTCCGCGCTGGGCGCCGAAGACGTGCTGCTGCTGGACCCGAGGCGGGTCACGCTGGGTCTGCGCGAGCGGGTGGGCGGCGGCTGCCGGGTGGTCGAGGCCATCAACCCCAGCACCTTGCTGAAGAGCCGCAAGAGCGAGGCCGAGGCGGCGTTCATCCGCGAGGCCATGGCCGAGGACGGCGCGGCGATGTGCGAGTTCTATGCCGGGTTCGAGGCGGCGCTCGCGCGTGGCGAGCGCTGGAGCGAGCTCACGGTCGACGAGCGCCTGAGCGCCGCCCGCGCCCGCCGCCCGGGTTTCGTGGGGCTGAGCTTCTCGACCATCGCCGCCTGGCAGGCCAACGGGGCCATGCCGCACTATCGGGCGACGCCGCAGTCGCATGCGCAGATCGAAGGCGATGGACTGCTGCTCATCGACTCCGGGGCGCAGTACCTGGGCGGCACCACCGACATCACCCGCGTCTGGCCGATCGGTCGGGTGACGCCGGCGATGAAGCGCGACTACACGCTGGTGCTGAAGGGCACGATGGCCTTGAGCCGCACGCGCTTCCCGCGCGGCACGCTCGCGCCCATGCTCGATGCCATCGCGCGCGCGCCGCTGTGGGCCGAAGGGCTGGACTTCGGCCACGGCACCGGCCATGGCGTCGGTTACTTCCTGAACGTGCACGAGGGGCCGCAGAGCATCAGCCGCACGCTGCCCGAGGCGCACATGGCGATGGAGCCGGGCATGGTCACCTCCATCGAACCCGGCGTGTACCGCCCCGGCCAGTGGGGCGTGCGCATCGAGAACCTGGTGATGAACGTGCCGGCAGCCACGCCCGAAGGCAGCAGCTTCGCCGAGATGTTGGAATTCGAGACGCTGACGCTGTGCCCCATCGACACCACCTGCATCGAGCGCAGCCTGCTGCGCGACGACGAGGCAGCCTGGCTCGACGCCTACCACGCCACCGTGCTGCAGCGGCTGGCGCCGCGCGTGCAGGGCGAGGCGCTGGCCTGGCTGCAGCGGCGCTGCCGGCCGATCTGATGCCCGGCGGCCACGCGCTGGGCATCGACCTGGGCGGCACGAAGATCGAGGCGCTGCTGCTGTCCGCCGGCGGGCAGCGGCTGTGGCGCCAGCGCATCGATACCCCGGCCGGCGACTACGCACGCACGCTGCAGGCCATCGCCTGGCTGGTGCAGCAGGCTCGCGAGGTGGGCGGCGAGCCCTGTTCGGTCGGCCTGGGCACGCCGGGCAGCCTGACGCCCGAGGGCTGGGTGAAGAACGCCAACTCGCAATGCCTGAACGGCCGGCCGCTGCAGCGCGATCTGCAGGCGCTGCTCGCCCAGCCGGTGCACATCGCCAACGACGCCAACTGCCTGGCGCTGTCCGAGGCCACCGACGGCGCCGGCGCCGACGCCGACGTGGTGTTCGCAGTCATCCTGGGCACCGGGACCGGGGCCGGGATCGCGGTGCAGGGCCGGGTCTTGCACGGCGCCAACGGCCTGGCCGGCGAATGGGGCCACAACCCGCTGCCCTGGGCCGTGCCCGGCGAGGACCCGCTGCTGGACTGCTACTGCGGCCAGCGCGGCTGCAACGAAACCCTGCTCAGCGGGCCAGGCATCGCCCGCGACCATCATCGTGCCGGCGGCGCCGAATGGAGCGCCGCGCAGATCGCCGCTGCCGCCGATCAGGGCGACGCCGCGTGCCAGGCCACGCTGCAGCGCCACGCGTCGCGCCTGGCGCGCGCACTGGCCGCGGTGATCAACCTGCTGGACCCGGACGTGATCGTGCTCGCCGGCGGCGTATCGCGCATCGGCTCGATCTACGCGCAGGTGCCGGCGCTGTGGAGCCGCTGGGTCTTCTCGGGCGGCCACCAGGACCGGGTGCGCACGCGGCTGGTGCCCGCGCTGCACGGCGATGCCTCCGGCGTGCGCGGCGCGGCCTGGCTGGCCACGCCGCGCTGAGCCTTGCGCGCAACCGGCGCCGGGCGACCGCGTCCGCGCGGGGTGCTCAGCCGCGCAGCGTGAAGTGGAAGCGCGCGCCGTGGCCCGGCTCGGATTCGGCCCAGATGTTGCCGCCGTGGCGTCGGACGATGCGCTTGACCGAGGCGAGGCCGACGCCCGTGCCGGGGAAGTCGTTGGCGCTGTGCAGGCGCTGGAACACGCCGAACAGCCGGTCGGCGTTGCGCATGTCGAAACCCGCGCCGTTGTCGATGACGTGGAACACCTGGCGCCCGTTCTGCGGCTCGTGCCGGAACTGCACCAGGGCCTGCGGGTTGCGCGCGCTGTACTTCCATGCGTTGCCGAGAAGGTTCTCCAGCACCAGGCGCAGCAGCGTCGGGTCGCCGTCGACCACCATGCCGGGGGCGATCTCCACGTCCACCTGCCGCTCGGGCGATCCGCGCCGCAGGTCGTCGATGACGAAGCCGGCCAGCTGCGACAGGTTCACCGGCTGACGCGCCAACGGCTGCGCCGACAGGTTGGCCAGCGTCAGCAGGGCGTCGATCATGCTGTTCATGCGCGCCGCGGCGGCCAGCACGCGGTCGAGGTGGTCGTTGCCGATGCGGTCGAGCACGCGGCCGTAGTCTTCCTTCAGGATGCGCGCGAAGCCCTCGACGACGCGGATCGGTGCGCGCAGGTCGTGCGTCACGGTGTAGCTGAAGGCGGCCTGCTCGCTGAGCAGATCGGGGGCCTCGGGGTTTTCCAGGGTCAGCTGCGGGGCGCTCTCGGCAGCTGCGGCTGCCGCGGCCGCCGGCGCGGGCCGGGCCGTTCCAAGATAGCCCTCGAACTGTCCCTCCGCGTCGAAGCGCGGCACGCCGCGCAGCAGCCATTCGCCTCCGTCGGGGGTGGCGGCCGGGCGGACCTGCACGTCCTGCAGCGGCGCCATCGATTCGATCTGCGTGCGCAGCGTGTCGGATTCGGCGCCGAAGCGTTCCCAGAGCGGCTGGCCGTCCCAGGCGCCGGGGTTCCAGGCCGAGGCCGGCGCGCCGGCCGGCGGCTGCAGGCGCAGCAGCCGGTGGTGGCGGTCGGTCTGCCATTGCCAGACGTCGAGCAGCTGGGCCAGCAGCTGAGCCTGCGCCCGCGCCTCGCGCAGCGCCTGGCGCTGGCGCGAGCGCTCCAGCAGCCGGCCCGCGCCGAAGGCGGCCAGCGCCACCAGCAGCAGCGCGAGGCAGGCGAAGAGCCACGGGGCTGCGCCAGGCGCGGGGCTTGTCGGGGGCATGCGCAGGATTGTATGTAGCGCCCCGGCGGGGCCGCGGTGGCTGGCGGCGCTCGAGTTCCGGCCGCCGCCGGCCGAAAGCCCCGAAAGCCCCGAAAGCTCGTATAGGCGGAGGTCGAGGGGTTTTGCGTGACTTATGAGTCGATGCCCACGGCCGAGCCTACTTATCATCGGTGGCAATCCATGTTGGCCATGACCGAACAGCCCTCGTCCAGCGTCCGCGCGACCCCGTGCGTGCTGGACGAGGCGTCGCTGCAGCGCTTGCACGAGCTCGACCCGCAGGGCGTGGGCCGGGTGGTCGAGCGCGTGCTGCGCACCTTCGAGGGCTCGCTGCTGCGCCTGCTGGCCCAGGCCGCCCAGGCGCATGCCGAGGGCGACCTCGAGACGGTGCGTCACGCGGCGCACACCTTGAAGTCCTCGTCGGCCAGCGTGGGCGCGCTCGAGCTTTCGCGCTGCTGCGCCGACATCGAGAACCGGGTGCGAACGCTGCAGGCCGAGAGCCTCGGCTCGCGCCTGGCGGCAATGCAGGCCGAGGGTGCGCTCGTGCTCCAGGCCGTGCGCGAGCGGCTGTCCGACTGAAGGCAGCCGCGCCCGATGACCCAATCCGGTTTCCTGTCCGACGACGCACTCGGCAAACCGCCCGAGGTGCTGCTCGTCGACGACGACGAGGTCAACCTGCTGCTCACCGCGGTGGCCTTGCGCGAGCGCGGCTTCAACGTTACCGAATCCGACAGCGGCGAGCAGGCGCTGAAGCTGCTGGCGGACTGGGCGCCGGACATCATCGTGCTCGACGCGATGATGCCGGGGCTGGACGGCTTCGCCACCTGCCGCCGGCTGCGCGCCATGCCCGGCTACGAGAACGTGCCGGTGCTGATGCTCACCGGGCTGGACGACGACGCCTCGATCACGCGCGCCTACCAGGCCGGGGCCACCGACTTCTTCGTCAAGGCCAGCCAGTGGAGCCTGCTGGCCGGCCGGCTGCAGTACCTGCTGCGCGCGTCGCGCACGCGGCTCGAGCTGGAGCGCAGCCAGGCCAAGCTGGCGCGCGCGCAGGACCTGGCGCGCATGGGCAGCTTCGACTGGCGCAGTTCGGGCGGTCGCGGCAACGCCGGCACGCTGATGCTGTCGGCGCAAGGGCTGCGCGTGCTCGGCTACGGCCTCGGCGAGCCCGCCAGCGTGCGTGGCATCCTGCGCCTGGTCAAGCGCAGCGAGCGGCACGCGGTGCTACGTCTGCTGCAGACCGCGGTGCAGCACAGCTCGGTGCTGGCCACCGACGTGCCCGTGCTGCTGCGCGACCGCCGCGAACGCATCATCCATGTCGAGGCCGAGCCGGAGTTCAACGAGCACGGCCACGGCATCGGCTACATGGGCATCGTGCAGGACGTGACCGACCGGCGCGTGGCCGAGGATCGCATCCGCCACCTGGCCAACTTCGACTCGCTGACCGGGCTGCCGAACCGCCGGCAGCTGGTCTGGCGCATGGAGCGGGCGATCGAGCATGCGCGCCGGCTGGGGCACGCCTGCGCCTTCCTGCTGATCGACCTGGACCGCTTCAAGATCATCAACGACACGCTCGGCCACGCCGCCGGCGACGAGTTGCTGATGGAGGTGGCGCTGCGGCTGCGCGCCTGCGTGCGCCACAGCGAGCAGGTGATGGAGAACTCGCTCGAAGCCGCGGGCTCGCGTTCGCACCGCTCGCTGGAGGCGGTGGGGCGGCTGGGCGGTGACGAGTTCATCGCGCTGCTGCCCGAGATCGGCGACGAGCGCGACGCCCAGCGCGTGGCGGACCGCATCCTCGAGGTGATGCGCTCCCCGGTGCTGGTCGGCGGACAGGAATGCTTCGTCACCGCCAGCGTGGGCATCGCCATCTTCCCGCGCGACGGCAACTCCGTGGCCGACCTGATGCGCAACTCCGACGTGGCCATGTACTCGGTCAAGTCGCAGGGCAAGGATGCCGCGGCGGTCTACAGCCCCCAACTGGCCGGCCGCGGGCGCGAGAAGCTCGAGCTGGAAAGCGCGCTGCACAAGGCCATCGAGCGCGACGAGCTGGTGCTGCACTACCAGCCGAAGGTGGACGTGCGCTCGGCGCGCATGATCGGCGCCGAGGCGCTGATGCGCTGGCAGCGCGGCGGCACGCTGGTGCCGCCGGGCGACTTCATCCCGCTGGCCGAGGAATCGGGCCTGATCCTGCCGTTGTCGGAATGGGCGCTGCGCGAGGCGGCGCGCCAGGCCCGCATCTGGCAGAACAGCTTCGGGTTCTCGGATTCGATCGCGGTCAACCTGCCCAGCCGCGTGTTCGAGCGCACGCAGCTGATCGAGCAGCTGCACGACAACGCGCTGCACTACGGCATCCCGCACCGCATGGTGCAGCTGGAGATCACCGAGACCGGGCTGATGAAGGAGCTGCAGAGCGTCATCCCCGCGCTGCACCAGCTGAAGGACATCAACGTCGAGGTCTCGATCGACGACTTCGGCACCGGCTACTCGTCGCTGGCCTACCTGACCACGCTGCCGATCGCCGAACTGAAGATCGACCGCAGTTTCGTGCGCGACCTGGGCGTGACGCCGCAGAGCTCGGGCATCGTCACCGCGATCATCGCCGTGGCGCGCTCGCTGAACCTGCGCGTCATCGGCGAGGGCGTGGAGAACCTGCGCCAGATGGAAGTGCTGCACCGCCTGGGTTGCAGCCTGATGCAGGGCTTCCTGTTCAGCCGGCCCATCCCGGCCGACGACCTGGAGCACTGGCTGCAGCAGACCGTGCTGCCGCGCCGCGCGCCCTGGATCGGCCAGGCGGGCGAGCTCGGCAGCGGCGCCGCCCCCACGCGCGCGGCGCGCGGCAGCGCCAACTGAGGACACACGCACCATGGACATGTCGCACGGAGCTTCGCAGGTGGCGGCGACCGCGCTGTCGCCAGTGCAGATCGCCAAGGGCGCGCTGCGCCGCCTGGCGCTGGACAAGGTGGAACCCACGCCGGAGAACTACGCTCGCGCCTACGCCGCCGAAGGGGGCCAGGTGCACGAGAAGGTGCCCGAAGCGGCCCGTCCGGTCCTGCAGCGGCTGGTGGGCATGCTCGGCGACGAGTTCGGCCCGGCCGAGCCGCTGATGCGCGCGCTGACGAGCGGGCAGTGGGCGGCGGCCGAGGAGCTGGTGGAACAGGCCGCAACCCGGGCCAAGGGGCAGGCGCAGGACTGGGCGGACTTGTTGAACCGGCTGGCCCATGGGCTGGAGCGCGGCAGCCGGCTGTGGACGGCCGCGCGCAAGAAGGACAGCCTGGAGCGCGTGCTGGCGGGCAGCCGCAGCGATTCGCGGCGCCTGCGCGACCGGCTGCGCCACCTGCTCGGTGCCTGGGAGTCCGAATCCGACGAGCCCGGCATCGACACCGTCACCGGCACGCTGGACGAGGCGGCGCGCGCCGCCGCGCCTGCGGCCGCGGTGCAGCCGTCGGCGGCCGAGTCCACGCCCGCGCCCGCGCCGGCCGCGGTGGGCGACTGGGTGCCGCTGGTGCAGGATCTGGAACGCACCGTGCGCGTGGCGCTGCCCGAGGGCGAGGTCCGCGCGGAGGAGTTGGCGCAGGCCCTGCAGCAGCTTTCGGCGCGCGTGGCCGAGTCCGGCGCCACGCCGGATCTGCTGGCGCAGGCCGAGGAACTCTGCCAGCGTGCGCGCCGCCTGCTCGCCCACCGCCAGCACCTGCTCGACGAACTGGGCAAGCTGTGCGTGGAGTTGACGCAGGGGCTGACCGAGCTGGCCGAGGACGACAGCTGGGCCCGCGGCCAGTGCGAGATGCTCCAGCTGCGCCTGTCCGAGGGGCTGAACGTGCGCAGCGTGCGCGCGGCCAGCGATCTGCTGGCCAATGCACGCAAGCGCCAGGCGCTGCTGCGCACCGAGCGCAACCAGGCGCGCGATGCGCTGAAGGAGCTGATCCAGGGCATGCTGTCGGAGCTGGGCGAGTTCAGCGAGCACACCGGCCGCTTCCATGCCAACGTCGGCCGTCATGCGGAAGCCATCTCCAAGGCCGAGTCGCTGGGCAGCCTGGCCGACGTGGTGCGGGAGATGCTGCACGACAGCTCCGAGGTGCAGGCCATGGTCAGCCAGACGCAGAGCCGCCTGCAGGCCGAGCAGGCCCGTGCCGGCGCGATGCAGCTGCGCGTGCGCGAGCTCGAAGGCGAGCTGCGCCGCCTGTCCGACGAGGTCTCCACCGACGCGCTGACGCAGGTGGCCAACCGGCGCGGCCTGGCTCAGGCCTTCGACGTCGAGCGCGCGCGCCTGCAGCGTGCGCGTACCGAGGGCAAGCCCTGTGGGCTGGCGGTCGGGCTGATCGACATCGACAACTTCAAGAAGCTCAACGACACGCTCGGCCATGCGGCCGGCGACGTGGCGTTGCAGAAGCTTGCCCAGCAGGTGCGCGAACAGCTGCGTCCGCTGGACACGGTGGCGCGCTTCGGTGGCGAGGAGTTCGTCGTGCTTCTGCCCGACGTCGACACCGCCGAAGCCCAGTCGGTGCTGACGCGGCTGCAGCGCAAGCTGAGCGCCAGCCTGTTCATGCACGACAACAAGGAAGTCTTCGTCACCTTCTCCGCCGGCGTGACCGCGCTGCGCGAGGCCGAGCCGCTGGAGTCGGCGCTGGAGCGCGCCGACGAGGCACTGTACGAAGCCAAGCGCACCGGCAAGAACCGCACCTGCATCGGCTGAGCCTGGCCGCGAAGGGGCCGCTCGAGCGGGCTTCAGGGCCCCCGCGCCCGACCGCGGCGCCTGCTGGCCGGTTCCGGCCAGCTTCAGCCACCTGGCTGATTCGGCATCGCCGTCAATCAGCAGCTGATGACCTTGAACTCCACCCGCCGATCCAAGGCATCGCTCGCGTCGTCGCGGCCATTGCCGACCAGTGTCTGCTTCGAACCCATGCCGCGAGTGATCAGGCGTTGCGACAGTGCAGGCGTGGTGCCGCGCAACTGGTCAGCCACCGCATCCGCGCGCAACTGCGACAGACGTTCGTTCAGCGGCTCCGGACCACTGGCACTGGTATGGCCCACCACCTCCAGGCACGCCTGTCGCTTCACGCTGACTTGGCCGATCGTGCGCAGCCACATCGGGTAGGGTCCTGACAAGCGAGGGTTGTTGACGAACGCCGTCGAGCCTGGGCGAAACAAGAACTTCATGGCCAACCGCTGCTGGGTCAGACCGAAGTCGACCACCTCACCGAAGGCTCGTTCAGCCTGTGCCACCTGACCCATACGCCAGTACGAAAGGTACAGCCCGTTGCGGACACGCAGTTGATCGCCACCCGGCGTCTTCCGCGCACTCTCGAACAACTGGAGTGATTGCGAGTACTGCCCGGCGTCGTAGGCCGCGACCGCCTCGGCGACCAGTGCGGCAGCCACGATACGGTCCGCGTACATCGCGTTGATCGGGTCGCCCGCCCGGGTGCCCTGGCAGGTGCGTATGTAGCCCAAGGTGGCAGGGTCTTCGGTCCACGCAGGTGCGTCGGCGAAAGTGGGCGTCGGCGATGCATCGACGCCATCGGGTCTGGCGAACGCCAGCCCCTTGCCGACGAGCTTCCCGCTCTTCAGGTCCGCAAGGGCCAGACAGATGCGGAACGCTTCTCGCGTTCCGCTGGTCTGCCGCTGCGCGTTGACGCCCGTGAGAGTGCCGATCAGCACCAGAGGGTTCTTGGCCACGTTGGCTGCATTGAAGGGCTGCACATCGAACTGGGGATGTTCAGTCTTGATCATCGCCGCAAGTCGCGCACCCATCTCCCTCGTCGCGACCGATTCGGCGCCGGTCATGCCGTCGATCAAGGGATCGATCACCACGACCCGCGGAGGCGGGGTCGTGGCAGGTGTGTTGAGCGTGGACTTGGCCTGACCGAAAAGGCCGTTCGCAGCCTGAAGCACGGCCTGAGGGTAAGGCAGAGCAGGCGGTGGGGCAGTGGTCGGCGGATTGGGCTGGCCGGCAACAGGTGTGGCCGGAGGTGGTACTGGGGGCGCGGCTTGGGCGGCGGGGGTCGGCGTGGTCGCGGGTGCAGGTGCCGTTGACGGCGACGGTGAGGCGGTCTGCGGCGGTGACAACGGGGAGATCTGAACCGTGCAGGCAGGCAACACGCTCAATACAAGCGCTGCGGCCAGGATGTGCGAAACGTTCATCAGCGGCACTCCTTTGTCAAAGTCTGAAGGTCAGCAGCACTCAGGCTGCCGGCCTGCTCACGTTCCAGCAGATCGGTGCATCGAGATTGCCGAGACCGCGTCGGGTCGGCCACGGGCGGCCGAGTTCGGGCTTCGCCACGAGCGGGGCCCGGGGTGGCCCCGGGAGGCTTCGGTGCTGGCGAATTCGCGGGAGGCGGCGAGCTTGGCGCGGACGCTGGTGCCGGTGGCGGTGGCGCCGGGACCACTGTCGGCTCGCGACCGGAAAACCATGGCATCACGTACCAGACCAGCGCGGCGGCTACGGAGGTGCCGATCACAGACCACACGCCGTAGCGCAGCCAGGACGGATGAGGTTCGGGATGGTCTGGTCTCTTCTGTCCTGGTATCGGCACGGGGGCCCGGCCGAGCCTGCGCTCGATGTCGGTCACCAAGCGACGAAAGGCGGCTGCTTGGCTGCTTCCGTCCCAACCCACGAGATCGGCAGCTTGCAGGCTGCGAAACCCGGCAGGCGGTTTGACCCGTTCAATCAATACGGGTACCAGCTTGTTCCTCGAGCGACCTTCCTCGGCCTCCTCATACACCCAGTTGCTGCCCACCGATTGGGCCGACCAGAGCACCACCATGCAGCGCATTTCTTCCAAGGCTCTTTCGATCACGGTCTGCCATTTCTCGCCCGCCGGGATGACGCGATCCCACCAAACGGTCCAGCCCAGGGCTTGCAGGCCTTCGGCCACCCGTTGAGCTTTTTCGCGGTCCTTTTCGCTGTAGCTGAGGAAGATGTCGGTCATGGGCCGACAAGTTGGCACAGAGCACCCCCGAGATCCAAGGGGCGGGCGGCTTCAAACTGGGGGGTCGAATCGAGAAAAGTACACCGCAAGCAACGAATCCAGGCGCAAGGCCGGCTGGCGCGCGCCGAAGGAGTCAGGCTGCGACGCGCCGCGGCCCGGCAAGGCGCCCGGCGGCGTGCGCCCGATCAATAGCCGCGGCAGGTGCCTGGGCTAAGCTGCAGGCTTCGCACTCCGAGCTGACATCCAGATGCCCCAACGCGCTGCGAACAGGTGGGTCCGGCCCGTCCTGATCACGCTGCTGATCCTGGCCCTGGCCGCCGCGCTGCTCTGGTGGCTGGGGCGGCCCAAGCCGGTGGCGGTGCTCACCGCGCCGGTGGGCCGCGGCACGGTGGAGTCGTCCGTGGCCAACACGCGTGCCGGAACGGTCGAGGCCTGTCAGCGCACCAAGCTGTCGACCATTGCCGGCGGGCGCATCGAGCTGCTGGCGGTCAAGGAGGGCGACAAGGTCAAGAAGGGGCAGCTGCTGATGCGCCTGTGGAACGACGACCAGCAGGCCGAGCAGGCGCTG
>Ga0105096_10000330_pt1 | contig 15502 bp, 12 predicted proteins | sample PPLLak3cmMay2015_FD_87036 | JGI IMG/M metagenome (GOLD analysis project Ga0105096, IMG submission 87036) | Freshwater sediment microbial communities from Prairie Pothole Lake near Jamestown, North Dakota, USA - PPLs Lake P7 Core (1) Depth... | ecosystem: Environmental > Aquatic > Freshwater >... | reverse complement strand
GTGGACACGCACTGCAGGGCAATGGCGAAAAACACCAGCAGCGCGAGCCCGGAGCCCAGGGCCAGCTGGCTGTCCTGTATCTGCTGTACCAGCGGCGTCATGTTGTCGTCCGCCGCTTCAATGCCAAATATGGTACCGAGGGTACCGACGAACACTTCCCGCGCCAGGAACGAGGTGAGAATCGCCACCGCGTAGCGCCAGTCGAGCCCCAGCGGCGCAAACACCGGCTCCACTATCCTGCCGATATAGCCCAGCCAGGAGGCCCCGAGGTCGGTGCCGTAGTTGGGGAAGTAGCCCAGCACCCAGATAACCACGGTGACGGAAAAGATGATCTTGCCCGCCTTGGTGACGAAATGTTTGGAACGACTCCAGGCGTTGCGCAGGATGGGGCCGAGACCAGGCACTCGGTAGGGCGGCAGTTCAAGCACAAAGGGCAGGTCGGTGTAATGATCCTCGCTGCTGCGCGATACCAGGGCCGTTACCAGCAGGCCGCACAACATGCCGAAAAAGTAGATGCAGAACATGGCCAGGCCCTGCCATCCCACCAGCCCGCCGAGGCCGGTGCCGGCGGGGATAAAAGCGGCGATGATCAGGGTATAGACCGGCAGGCGCGCGGAACAGGGCATCAGCGGGATGGCCATATAGGTCAGCAGGCGCTTGCGCGGCGAATCGACGGCCCGGGCGGCGTAAATGGCCGGAATGGCGCAGGCCACCCCGGACAGCATGGGGATAAAACTCTTGCCCGTGAGGCCGAACAGGCGCAGGGGCTTGTGGCAGATAAGGGCGGCCCGGGCCATGTAACCCGAGTCCTCCAGCAGGCCAATCACAAAAGTCAGCACAAAAATCTGGGGTACGAACACCAGGAACGCTCCAATACCACCGAACAGGGCATCCGCGGTGAAATCCCGCACCAGCTGGTTGCCGATCAGCGGTACCACCCGGTCGGCCAGCGCGCCCAGGAGGGTCTCCACCGCATCCATGGCCGGTGCCGACCAGGTAAAGATGGACTGGAACAGCAGGTACATGATGACAAAGAAAGAAATCCCGCCGGTGACGGAGTTGAGGAAAAAGCTGTCCAGTCGGGTCTGGGTCCGCACCAGCATGTCGCCTTTGGGGCCGTAGCGGCGCGCGAGTTCGTGGGCGGTGCCGCGCAATAGCACGTCGGGGGCGTCCAGCAGGTGGCTGCGGGGGGGCTGCAACGCCTTATCCCGGATCCCCTTGATGTGGCTGACGACCTCAGCCGTCCCTTTCCCGGTGCGGGCCGACACCGGCAGCACCGGCGTGTGCAGCGCTGCCCCCAGTTCAGCCACATCGAGGGACAGCCCGTGGTTGTCCAGCACATCGATCATATTGGCCAGAACCGTCACCGGTTTGGCGTGGCGCTCGCAGTCGCGAATCACCTGCAGGGTGAAATACAGGCTCTTCTCCAACCGTGTCGCATCGATGAGGCACAACACCTGCTCGACCTCGGGATCCTGCAGGGCGCGGTGGAACTGCTCCACCGCCACCGTCTCTTCCGCCGAGATCGCCTGCAGCGAATAGGTACCAGGAAAATCCACCAGCACCGTGTCCGGCAGCGCGCGCATTTTGCCCATGCCCACATCGACGGTGATGCCGGGAAAATTCGCGACCTTGTGGTGCAGGCCCGTAAGCCGGTTGAACAACAGGCTCTTGCCGGAGTTGGGGCTGCCGATCAGGATTATCTTAGCCATCAGCGCCCAGCAGCCGGACCTGGATATGGTCCGCCACCTCCTCGTCCAGGGAAAAAATGGTATTGCTGACGCGGTAGACCTTGGGGGCACCGAACGCTACCGATTGCACGCAGACGACGGTCTCTCCCGGGTGAAACCCGAATTCCATTATCCGGGTGCGGTAATTCTCTGGCAGCACCTGGTCGTAGCCGAGGATCTCGCAGCGTTCGCCGGCTTTCAGGGTCCACAGGGAGACGTTCATTGCCATCGGATACCGTCAACAGTGCAGCGTGGTCGGGCGCAGGCCCGCGGAACCCGCATGGTAGCCTAAATGAGAATTATTTGCATGGATGTCCCGGATCCGCCCGCGGGGCCTGGTGCCTGGTCAGATATGCTGCACCCGATCGATTTCGTACTCGAGATCCCCGCTGGGGGCTTTCACCACTACGGTATCGCCCTCCTGCTTGCCAATCAGGGCGCGGGCGATGGGTGAGCCGACGGATATCAGGTTGCGCTTCACGTCCGCCTCGTCCTCACCGACGATACGGTAGGTGACGGTCTCATCCGTCGCCAGGTTGAGCAGGTCGATGGTGGTGCCGAAAATCACCTTGCCGGTGCGTGCGATGGTGGTCACATCGATGACCTGGGCATTGCCGAGCTTGCCCTCGATTTCCATGATCCGGCCCTCCATGAAACTCTGCTGCTCCCGGGCCGCGTGGTACTCGGCGTTCTCCTTCAGGTCGCCGTGGGCCCTGGCCTCGGCGATGGCCTGGGTGACCCTGGGTCGCTCCACCCGCTTCAGCCGGTCGAGCTCTTCCCGCAGGCTGGCCTCCCCGGAAACAGTCATCGGAAACTTGTTCATACCGGTATGCTCCTGTGCAGGTCCTGCAGGCGCCGGACCGCCTGGTCACCCTCGTGCTTGAGCGCCATGCACACCGCTTCCGCCGCCGCCAGGGTGGTGGTGTAAAACACGCGATGGGCTTCCGCGGTGGCGCGGATGGCGGCCGAGTCGGCGATGGCCCGCCGCCCCTCGGTGGAGTTGATAATCATATCCGCCTCATCGTTCTTGATCATGTCCACGATATGCGGCCGGCCTTCCAGCACCTTGTTGACCCGGCGCACGGTCATGCCCGCCTGCTCCAGGGCATCGGCGGTACCCGCCGTTGCCGCGAGGGAGAAGCCCAGGCCAACGAGGTCGCGGGCCACTTTCACCACCCCGGGCTTATCCACATCCCGCACGCTGATCAACACGGTGCCACTGGTGGGCGGCGCCTGGCCGGCGGCCAGCTGGGCCTTGGCAAAGGCACTGGCAAAGGTGTCACCGGTGCCCATCACCTCGCCGGTGGAGCGCATCTCCGGGCCGAGGATAGGATCCACCCCGGGAAACTTGTTGAAGGGCAGCACCGCTTCCTTCACGCTGAAATAGGGCGGCACCACCTCGCGGGTGAAGCCCTGCGCCTCCAGGCTCTGCCCCACCATGCAGCGCGCGGCTACCTTGGCCAGGGACACGCCGATGCACTTGGAGACGAAGGGCACGGTGCGGGAGGCCCGCGGATTCACCTCGATCACGTAGATCTCACCGTCCTGCCAGGCCAGCTGCACGTTCATCAGGCCGACCACGCCCAGCTCCAGGGCCATCTGCCGGACCTGCTCGCGCATCGCGTCCTGCACTTTCGGATCCAGGCTGTAGGGCGGCAGGGAGCAGGCGGAGTCACCGGAGTGCACCCCGGCCTGTTCGATATGCTGCATGATGGCGCCTATGACCACCTGCTTGCCGTCACTCACCGCGTCGATATCGACCTCGATGGCGGCGCTCAGGAAGCGGTCGAGCAGCACCGGGGATTCGTGGGATACCCGGACCGCATCGCGCATATACCGCAACAGGTCCTCTTCCCGGTAGACGATTTCCATGGCGCGCCCGCCCAGCACATAGGATGGGCGCACCACCAGTGGATAGCCGATAGTGCTCGCCGCCTCGACGGCCGCATCGACACTGCGCACGGTAATATTGTCCGGCTGCCGCAGGCCCAGCTTCTGGATCATCTGCTGGAAGCGCTCCCTGTCCTCGGCCCGGTCGATGGCGTCCGGTGTGGTACCGATAATCGGCACGCCCTGCGCCGCCAGCGCGCGGGCGAGTTTGAGCGGAGTCTGGCCACCAAACTGCACGATCACGCCCCGGGGCTGCTCCAGGTCGACGATCTCGAGCACATCTTCCAGGGTGACCGGCTCGAAATACAGGCGGTCGGAGGTGTCGTAGTCGGTGGAGACCGTCTCCGGGTTGCAATTGATCATGATGGCCTCGTAGCCATCCTCGCGCATGGCCAGGGCGGCGTGCACGCAGCAGTAATCAAACTCGATGCCCTGGCCGATGCGGTTGGGGCCACCGCCAATCACCAGTATCTTGTCGCGCGCGGTGGGCGCGGCCTCGCACTCCTCCTCGTAGGTGGAATACATATAGGCGGTGGCGGTGGCGAATTCCGCCGCGCAGGTGTCCACGCGCTTGTAGACCGGCCGCACGCCGAGGCCGCGCCGGTGTTCCCGCACTTGCGCTTCCGAGGAGGCAAGGAGCACCGCGAGGCGCTCATCGGAAAAGCCCTTGCGCTTGAGCGAGAACATGCGGCGATGATCGATGTCCGCCAGGTTGACCGTCTTCAGGCCGTCTTCCGTATGCACCAGGTCCCGAATCTGCTCCAGGAACCAGGGGTCGATCCCCGAGTAGCGGTACACCTCCTGCACCGACATACCCGCGCGGAAAGCGTCCGCGACGTACCAGATGCGCTCTGGCCGGGGGTTGGAAAGCTCCGAAACCAATTGCTCGTGAGCATCGGGGCCGTCCACGTCGATCATGTGCTCGAAACCCGCGGAGCCCACCTCGAGCCCCCGCAACGCCTTCTGCAGCGACTCCTGGAAAGTGCGGCCGATCGCCATCACTTCTCCCACCGACTTCATCTGGGTGGTCAGGCGCGAATCCGCCGTGGCGAATTTCTCAAAGGCAAAGCGGGGAATCTTGGTGACGACATAGTCGATCGACGGCTCAAAGGATGCGGGGGTCCTGCCGCCGGTAATATCGTTCTGCAACTCATCCAGGGTAAAGCCGACCGCCAGCTTGGCGGCGACCTTGGCGATAGGGAAGCCGGTGGCCTTGGACGCCAGGGCAGAGGAGCGGGACACCCGCGGGTTCATCTCGATGACGACCATGCGGCCGGTCTTCGGGTCCTGGCCGAACTGGACATTGGAGCCGCCAGTCTCCACCCCGATCTCCCGCAGCACCGCCAGCGAGGCGTTGCGCATGATCTGGTATTCCTTGTCAGTCAGGGTCTGGGCCGGGGCGACGGTGATGGAATCCCCGGTGTGCACGCCCATGGCGTCGAAATTCTCGATCGCGCAGACGATGATGCAGTTGTCGTTCCTGTCGCGCACGACCTCCATCTCGAATTCTTTCCAGCCGATGAGGGACTCGTCGATCAACAGCTCATTGGTAGGCGAGAGATCCAGGCCGCGAACGCAGATGGTCTCGAATTCGTCACGGTTATAGGCGATACCGCCGCCGGAACCGCCCATGGTGAAGGAGGGGCGGATGATGCAGGGAAAGCCGATCTGGTCCAGCACCTGGAATGACTCCTCCAGGCTGTGGGCGAAAGCGGAGCGCGGCGTCTCCAGGCCGATGCGCTTCATGGCCCGGTCGAACAGCTGGCGGTCCTCGGCCATATCGATGGCCTCCTTGGTCGCGCCAATCATCTCCACGCCGTGGGCCTGCAACACCCCCTCCCGGGCCAGGTCCAGGGCGCAGTTGAGGGCCGTCTGCCCGCCCATGGTGGGCAGCAGCGCGTCCGGCTTCTCCACCTCGATGATTCGCGCCACGGTACGCCATTCGATGGGTTCGATATAGGTGGCGTCGGCCATGGCCGGGTCGGTCATGATCGTGGCCGGGTTCGAATTCACCAGGATGACCCGGTAGCCCTCTTCCCGCAGGGCCTTGCAGGCCTGGGCACCGGAATAATCGAATTCACAGGCCTGGCCGATGACGATGGGACCGGCACCCAGAATCAGGATGCTCTCGATGTCAGTTCTCTTGGGCATAGGTTCTCAGCTTTTACCTGTGTCGCGGGACTCCGCGATGTAAGCGGCCACAGGGTGGCCTCCCGCCCGGGCGGCGATCAGCTCGATGAAGTGGTCGAACAGTGGTGCTGCATCGTGCGGCCCCGGACTGGCCTCCGGATGACCCTGGAAGCTGAAGGCGTTCCTGTCGACGCGCGCGATACCTTGCAGTGAGCCGTCGAAAAGGGACTTGTGCGTGACCCGCAGATTGGCCGGCAGACTGTCTTCATTCACCGCAAAACCATGGTTCTGGCTGGTGATGAGCACCGTGCCCCTGTCCAGGTCCTGCACCGGGTGATTGGCGCCGTGGTGGCCGAATTTCATTTTTTTCGTGGTGGCCCCGCTGGCCAGGCCCAGCAACTGGTGGCCCAGGCAAATGCCGAACACCGGGATATCGGTTTCCAGGATGGCCCGGATGGCCTCGATAGCGTAGGTGCAGGGCTCGGGATCGCCGGGACCGTTGGACAGGAACACGCCATCGGGATTGAGCGCCAGCACCTCCGCCGCGGGGGTCTGCGCGGGCACCACGGTCAGGCGACAGCCCCGGTCTACCAGCATGCGCAGGATATTGCGCTTGACGCCGTAGTCGTAAGCCACCACGTGCCAGGGCAGGTCTGCCGCGGGGCGCCGGCTGTGGCCGACGCCGAATACCCAGCTGCCCTCATCCCAGGCATAGGCCTTGTCAACCGACACCTCCCTGGCCAGATCCATGCCCTTGAGCCCGGCGAAAGCGCGGGCTTCGGCCAGGGCGCGCGCCTCGTCGATCGCCTGCCCCGCCATCAGGCAACCATTTTGCGCGCCCTTGTCCCTCAGGATACGGGTGAGGCGGCGGGTATCGATGTCGGCGATCGCGACAATCCCGCGCTGCTCGAGGTATTGCTGCAGCCCCTGTTCATTGCGGTAGTTGCTGGCCAGCAGCGGCAGGTCTCTTATCACCAGGCCCGCAGCCCAGATGCCCGAGGACTCCTCGTCCTCGGCATTGGTGCCGGTGTTGCCGATGTGGGGATAGGTCAGGGTAACGATCTGGCGCGCGTAGGAAGGGTCCGTGAGGATTTCCTGGTAACCGCTCATGGCCGTGTTGAAGACGACCTCCCCCACCGATATCCCCGCGGCGCCTATGGCCTGGCCTCTGAAAATACTGCCGTCTTCTAGCGCCAGAATGGCCGGACTGGACAAATAAACCTCCAAATTCAGCGGAATAACCTCGGCCAAGCGCGTCCCTCAGCCGGGCGCTCACAAAGAGGCGAGATGGGAAACCGCATCTCGCCTCTCAACAAATTTCAGCTCTGGTTATTTAAGGGGATACACGCAGCCCGTTGCGCTAGCCGGGCCTGCGAAATCTGGCGTCAGATTCTAGGTGATGGGCCCCCCACTGTCCAGACCAACGATTGGCTTCGGCGAGGGATGCCCCTATCATGCAGGGAACCCTCCAGGGTCCGCACCCGCGTTGAAGGGAGCACCGCAAGCAACGGTGTTGGCTTACCGCAACACAGAGAGTTCCGCCTTGCCCAACCAGCTGAGTCGCCACCAGACAACGGTGCTGATCGTCGCCCTGATGACCACGGCAATTGGTCAGTCGCTGGTGTTCGCCATACTCGCCCCGCTGGGCCGCGAGGTCCAGCTGGGCGAATTGCAGATCACCTCCATTATCGCCATCTCCGCCCTGGTTTTTGGCCTGGCGGCTCCCGCCTGGGGCCGCCTGAGCGACCGCGTCGGCCGCAAACCGGTCATCATCACTGGCTTGGTGGGCTATACCCTGGGCACCCTGTGTTTCACCAGCGTATTTTATGCCGGCCTTACCGGCCTGCTGGCAGGTAGCGCCCTCTACGTCGCATTACTGGTCGCCCGCTGCAGCCAGTCGCTGATCATGTCCGCCACCAGCCCCGCCAGTACCGCCTACGCGGCTGACTACTCCGGGCGGGAGACCCGCACCGCCACCATGGCCCGGCTGGGCACGGCCAATAGTATCGGTACCATCCTCGGTCCCGCGGTGAGCGGCGCGCTGGCCACTTTCGGCCTGTTGGCGCCACTGTACTTTGCCGCGGCCATGGCGGCCATGGCCGCCCTGCTGGTTTGGCGCCAGCTGCCATCCGCCGCCGCGGGGGAACCCGGCAGCCGCAGGGTCAGGGCCCGCCTGCGAGTCACCGACCCGCGAATCCGGCTGCACCTGGCTACCGCCGTCGGGCTTTTTGTAGGATTTTCAGGTATTCAGCAGACCCTCGGGTTCCAGTTGCAGGACAAACTACAGCTAAGCGGCATCGAGACCGCGCAGATGACCGGCGCAGCGCTGTTGATATCGGCCGTGTTCACCTTCCTGATCCAGGTCACCGTCATGCAGCGCACATCACTGAAGGCCACCTGGCTCATTCGCCTGGGCCTGGCGTCGCTGTGTATCGCCGCCATTATCATCGCTGCTTCCGGCAGTTTTGTTGTGCTGGGCACCGGCATGGCCTTTCTCGGCGCCGGCATGGGCCTGAGTATGCCCGCCATCGCAGCCGGGGCGTCCCTGGCAGTCAGCCCCGGGGAACAGGGTGCCGCGGCCGGCCTGGTCAGTTCCTGTCCGGCCATCGGTTTCGCCATAGGGTCGGTTGGCGCCGGCGGCCTTTACCAGCTTCACGGCGCGCTCGCGCCGCTGTTCAGCGCCGCCGTATTCCTGGCGGTATTGGCAGCGGTAGTAGTACACAAACGCCGCGGGAGGGTCTGCAAATAGGCAGTCAGTTGTAGTAATCTGGCCACCCGTTTCAACCAGTCAGACCCATGCGAATCCAGTTAATCCTACTCAGTTTCCTGTTTCCCGGAGCCGTCAGCGCGGCCACTTTTGAGATGCCACTGCCGGAGTTCGACCTCGTCGGCGCCATCCACGAGATAGAAGCCAGGCATGAGGACACCCTGCTGACCATCGCTCGTCGCTACGACATAGGCCAGGAACAGATTGTCCGTGCCAATCCGGAGGTCGACCGCTGGCTGCCGGGCGAGGGCACCCGGGTAACAATCCCGACGCGCTACATTTTGCCGGCGGCCCCGCGGGAGGGCCTGGTACTCAACGTGCCGGAAATGCGGCTCTACTATTACCCGAAGCCGAAACCCGGCGAGACCCCGGTGGTGAAAACCTTCCCGGTCGGCATTGGGCGGCAGGATTGGGCCACACCCCTGGGCATGACCAAGATAGTAAACAAGATCAAGGACCCCACCTGGACGCCGCCGGCCTCAATCCGCAAGGAGCACCTCGAAAAGGGTGACCCCCTGCCGGCCGTCGTGCCAGCGGGTCCGGACAACCCCCTGGGGCAGTATGCCATGCGGCTGGCCCTCGGCGGTGGCGCCTACCTCATCCACGGCACCAACAAGGCCCTCGGCGTGGGTATGCGCGCCTCCCATGGCTGTATCCGCATGATGCCGGAGGATATCGAGTACCTGTTCCAGCATGTTTCCGTGGGCGCCCAGGTGCGGATCGTAAGCGAAACGGCCAAGGTCGGCTGGTTTGGCGGAAAACTCTACCTGGAAATTCACGAACCGCTGGAAGAAGACCTCGTAGGGCAGGCTACGCTGCTCGACAATGCCCTGCGGCTGATCGACGCCGCCCAGAAAAGCCGGCTGGTGGAGCTGGATGAGGAAGCCATAGCGCGGGCCCTGGAAGAACGGAGCGGGATGCCGGTGGCTATTTCCAAAAACGTTTAAAAATACTTCCAAAAAAAAGGGCCGTGGTCTGTGACCACGGCCCGTTTTTCAGGGTATTACCCCGGTCCAGCTTACTTCTGCATTGAGCTCTTGAACATGCGGTCCAGCTTCTCGTTGGTCGCATTGGCGGCGTCGCGCGCCTGCTCAGCAGCAGTCTTGGCAGCAGCAGCGTCACGCTTGGCAGCGGAAGCGTCAGCGGCAGCCTGGCTGGCGGTGCTGTTGGCCTTGTCGACTTCTGCACGCAGAGCGTCGAGGTCGCCAGTGGTGGCACAACCGGTCAAGCCGGCCAGAGCCACTACCATTACACCAGTAGATACAGTCTTGTAGATATTACGCATTTGTTTCTCTCCTTTACCCTAGAAAAAGGGCCTTCGCCCGTTAAGGCATCCGGGTCCCACCCTGGCTTTGATACTCGAAAGCCCGGGCTCCCCCGTCACCAAATCTGGAAGCGGTCGCCTGTGACAGCGCTAGACCCCCTGCCCGCGCATATTCTCTTGGATACGGTTGCGCTTCGCAAGCAAATATTTCACTGTCATATTGCGCAATATCAACTGATTAGGGGCCTAGCGAACGCTGACGAGGGTCCCTATTCCCACCCATTGAGCCAATTCGTCGATCTGCTCATTGGTAACCGCGATGCAGCCTTCGGTCCAGTTGAAGCGCCCGTGGATCTTCTCATCGCCCACCCCAAGGCCGTGTATACCCAGGTGCCCCCCCAGGATAGTGTCCTGGGGCGGCGTTTGTTTGGCCAGCCAGGCATTGTTAATTTCGAGGTACTCTTCGGGACCCAGGCGACCATCGGCCAGGGCCCGTTTGGCATGCTCCATGGTGGGGTAGTCGAAGCCCAGGAACGTACGGAAACGGCTCTTGGGATTGATGCGGGCGACCCTGAAGTCCCCCAGCGGCGTGGTCTCATCATTTATCCGCTTTGCCAGGGTGGGACCATTGCTGCCGATGGCGATATTTTCGTACTCCTTCAGGGTGTCCTCCCCGCGCTTCACCGTCAGCGTCAAACGGGAGGTATCCACCAGCACCCAGACCTCCTCGGCACCGGTCCCGGCGCTACACAGGGGAGCGAAGGCTGCCTGCAGCAGCAACAGGGGAAGCAGGATATAACGGCTTGCAGTGAATGCGCGGCGGCGCGGCGGTATTGGAGTATGCACTTATCGTCGTTCCTGGCAGTTGCGGCAAGTGTACAGAATCTGCCCGGGTGATGTCACTGCCGAGGGGCAATTCCAGGGCAATCTTATGGAAAATTAACCGCTTAGGGCAACAGCCGCGCCAGCGCGGTGCGCAACCGGTTGGGTATGGGCACCGGCTTGTTCGCCGCCCGATCGACGAATACGTGGACGAAGTGGCCGTGGGCGACCGCCTCCTGCCCACCCTCCCGGAATATGGCGAGGCCGTACTGCACGGAACTGTTGCCGAGCCGGTCCACCCGCAAGCCCGCCTCGATGGGCTCGGGATAGGTGACCGGGGCGTGGTACTCACAACCGGAGTTGACCACGTAGCCCACGATCCGGCCATCGCCGATGTCCATGCCGCCCTCCTCGATGAGGTAGCGGTTGGCGGCCGTGTCGAAGTAGGAGTAGTAGGTCACGTTGTTGACATGACCATAGATATCGTTGTCCGACCAGCGGGTGGAGATGGGATAGAACACCTTGTAGTCCCCTCGCGAGGGCGGCCCTGACCTGCTCATGCCGGTCTTCGGAAGGCCGCCCGGTAAATGCCCAGCGCGTCCTCGTAGTCTACATCCCTGGGGTTATTGACCAGCAGCCGCTGCTGCAGCATGGCATCCTCCGCCAGTCGTTCCAGGTTGCCCTCATCGACCCCGGCGGCCTCCAGGGTTGCCGGCAGTGCCACGTCGTCGATCAACTGCCGCAGGGCCCCGACCAGGGCCGAGGTTTTCGCCTCGGCGCCGCCCGCGATCGGGGCGCCCACCACGATTTCGGCGAGTTCCGCATACAGCTCACTGGCACTGGGGGCATTGAACTCCAGCACCGTCGGCAGTACCAGGGAATTACTCAGCCCGTGGGGAATGTGGTAATGCCCGCCCAGAGGGTAGGCCAGGGCGTGCACCGCCGCGACCGGGGCATTGGCGAAGGCCTGCCCCGCGAGGCAAGCCCCCAGCAGCATGTTCTCCCGGGCCTCGCGGTTGCGGCCATCGCGCACGGCGGTGCGGATATTGCGCGCCAGCAGGGTGAGGGCATGGCGCGCGAGGTTATCGGAAATCGGGTTCTTCTGGTGGCGGGAAGTATAGGCCTCGATGGCGTGTACCATGGCGTCCACCCCGGTCATCGCGGTAATCGCCGGCGGCAGGCCCAGGGTGAGGTCGGCATCCAGCACCGCCACGTCGGGTAACAGCACCGGCGAGGAGACGCCTGCCTTGGTGGTCTCACCGGTGGTGATGACTGCTACCGGGGTCACCTCCGAACCTGTGCCGGCGGTGGTGGGAACCAGCACCAGGGGCAGGCGCAGGCCCGTGATGTTGCCCACACCGTACAACTGGGCCAGGGCCTGTCGCCCGCCGAGCAGGGCGGCCACGACCTTGGCCACATCCATCGAACTGCCGCCGCCCACCCCGAGCACGCCGTCGACGCCGCAGCTGCGACCCAGGTCAGCCGCCGCCAGCACCGTGGCCTCCGGGGGATCCTCCCGCACCTGGTCAAATACCGCCACCTGCAGGCCCTCACTTTCCAGTGCCGCCAACACCGGCTGCACCAGGCCAATGGCCATCAACCCCGGGTCGGTCACCAGCAGCGGCCTGGCAATACCCAGCCGGCGGCACTGCTCCGCCAGTTGCAGCGCGCTGCCGGCGCCGCTGATGATGCGCCTGACAGTGTTGAATTCGAAGCCCTGCATCGGCCTTACTCCTGCTCCCGGCTACAGCGTGAGAATGACCTTGCCGCGGGCGCGCCGCTCGATCATGCAGTTGTAAGCGTCCTGGTACTTTTCCAGCGGGAACACATCCGTCACCACCGGGTTGAGTTTGCCGCTGGAGAACAGCTCCCACAACTCACTGATATTCTGCAAATGCACCGCGGGTTCCTCGCCGGTGAATCGCCCCCAGAACACGCCGACAATCGAACAGCCCTTGAGCAGGGTCAGGTTGAGCGGAATCTTGGGGATCGGGCCGCTGGCAAAGCCGATGACGAGGTAGCGACCGTTCCAGGCCATGCTGCGGATGGCGGGCTCGGCGTAATCGCCACCGACAGGGTCGTAGACCACATCCACGCCCCTGCCGCCGGTGAGTTCCTTGACCGCGTCCTTGAGGGATGTGGTGCTGTAGTTGATCACCTCGTCCGCGCCGAGTTTCCTGCACAGTGCCAGTTTTTCGTCGGAGCTGGCGGCGGCGATGACTTTTGCCCCCATCAATTTGCCCAGTTCGATCGCCGTGGTCCCCACGCCACCTGCGGCGCCGAGCACCAGCAGGGTCTCCCCGGGCTGGATATTGGCGCGCTGCTTGAGGGCGTAATAGGAGGTGAAGTAGGTGACGCTGACACCCGCCGCCTGCTCGAAGCTGAGGCCCTTGGGCATGGGGTAGACACCGTTCTCGTTGGCCGATATCCGCTCACAGAAGGCACCGGTACCGGCGGCGGAGATGACCTCGTCGCCCGCTTTGTAGCGGGTGACCTTCGCCCCCACCGCCTCGACCACGCCCGAGCACTCATTGCCGGGAATGAAGGGCAGCTCCGGCTGGAACTGGTATTTGCCCTGGATGATCAGGACATCCGGAAAATTAAGCCCGGCAGCCTTTACCTTGATCAGGACATCGTGCTCACCCAGGGTGGGCTCAGGCCAGTCGCTGACCAGTTCCAGTTTATCCGGCAGGCCGTGTTCCCTGCATACCACTGCTTTCATATCCGCTCCCGCTCGTTGACCAAAATGTACTGTTCCGCTCGCTACGCCACTTCAAACAGCCCGGCCGCGCCCATGCCGCCGCCGACGCACATGGTGATAACCACGTACTTGACGCCGCGGCGCTTGCCCTCGATCAGGGCGTGGCCGATCATGCGCGAGCCGCTCATGCCGTAGGGGTGGCCGATGGAGATGGCACCCCCATTCACGTTGAGCTTCGCATTGTCGATGCCAAGCCGGTCTCGGCAGTAAACCACCTGCACCGCAAACGCCTCGTTCAGCTCCCACAGGCCGATGTCATCGACACTCAGGCCATGCTGCTTGAGCAGCTTCGGCACCGCAAACACCGGGCCGATGCCCATCTCATCCGGCTCGCACCCGGCCACGGCGATGCCGCGGTAGATTCCCAGCGGGGTGAGCCCTTCCTGGGCGGCGACCCGGGCGTCCATGACCAGCTGCGCGGAAGAACCGTCGGACAACTGGGAGGCGTTACCGGCGGTGATGGTGCCGCCCTCGATCACGGTCTTCAGGCCCTGCAGGCTTTCCAGCGTGGTCGCGCGCACACCCTCGTCGGCGGACACGGTGCCTTCAGCCTCCGAGGCTTCACCCGTTGCCTTGTCCCAGACGGTGCGCTTGCAGGTCACCGGCACCAGTTCGTCGGCGAACTTGCCCGCGGCATAGGCCGCGGCGGTGCGCTGCTGCGATTGCAGGCCATACTCGTCCATGGCCTCCCGGGAGACCTGGTAGCGCTTGGCCACGACCTCGGCGGTCTGCAGCATGGGCATGAAGATGTTCGGCGCGATGGCCAGCAGTGCCTCGTCCGCCGCACGGTAGCGATTCATATTCTCGTTCTGCACCAGGGAGATGGCCTCCAGGCCGCCGCCCACCACGCAGCTCATACCGTCGTACATCACCTGCTTGGCGGCGGTGGCGACCGCCATCAGGCCGGATGAACACTGGCGATCCAGGGTCATGCCGGAGACGGTCACCGGCAGGCCGGCGCGCAGCGCGATCTGGCGCGCGATGTTGCCGCCGGTGGCGCCCTGCTGCATGGCGCAGCCCATGATGACATCGTCCACCCGCGCGGGGTCGATGCCCGCACGCCTGACCACTTCGGCCACGGATGCCGCGCCCAGGCTGGCGCCACCCAGTGTATTGAAACCGCCCCGGTAGGCCTTGCCGATGGGGGTGCGCGCTGTCGCTACGATCACTGCTTCTTTCATCACTTTTCTCCTTGCTGCGGCTCCCACCATGAGGCTGCCGCGACGTTTAGATTAGCCCAGTTTGATGCCCAGGCCCGCGGCGGCCTTGGCGGTGAATTTGACGGTCTGTTCGAAACCGGCCTGGGGCACTTTCTCGCCCTCGGCGGAGGTGATCGCCGCCCAGTGGGCAGCGATGCCTTCCGGTGACTGTTCTGCCACTGGCAGCCACACCCCGTCGGTCTCGACGATTTTGGCCACCGCGTAAGCGCCGGCGCCGGCGCACAATATGGTGCGGTTGGGGGCATCCTCGCTCACCAGGTACAGGACGGCGGGGGTCACGGTTTCCGGCGACAGCAGCGCGAAGGCAGCCTCGGGAATCAGGCCCTCGGTCATGCGGGTGCCGGCGGTGGGCGCCAGCGCATTCACCCGGATGTCGTGTTTGGCCCCCTCCTGCACCAGCGTGTTCATAAAGCCGATCACGCCCATCTTCGCGGCGCCGTAATTGCTCTGGCCGAAGTTGCCGTACAGGCCGCTGGAAGAGGTGGTAACCACCACCCTGCCATAATTCTGCTCGCGCATGACGTCCCAGCAGGCCTTGGTGCAGTTCACGGTGCCCATCAGGTGCACGTCCACAACCAGCTTGAAGTCCTCCAGGGTGACCTTGGCAAAGCTCTTGTCCCGCAGGATCCCGGCGTTGTTGACCAGGATGTCCACCCGGCCCCACTGGTCCAAGGCCTGTTTGACCATGGCCGCCACCTCGTCGTACTTCGCCACGTTGGCGCCGTTGGCGATCGCCGCACCACCCATGGCCTCGATTTCGGCGACCACGGCACGGGCCGCGTCACTGGAACCGCCGGTGCCGTCCTTGGCGCCGCCCAGATCGTTGATAACCACTTTCGCACCGCGCCGGGCGAGCTCGATAGCGTGGCTGCGACCCAGCCCCTGGCCCGCACCGGTCACTATGGCAACCTTACCGTC
>Ga0105096_10000325_pt1 | contig 15568 bp, 11 predicted proteins | sample PPLLak3cmMay2015_FD_87036 | JGI IMG/M metagenome (GOLD analysis project Ga0105096, IMG submission 87036) | Freshwater sediment microbial communities from Prairie Pothole Lake near Jamestown, North Dakota, USA - PPLs Lake P7 Core (1) Depth... | ecosystem: Environmental > Aquatic > Freshwater >... | reverse complement strand
CTTCAATCCCGATTTTCTGTTATTCACAGCGAAACAGGATTTTGAATTTCCGGGCGGAATTGCTGTCTTCCTGCTGTTGGAGTACAGCCAGGTAGGTCAGGCAACGATCTCGAGCCAAGATCCGTTTCTGGAGGCGCCTTCTTACGAGTTGTTTAACTTGGGGCTTGGCTTCCAACTCGAGCAATACGATACGGATATTACCTTCTGGGGACGCAACGTACTCGACGAGGAATACAGAATGGTCGGGTACGACCCTATCGGCGTCAATGGCAGGGTGGTCGCCACCCCGCGTGAGCCAGCCACCTACGGGGTCACCCTCAGGAAAAGCTTTTGACCTGCCAGAACTGCTGCGCGGAATGAACGCTGGCGTCAGTCCGCTTTTCTGAGTACCCTTTTTCCCGAATGCCAGCTTGCAGAGCACGATGGCCTGGCGCCCGCGGTTGCCACAAGAAAGTTGCTTTGGGATTGGATCCTGCTCATCTGTGACGGGGTCCAGCCTATGAGCGCGGCCGTGTTGCAGGCTCTTGCTTCGCCCGAGTTCCTCGAGGCGATCAGTCGCGTTTGGTATGACTCACAAGTGAAGCGAGGTTGATCATGGCTGAACTGGACCCCCTGATGATGACGATCGAGCTGCTCGGCGGACTCGCGCTGTTCCTGTACGGCATGGAGAAGATGACCGACGGCTTGAAGGCAGCCGCCGGGAAGCAGATGAATACGCTGTTGGCTAAACTGACAGGCAATGCCGTACTGGGCGCTATCACCGGGGCCATCGTGACCGCGGTCATCCAGTCCTCCTCGGTGACCACAGTACTCGTGGTGGGTTTTGTCAGTGCCGGTATCATGACCCTGGTGCAGTCGGTCGGGGTGATATTCGGCGCCAACGTGGGCACCACGGTCACGGCGCAGATCGTGGCCTTCAATACGACCGCCCTGGCATTTCCGCTTATCGCGATCGGCTTTTTCATGCGATTCATCTGGAAGGATGGCGTCGCACGCCACTATGGCGCCATGTTCATGGGACTGGGCCTGATCTTCTATGGCATGGCGGCGATGGGGTCGGCCATGTCGCCGCTGCGCACCCACGAGGGCTTTGCCGAACTGCTGCAATCCCTGCAGAATCCGGTGCTCGGCATGCTGGCTGGCGCGGTGTTCACGGCACTGGTGCAGTCCTCTTCGGCAACCATAGGGCTTTCCGTGGTGATGGCGACCCAGGGGCTGCTGTCGCTGCCGGCGGGTATCGCGATCCTGTTCGGGGCGAAGATCGGAACCGGTATCACAGCGATACTTGCCGCCATCGGCAAGCCGCAGGACGCAAAACGTGCGGCCGCCGTACATGTCCTGTTCAATGTCCTGGGCGCCGTGATCTGGTTGCCGTTTATCGCCCAGCTCGCCGGGCTCGCCGAGTGGATATCGCCGGTGGCCGCGCACCTGCAGGGTGTGGAGCGCCTCGCAGAGGAGGTGCCGCGCCAGATCGCCAATGCCGCAACTATCTGGGCCACCGCCAACACGGTGCTGTTTCTGCCCTTCGCCGCTGTGTTCGCGACCATGGCGATCAGGATTATCCCGGACCGGACAGTTGAGGAGCGGGCAATCGTCCGACCCCGGTTTCTCGATGACGAATTGATCCAGGTGCCAGCGATGGCCCTGGAACGCACACGGATGGAGCTGGGGCACATGGGCGAGCTGGCCGAGGCGATGCTGGCACAGCTGCAGTCGGCCTTGAAAGCCAGGGACCTCGGCGAACTTTCGCAGCGGCATGACCAGGTCGTGGCGCTGCGGGAAGCGGTGCTGGCTTATCTGCAGCAGGTCGGACGCGCCGAGCTGAGCGACGACGAATCGGACGAGCATGCGCGCCTGGTTGCCGCCACTGGCGAGATCGAGAACTTGAGTGCGGCGATCAGTCGCGAACTGTTACCGCTGGCCCGCGCTCTGAAGGAGGCAGATATCAAGCCTTCGCCGGACACGGCCGCGCTGCTGGAGCGCCTGTTCCAGGCGATACAGGGGTCAGCGAACCAGGCGCTGCAGGCGCTGGTGATGTCGGATGAGCGGGCGGCCCAGGCCGTCGTCGCCAGCCGCGACATGATCCTGGAGCTGACTTCCGAGCTGCACAGGCAACAGGCCGGGCGCCTCGCCCAGGACGACCCGGATCGCCTGCTCAAGCACCGTGTCCAGTTCGAGATGGTCGACAAGCTGCGGCGCATTTACAGTGTGGCTGAACACATGGCGATTTCGGTGCTGCCCCGGAGCGTGCTTGTCGGCGAGCTGTCCGGATAGTCGCGCTCAGATATCGCGCACAACCTCGATCGCGCCGTCGTCGATTGCCTCGCACAGCTGTGTCTGGTCATGTTCAGTGACGTCGGCATAGCGGTCGGCGTATGCCACCATGATGTCGTCAAACGTCTTGTCATCACCGATGTACCCGCGGATCATCATGGCATCCCCCGAGCGCGCATGGGCGAATGCCAGGGCCTTGCCGCAGAGGCCGGCGTAGGCAGCAAGCCGCTTGGGTCCGAGTTCCTCGATATCGATTTTGCCCTTGCCATCCCAGAGCTGGCGGAAGTAGAAATCCAGCTCCTGCCCATCCGGCTCCTGCCATTGCGCCCAGCCAAGCAGAACGTCGCTGGTGGCCTGGATCAGGCGCTGCCCCTCGACCACCCGTTGTCCCGCCTGTTCGAAGGCGCTGGCACCCAGATGCGCTTCGAGTACAGATGGCAGCGCCTGCTTGAACTGAAGGAACAGGGGCGTGCCATCGCCGGCTTCCAGCAGCACGATCAGGCAGCGGATGCCCACGCTACCCACCCCGACGACTTTTTGGGCGATATCCACCAGGGAGAACCTGTCGAGAAGTATGCGCCGCTCGAGTGACAGGCTCTGGCGGTAGCGGTCCAGGAACCTGCCCACGGCATTCGATTCGTCCGCGGCGTTCATGCCATCGAAGCGCACGATCAGCGGTGGATCGGCAACGATGATGCGCCGGCCGTCCACGACGTCAGTGAGCTTGTCAAAGGCGCGCAGACTGTTGTTGCGACTGGCCTTGGCCAGAACTTCCTCTTTCCATTTGCGGTGACTACTGCCGTGCTTCTCGATCCGCTCCAGCGCGGTACGCGAGTCGAAGCGGTAATAGTGCAGCTCGAGCGGACTGAGTTCCGATGCCTCGGCGATGGACTTGCGGTAGTAGCGCACTGCGGCGCGCGTGGCGGCGCGCGCCTGCACACCCGAGCAGCCGCTTGCCCGCGCAGCTACAGCGACGCTCGCAGCGAGGCGCTTGACGTCCCACTCGAATGGCCCGGGCAGGGTCTCGTCGAAATCATTGAGGTCGAATACCTGGTCCCGATTGGGTGCGAGGTACCACCGGAAGTTGCCCAGGTGGGCGTCGCCACACAGCTCAACCTGCAGGTCGGTGCTGGGGCCGGCCGCAAGATCACTGGCCATGACGGCTGCTGCGCCGCGCAGGAAGGTGAATGGGGTGCGACTCATCCGCCCATACCGGAGCGGGACGAGGTCAGCGAGCCGGGACGTATCCTGCCCGGCCAGAATGGTCAGCGCATTGGCGCGGCCGGTCGCAGGAGCAGCCTCGACATGGGCTTCCAGAGGAACCGCTTCACGCCGCGCCCTGCCGCCATCGTAGCGCACGGCCGGGGCGGCCCTGAGGAAGTCCCACTCATTTGGGGGTTTGGACGGGGGTTTGGGCATAGACTCTCCATGCAGAGTTCGCCGGCGAGGATGTCAGCCTGGGTCCGGCGCCCTCATGTCGGGGTAGTTACCACATGGCAACGGGATTGATGATCATCTGCACCGTGCCCTTGATCCTGGCCTGGCCCAGGACGAACATGAACTCACGCACCTGCTCCCGCGCAAGGCGGCCGGTATTCATGGTTTCGAGGATATAGATGCCGTTTTTTTTCAGCAACTCCACATGGCCATAGAAAGCCTTGTCTCCCGCGATGGCAGGTATTGCTTCGAGGCCCCAGGTATCGGCGCCCACCGCCATCGGATTCAGGGAAGCCAGATATGCCGCCGCCTCATTGGTCAAGCCCGGCTCTCCCGCGGCCCACGCCTGCGGACTGGACTCCAGCTTGCCGTCGGTCCAGCCGGTGTGGAATAAAACCACATCACCCTGGCGGATCTGCACCCCCTGCGCCTTCGCTGCGGCCTTGATATCCGCAGGGCCTATGCCCTGTCCCGCGGCCATGACCTCTACGCCAAAGTGCCTGGCCATATCCAGCAGGATGCCGCGCCCGACCAGCGGCGGCATCTTCTCGGTGCCCAGTTTCTTCAAGCCGTTGATCTCGACGAAATCGGCTGCCCGGTTGCAGTTGTAGTACTCATTCGCTTCGCCCATATGGCCCAGGCCGTCCAGTTGCGGGCCGATACCGAACCACAGATGCGCCACATCGTCGTTGTAGCTGGATTCCCAGCCGAACTGCGGCTGCATACTGCGGCCGGCGTGCTGCCCGGGTTGCACGATAAGCAGCGACATGGAGCGGGGCGGGAAGGCCGGCATGGCGGGATCGACCACGATTCCCAGCGGATGCGTCTGGCCCTGCTTCACCAGCTGCACCGCCATGAGGACCTGCTCCGGCGACACGTAGTTGGCAGCGCCAATCTCATCCTCTGGACCCCACCTGGAGGGTTGGCACTGGGCGGCCAGCGCGACATTGCTGGCGGCCAGCAGGCTGAGGGTGACTGCCAGCTGGGCGCAACGGGCGAGGGTGTATTTCATGGGTGCCTCCGCATTTATGGTCTTTTCTTCGTGCAGTGTACTGTGATCGGATATCCCCCGCAGTGCCAACCCTGGAAGAACAAGTCCCTGCGCGTCGGGGCTAGCGGGCGTTAAACGCCAGGCCGGTGATCCCCGCGCTGTCATCGCCCATCAGGTACAGGTAGGTCGCCATGATGTCCTCCGGCGCGGGGTTGTCCGTGGGCCGCTCGGCGGGGTAGGCCGTGCGCCGCATGCTGGTGTTGGTGGGGCCGGGGTTGAGACTGTTCACCCGCACCCGCGAGGTGTTCTCCAGCTCGCTGGCCAGCACCTGCATAAAGCCCTCGGTGGCAAACTTGGACACCGCGTAGGCGCCCCAGTAAGCCTTGCCGGTGCGCCCCACGCCCGATGAGGTCAGGATGATCGAGGCTGTCGGCGCCGCCTGCAGCAGCGGCAGCAGCTGCCGGGTCAGCAGGAACGGGGCGTTGACGTTGACCTGCATCACCTGCTGCCAGCTGGCGTAACTGGTGCTCTCGATCGGGCGCCGCTCACCCAGCACGCTGGCGTTGTGCAGCAGGCCGTCGAGGTGGGGAAATTCCTGCGCGAGGCCCGCCGCCAGGTGGATCACGTTGTCTTCGCTCGCTGTCGCCAGGTCCAGCGCCACCAGCGCGGGCTTCGGCCAGCCGGCGGCCTCGATCTCATCGTAGACCTGCTCCAGTTTGCTTTCGGTGCGCCCCAGCAGGATGACGCTGGCACCGTGGGCCGCATAGGCCAGGGCGGCGCTGCGACCAATGCCGTCCCCGGCGCCGGTCACGAGTAGGGTCTTGCCGTGCAACAGGTGAGGGGAGGGGCGGTAGCCCGCGGGGGCGGTTGGAAACGTCATGTCCTGCTCCTGCAATGGTGTGGCCAGCGGTGTTGCCGGTGGACCTCCGGTCCGTATTGACAGCTCAGCTGCCGAGTATGAGCGCGTGCAGGTCGGCGCTGTTATCCGCCCTGGCATCCGCGCCCCAGCGGTGGGGATCGTCACCGGGTTCAATATAGCCGTAGGCGGCGGCGATGGTATACATACCCGCGCGCCTTCCCGCCTCGATGTCCCGCAGGTGGTCGCCGATATAGATCGCCTCGGCCGGGGCACAGCCCAGTTCCCGGCAGTTTAGCAGCAGCGATTCGGGGTGGGGCTTGCGCTCGGTGACATCGTCGGGGCATACGACGCTATGGGGCGGCGGATGTAACGCGAGTCGCTGCAGCAGCGGATCGGTATAGGCCCTGGGCTTGTTGGTGGCAATGCCCCAGCGCACTCCGCGCGCGGTCAGCTCAGCCAGCAGCGCAGTGATGCCGGGATAGGGGCCGGCCACCGTGCCCAGCACTTCGCTGTACAGCTCCAGCAGGCGCAGCCGCTGTGCTTCGAAGCCCTCGGCGTGCTCCGGCAGGTCCAGCGCCAGGCTCACCAGCGCCCGGGCGCCGTTGGACACCGAGGCGCGAATCCGCTGCGGGTCCATGGCGGCGCGACCGTGCTCCGCGCGCAGGGCCTGCACCACCACCACGAACTCATCGGCGGTATCCACCAGGGTGCCGTCCAGGTCGAAAATCACCGCCTTGAGCGATTCGGGACGGGGCATCACGCGGGTTTCACCGCCCTGACCATGTAGTTCACGCTGACATCCCGCGGGTTCAGTCGATAAACCCCGGTGAGGGGGTTGTAGGTGAGCCCGGTCATGCCTTCCACCGTCAGGCCCGCGGCGCGGATCCAGCCCGCCAGCTCGGAGGGTCTGATGAATTTGGCGTAGTCGTGGGTACCTGCAGGCAATAGCCGCAGGATGTGCTCGGCCCCCACGATGGCGAACACGAAGGCCTTGGGATTGCGGTTGATGGTGGAAAAGTAGAGGTTGGCGCCTGGCCTTGCCAGGGCGGCGCAGGCGCCGATGACCGAGCCCGGGTCAGGCACATGCTCGAGCATCTCCAGGCAGCACACGATATCGAAGTTCCCCGCCCGGGCCGCCGCGAGTTCCTCCGCGGTGGTCTGCAGGTAGTCGACCGCTACCCCCGATTCCTGCTGGTGCAGTCGCGCCACTGCCAGCGGCGCCGAGCCCATGTCGATGCCGGTCACGGTGGCCCCGCGCTGGGCCATGGCCTCCGCCAGGATGCCGCCGCCGCAGCCCACGTCCACCAGCCGTTTACCCGCGACCGGGGAGTGCTCATCGATAAAGTTGGCGCGCAGGGGATTGATTTCGTGCAACGGGCGGAACTCGCCATCGCGGTCCCACCAGCGCGAGGCCAGGGCTTCGAACTTGGCGATCTCCTGGGGATCCACGTTGCGGGTGTCGGTCATCCGTTGGCCCTGCGGATGCGGTCCCGCCACGCCCCGGTGCGGGCCGCCAGGGCGCCGAGGTCGATCTGGGTGAGTTGTCGTGCTTCCATCACCGCGACGCCGCCGATCCAGCTGTGGCTCACCTGGCTGCCGTTGCAGGCGTAGACCAGCTGCGACAGCGGATGATACAGCGGCTGGGTTTCGGGTTGGCTGAGGTCCACGGCGATCAGGTCCGCCAGCTTGCCGGTCTCCAGGCTGCCGATGCGATCTTCCAGGCCCAGCGCCCGGGCGCCGTTGATGGTGGCCAGCGCCAGCGCCTCGAAAGCGGGCAGGGCGGCCGCATCCTGGTCCCGGAGCTTGGCCAGCAGGGCGGCGGACTGCATCTCGCCAAACAGGTTCAGGTCGTTGTTGCTGGCGGCGCTGTCGCTGCCCAGGGCCACGTTCACGCCCCGCGCCAGCAACGTGCTCACCGGGCAGCTGCCCGAGGCCAGCTTCATGTTGGACTGCGGGCAGTGCACGACGTGGGCGCCGCTGGCCGCCAGCAGCGCGATATCCTGGTCCCCCAGGTCGGTCATGTGCACGCACTGGGTGCGCGGACCGAGCAGGCCCAGCCGCTGCAGGCTGTCCAGCGGGCGCTCGCCAGTGCGTTCCACCGCCAGCAGCACCTCGCCCCGGGTTTCATGCAGATGGATCTGCACCGCCGCGTCCAGCTCGGCGGCAAGGGTGGCGACCTTCAGCAGGTTGGGTTCTGACACGGTGTAGGTGGCGTGGGGGCCAAAGCCCACCGTCACCAGCTTGCTGTGTTTGACGGCGTCCCGCAGGGCCAGGCCCTTGCTGATGTATTCGTCGGCGTCGCGCGCCCACACCGTGGGGAAGTCGAGGATGGGAAAGGTGATCTGGCAGCGCATGCCCAGGCGCTGGGCGGTCTCGGCGCAGGCGTCGGGAAAGAAGTACATATCGCTGAAGGTGGTGGTGCCGCTGCGGATCATCTCGGCGATGGCCAGCTCCGCCCCGTCGCGGACGAAGCCGGCGCTGACATGGGCCGCTTCCGCGGGCCAGATGTGCTGCTCCAGCCACGGCATCAGGGGCAGGTCGTCGGCGAAACCCCGCAGCAGGCTCATGGCGGCATGGCCATGGGCATTCACCAGGCCGGGCAGCAGCACATGCCCGGGCAATTCCAGTACCCGCCGGGCGCTGATGGCAGCGGCCTCGCTGCGCGGCAACAGGGCGCTGATGCGATCGCCGGTGATCGCCAGACTGTGGTTTTCCAGCACGGTCCCCCGCGGCAGCACCGGCACTATCCAGCCCGGGTGAATCAGGGTGTCGGCGGTCTGTGCTTGCGGGTGCATGGGCCTGGGTTTCCACGGCTGGAGCCTGGTCAAAAATTCACCAGCACGCCCTCGGTATCACTGCGCTGGCGGCCTGGCGGCGCAGTATAACCGGAATTTCCCCGATACCGCCCGACTGGCGCCGAAATACGGCAAAATTATGGTGATATGGCGCCATGTTCCGTATAATCGGCGGTTTGTTTTCGGGGCGAACAAAACCGTTTCCGGCGGCCTCAGGACAGCGCGTTGCGCGGGTCCGGTCGCTTTGTGACAGCCTCCCGCCAGCAGTCAGGGAATTCGTAGTACATGGGTGAAATAGCCAGGGAAATTCTCCTCGTCAATATCGAGGACGAACTCAAGCAGTCGTACCTGGATTACGCCATGAGCGTGATCGTGGGGCGAGCCCTGCCGGATGTGCGCGACGGCCTCAAGCCAGTGCATCGGCGGGTGCTGCACGCCATGAACGAGCTCAGTAACGACTGGAACAAGGGCTACAAAAAATCCGCCCGGGTGGTCGGCGACGTGATCGGTAAGTACCACCCCCACGGGGACTCCGCCGTCTACGACACCATCGTGCGCATGGCCCAGGCGTTTTCCATGCGCTACATGCTGGTGGACGGCCAGGGCAACTTCGGCTCCATCGATGGCGATTCCGCGGCGGCCATGCGCTACACCGAGATCCGCATGCGCAAGATCGCCCATGCGCTGCTGGCGGACCTCGACAAGGAGACGGTGGATTTCGTCGACAACTACGATGGCACCGAGAAGATTCCCCACGTGCTGCCGACGCGGGTACCCAACCTGCTGATCAACGGCTCCGCCGGTATAGCCGTCGGCATGGCCACCAATATCCCGCCGCACAACCTCACCGAGGTGGTCAGCGGCTGCCTCGCCCTGATGAAAAATCCGGAGCTGACGGTCGATGAGCTGATGGAGTACATCCCCGGCCCGGATTTCCCCACCGCGGCGATCATCAACGGCCGGGCCGGCATCATCCAGGCCTATCGCACCGGCCGCGGCCGCATCTACGTGCGGGCCCGGGCCGAAGTCATCCAGGACGAGAAGCGCGGCAAGGACATCATCATCATCCACGAGCTGCCCTACCAGCTCAACAAGGCGCGGCTGATCGAGCGCATTGCCGAACTGGTCAAGGAGAAGAAGATCGAGGGCATCACCGAGCTGCGGGATGAGTCCGACAAGGACGGCCTGCGGGTGGTGATCGAGCTGCGCCGGGGCGAGATCGGCGACGTGGTGCTGAACAATCTCTACGCCCAGACCGGCCTGCAATCCGTTTTCGGCATCAATATGGTCGCCCTGGTGGACGGCCAGCCGAAGACCCTCAACCTCAAGGAAATCATCGAGGCCTTCATCCGCCACCGCCGTGAGGTGGTGACGCGGCGCACGGTGTACCTGCTGCGCAAGGCGCGGGAGCGCGGCCACCTGCTTGAGGGCCTGGCCATCGCCCTGTCCAATATCGACCCGGTGATCGCCCTGATCAAGGCGTCCCCCAGCTCCACCGAGGCGCGGGAGAAGTTGCTGGCGATGGCCTGGGAACCCGGTGAGGTGACCGGCATGCTGGAGCGCGCCGGCCCCGATGCCTGTCGCCCCGAGGATCTCGAGGCCCGTTACGGCCTGCGTGAGGGCAAATACCACCTGTCCCCGGCCCAGGCCCAGGCGATCCTCGACCTGCGCCTGCACCGCCTGACTGGCCTCGAGCATGAGAAGCTGCTGCACGAGTACCAGGAAAAGCTCAACGAAATCGCCGATTACCTCGAGATCCTGTCGGATCCCGAGCGGCTCAAGCTGGTGATCCGCGAGGAACTGGAAGAGATCGTCAAGGAATTCGGCGACGAGCGCCGCACCGAGATCACCGCATCGCAGCACGACCTCACGGTAGAGGACCTGATCACCGAGGAGGACCGGGTGGTGACCATCTCCCATGGCGGTTACGCCAAGACCCAGCCCCTGTCCGATTACCAGGCCCAGCGCCGGGGCGGCATGGGGCGCTCCGCCCTCGCGGTGAAAGACGAGGATTTTGTCGAACACCTGCTGATCGCCAGCACCCACGCCACCATCCTGTGCTTCACCAACGTGGGCAAGGTCTATTGGCTGAAGGTTTACCAGATCCCGCTGGCGGGCCGCAATTCCCGCGGCCGGCCCATGGTCAACCTGCTGCCCCTGGAAGAGGGTGAGCGCGTGACGGCGATCCTGCCGGTGGATGAGTACACCGAGGGCCACTACATTTTCATGGCCACCGCCAACGGCACGGTCAAGAAAACCGCGCTCACGGATTTCTCCCGCCAGCGCAGCGTGGGACTGCGCGCGCTGGAGCTGGACGAGGGCGATGTGCTGGTGGGCACCGCCATTACCGACGGCAACAGCGATGTCATGCTGTTCAGCAGCGAGGGCAAGACAGCGCGTTTCCAGGAAGCCGAAGTGCGTGCCATGGGCCGGACCGCCCGCGGGGTTCGCGGTATTCGCCTGCGCGAAGGGCACAGGATGATCTCCCTGGTCATTCCCAAACCCGGTGGCAGGGTGCTCACCGTCAGCGAGAACGGTTATGGCAAGCGCACCGATACCGACGAGTTCCCCTGTAAGGGGCGCGGCAACAAGGGAGTGATCGCCATGTCCACCAGCCGGCGCAATGGCAAACTGGTAGGCGCGGTGCAGGTGTTCGACGGTGACGAGCTGATGCTGATTTCCAACCAGGGCACCATGGTGCGGACCCGCACCGACGAGGTGCCCCTGGTCGGCCGCAACACCCAGGGAGTGCGGGTGATCAGGACCAAGGAAGGGGAGTTCCTGGTGGGCGTCGAGCGTATCGATGAGCCGCCGGCGCTGGAGGTGGACCTGTTTGATGTGGCAGGCATGCCTGCGGCAGGCGACCCTGCGGCAGGCGACCCTGTGGCAGGCGAAAAGGAACCAGGAGATGACGGCGCGCAGTAAGCGCCGGCAACTCCCCGTAGCGACAGTCCACCTGTCAACAACCCAGAGCAAGGAAACCCGCCAGATGAGTCGTGTATACAATTTTTGCGCCGGGCCCGCTTCACTGCCCGAGTCGGTACTGGAAATCGCCCGCGATGACATGCTGGAGTGGCATGGCAAGGGCCTCTCCCTGATGGAGATGAGCCACCGCAGCCCGGAAGTGGTTGGCGTGGCGGAGCACGCGGAGCAGACCCTGCGCCATTTGCTGGGTGTCCCTGCGGATTACGCGGTGCTGTTCCTGCAGGGCGGCGCCAGCACCCAGTTTGCCGCGGTGCCCCTGAACCTGCTGGGCGACAAGGCCGGCGCCGATTACGTCAACACCGGGGAGTGGTCGAAGAAGGCCATCGCCGAAGGCAGGCGTTTCGGCAGGGTGAACGTGGCCGCCTCCTCCGAGAGCACGAATTTTTCCACTATCCCGGCGCAGGACAGCTGGCAACTGGGGGCCGATGCCGCCTACCTGCACTACACCCCCAACGAGACGATCGGCGGGGTGGAGTATTTCTGGACGCCGCAGGTGGCCGCGCCGCTGGTGGCGGATATGTCCTCCACCCTCCTGTCCCGGCCCATCGATGTGTCGGCTTTCGGCGCCATCTATGCCGGCGCCCAGAAGAACATCGGCCCCGCCGGCCTGACCCTGCTGATCGTGCGGCGCGACCTGCTCGGCCGTGCCAGCGCCCACTGTCCCACCATGCTGGACTGGAAGGTCGCCGCGGACAACGAATCCATGTACAACACGCCGCCCACCTTCGCCATTTACCTGGCCGACCTGGTGTTCAACTGGCTGCAGGGGCTCGGCGGCCTGGCGGCGATGGAGGTCATCAACCGGCGCAAGGCGGAAAAGCTCTACAGCGCCATCGACAGCAGCAGCTTTTACGCCAATCCGGTGGAGCTGCCCAGCCGGTCTTTGATGAACGTGCCCTTCACCCTGGCGGACCCCGGCCTGGACAAGCTGTTCCTGCAGGAATCCGAGGCCGCGGGCCTGTTGAACCTCAAGGGTCATCGCTCGGTGGGCGGCATGCGCGCGAGCCTGTATAACGCGGTCAGCGAAGCGGCGGTCGATGCCCTGATCGATTTCATGCGCGACTTCGAGCAACGCAAGGCCTGACCGGAACGAGGCGGAGGTTTTTCGACAGTGACAACGCGGCGATGACAGATAGCAGGGACCTCAACCAGGTCAGGGCGGACATCGATGCCATAGACCGGGAAATCCAGGCGCTGATCGCGCGCCGGGCGCAGTGCGCCCAGCGGGTGGCGGCGATCAAGCTGGAGGATGCCGAGGCCGCCCGGCTGCGGGGCGAGGCGCAGGCGGAGGTGGTGTACTACCGGCCGGAGCGCGAGGCCCAGGTATTGCGACGCATCATCGAGCGCGATACCGGCCCGCTGGCGGGTGAGAGCGTCGCCCATGTGTTTCGCGAGATCATGTCCGCCTGCCTGGCGCTGGAGCGCCCCCTGCAGGTGGCCTACCTCGGGCCCGAAGGCACCTTCACCCAGGCGGCGTCCCTGAAGCACTTCGGCCACGCCGCCATCTGCGTGCCCCAGCCCACCATCGACAGCGTGTTCGCCCAGGTGGAATCCGGGCAGTGCAATTACGGTGTGGTGCCGGTGGAGAATTCCACCGAGGGCATGGTCAGCCACACCCTGGACAATTTCATGGACTCGCCGCTGAAGATATCCGGCGAGGTGGAACTGCGCATCAGCCACCACCTGCTGGTGGCGCCCGCTACCGGCGCTGGGGAGATTGTGAAGATCTGCGCCCACCAGCAGGCACTCGCCCAGTGCCGCAACTGGCTCGACCGGCATTACCCGAATACCGTGCGCGAGGCCGTCAGCAGCAATGGCGAGGCCGCCCGGCTGGCGGCCACCACCCCCGGCGTGGCGGCAGTCGCGGGGGAGATAGCGGCGGAGCTCTACCAGCTGCAGGCACTGGCCGAGCACATCGAGGATTACCCGGACAACACCACCCGCTTCCTGGTGATCGGCCGGGAGGAAGTACCCCCCAGTGGCATGGACAAGACCTCCATTATCGTCTCCAGCCGCAACAAGCCCGGCGCCCTGTTCGCCCTGCTGGACCCGTTCCGGCGCGCCGGGGTGAGCCTGACCCGCATCGACACCCGGCCGTCGCGCACCGAGAAATGGGCCTACGTTTTCTTCATCGAGTTCGAGGGGCATTTGCAGGATCCTGCGATCGCCACCATCGTGGCGGAACTGGAAGAGCAGTCGATCCTGTTGAAACCCCTGGGATCCTATCCCCGGGCCGTCCTGTAATATGCCTGCAGCTTACCGCGCCGACACCGTGGTCATTCTCGGCCTCGGCCTTATCGGCGGCTCCCTGGCGCGGGCCCTGCGCCGCAGCGGCTTCAGTCGGCGCTTTGTCGGCTATGGCCACCGGGAAACTTCCCTGCGGCGCGGCGTCGAGTTGGGGGTGATCGATGACTTCACCCTCGACCTGGAACAGGCCATCGGGCAGGCGGATATCCTGGTGGTGTGCACGCCCACCCTCATCGCCGCGGACATGCTACGGGACATCCTGCCCCGGCTGGCAGCGGCGGGCGGCCCGGTGATCACCGATGTGGCCAGTGTGAAGGGCAGCCTGCGCGATGCCGCGATCGGGGCCATGGGCGCCATGCCGCCGCGGCTGGTGCTGGCCCACCCCATCGCCGGCTCCGAGCGCAGCGGCGTGGAGGCGTCGGATGCGGACCTGTTCATCAATCACCGGGTTATCGTGACGCCGGTGGAGGGCAATGACCCGGCGGCCCTGGACCTGGTGCGGGCCATGTGGGCCAGTACCGGCGCCGAGGTGGTGGATATGGCGGTGGACGAGCATGACGCGGTGCTGGCCGCCACCAGTCACCTGCCCCATGTGCTGGCCTATGCCCTGGTGGATGCGCTGGCCCAGTCTGCGGCCAGCGAGGACATCTTCCGCTTCGCCGCCGGCGGTTTCCGGGATTTCACCCGCATCGCCTCCAGCGACCCTGCCATGTGGCGCGATATCGCCATCGCCAACGGACCGGCCCTGCTCAACTCGATCGATCTGTTCAGTGAGCACCTCGGCGGGCTGCGCCAGGCGATCGTAGAGGGCGATGCCCAGAGCCTGTTCGCAACGTTTACCCGCGCGAAACAGGCCCGGGATGATTTTGCCGCCATCCTGGCTGAGCGCGGCCGGCGCAAATCCTGAGAGAGGCCCTATGGAATTCAAAGTACAGCCCGGCGGCGAGATCACCGGCGAAGCGCGGGTCCCCGGCGACAAGTCGATCTCCCACCGCTCCATCATGCTGGGCGCCCTGGCCGAGGGAACCACCCATGTCAGCGGTTTCCTGGAGGGCGAGGACGCCCTCGCCACCGTCGCGGCGTTTCGCGCCATGGGGGTGCGGATCGAGGGGCCGCAGGAAGGTCGGGTCACCATCCACGGCGTGGGCCTGCGGGGGCTGGCCGCTCCCGGGCATCCGCTGGACCTGGGCAACTCCGGTACCAGTATTCGCCTGCTCTGCGGCCTGCTGGCGGGGCAATCCTTCGATTCCGAGCTGACCGGTGACGAATCCCTGCGCGGCCGGCCCATGGGGCGGGTGATCGATCCCCTGACCCTGATGGGTGCCGAGGTGACGGGCGCGGTGGGCGGGCGACCGCCCCTGCGCATTACCGGCGGCCGCCCCCTGCGGGGGATTCGCTACGACCTGCCCATGGCCAGCGCCCAGGTCAAGTCCTGCGTGCTGCTCGCGGGCCTCTACGCCAGTGGCACCACCGCGGTCACCGAGCCCGCGCCCACCCGGGACCACACCGAGCGCATGCTGCGGGGTTTCGGTTATGCGGTGAAGCGCGAGGGCGGCGTGATATCCCTGGAGGGCGGCGGCAGCCTGCAGGCCACCAGCATCGATGTGCCGGCGGATATTTCCTCTGCCGCTTTTTTCCTGGTCGCTGCCAGTATCGCCCCGGGGTCCGACCTGCTGCTCACCCACGTGGGTGTCAATCCCACCCGCACCGGCGTCATCAATATCCTGCGGCTCATGGGGGCGGACATCAGCCTGCGCAATGAGCGGGAAGTGGGGGGCGAGCCGGTGGCGGACATCCGGGTGCGCCACGCGCCGCTCAAGGGTATCGAGATCCCCGCGGACCAGGTGCCGCTGGCGATTGATGAATTCCCGGCCCTGTTCATCGCCGCAGCGTGTGCGCAGGGGCGCACCGTATTGCGCGGCGCCGAGGAACTGCGGGTGAAGGAGAGCGACCGCATCGCCGCCATGGCGGAGGGCCTGG
>Ga0105096_10000323_pt1 | contig 15578 bp, 12 predicted proteins | sample PPLLak3cmMay2015_FD_87036 | JGI IMG/M metagenome (GOLD analysis project Ga0105096, IMG submission 87036) | Freshwater sediment microbial communities from Prairie Pothole Lake near Jamestown, North Dakota, USA - PPLs Lake P7 Core (1) Depth... | ecosystem: Environmental > Aquatic > Freshwater >... | reverse complement strand
GTTACAAGGGTCACATCAGCCCCCCGGTGCTCTGCAGCTCGGGCGATGGCATAACCCATCTTTCCTGATGACGGATTGCTGATAAAACGGACCGGATCCATAGGTTCCTGGGTCGGTCCTGCGGTAACCAGAACTTTTTTTCCTGAAAAATCTTTATTTGTTAAATGACTCAGGATTCGGTCTAAAATCAATTCGGATTCAGGAAGGCGCCCTGGTCCGGTGGTTCCACAGGCCAGTTCTCCTTCACCCGGTTCAAGAATAGTGTAACCATCGGATTCCAAAATATCCAGGTTTCTCTGAACCGCACGATTTTCATACATATGGGAATTCATGGAAGGGCAAATAATCCTGGGGCATGTAACTGCAAGCATGAACGTGCTTAAAACATCATCTGCAATACCACTTGCCAGTTTGCCGATCATGTTCGCAGTGGCAGGAGCGATCACAGCAATATCGGCCTCTTGGGCCCACTCAATATGCTTAAAACAGGTATCATCACTTTCATTAAAAAGGCCCGTAAACACCGGGACTCCCGATAGTGCATGAAAGGTCAGAGGCCGGACAAACCAGGATGCATTTTCAGTCATAATCACCCGCACATTTGCTCCCAGCTTTTTTAAGCCTCTTAAAAGCTCAATGGCCTTGTAAACCGCGATACCCCCGCATACCCCCAAAATAACCTTTTTTCCGTGAATTCCATGTTTCATGATATCATATGCTCTTATCAACGATTAACACCATTCCGGACACGGTTTAATTCAAAATTGTCGGAACGTTTTCCTTTGATGCCGGAGCCATCCATACTTCAACCTGAGAATAAAAAGTACTTTCCTCGATCCTGATAACGCAGACTCGGTTTTCTTTTTCAAAAATCAGGATCATCGGATTGAATTTTATGGAGGCTTTAACTATCCAATTATCTTTGGCCATATTATTTTCAAAAAATGCACCTAACGAAGTTCCATCATATCTTCCCTGAAAAACTAATAGTCCGGCAATAAATCCGGGTGTTCTGTATATGGAAGATAGTTTTGGTTTTACTTTTAGTTCCCCGGGAATGAGCACATCCGGGAAATCATAGTATTGATTATGTACCGAAGATTTAATCTCCGCCGATGCCGGTTGTGCAGCCGCACTATCTTTCTTGACGGACGTTCCTGTGCACCCATAAACCATCATCAAAAAAACAGCCAACATTCCGCATAATACGATACTTTTTTTCATGGAAACTCCTTTAACGCTTTTGATTAAAAAAAGAAAATCATCTTTTTTTGAGGATTTTCTGGTTCGAAAACTTTAATAATTACATAACCCAGCCTGAAATTTCTAACATTTTTTGAGTTAAAATCATAGAAACTTTTCATGGTCCACCATATAAGGTATCGGAACATGATTGAGTCCTATTTAGGAAATTCATCTTAAGGCATCTTTAATAGCGTCGGCAATTCGCTGTTGATCTTCGGCCTCAAGATAAGGGTGCATCGGAAGGCTGAAAATCCTTTCCGCACAGTATTCACTCACAGGAAATTCTCCGGCTTTATATCCTAGTGGGGCAAACGCCTTTTGCAGGTGTAAAGGTTTCGGATAATATACACTGGTTGGAATATTGAATTCTTTCAGTTTTTCCAAAAGCATTTGTCGTTGTGTATAATTTTCCGCCAGTACGGAATATTGCGCCCACGCAGATACCATCCTTTCAGGTATGACAGGAGTTTTCAAGGATGTTTCCGAAAGCAGATGCGAATATCTTTGCGCCACCTCTTGTCTCATCTCAATTTCCTGGGGAAAAATATCGAATTTGCACAAAAGAATAGCCGCCTGCAAAGTGTCCAGGCGGCCATTGATACCGATTCTCACATTTTCATATCTATGATCTCCCTGGCCATGGTTTCGTAGTGAAACCATAACCTGGTTCAGATCATTTTGGTTTGTAAAACACATCCCACCATCTCCATAACCGCCCAAAGGCTTTGCCGGAAAAAATGAAGTGCATGCAATGTCTCCGAATGATCCGGCTTTTTTTCCATGATACTGAGCACCATATGATTGGGCTGCATCTTCTATGACAAAAAGATCGTATTGTCTCGCAATTAAACCGATTTCATCATAATCCGCCGGAAGCCCAAAGAGATCTACGGTGATGATTCCTTTTGGTTTTAATTCCTTTGCTTGATTATGTTTTTCAAAATCTTCGAGAGTTTGCTTTAACTTGGCAAAATCAATATTAAAGGTATCGGCCCGAATATCAACAAATACGGGGGTTGCCCCAAGAAGCGAGATTACTTCGGCTGTGGCAATAAAAGTAAATGGTGTTGTAAAAACGGCATCTCCAGGTCCGACTTTCAATGCCATCAACGCCATTAACAGAGCATCCGTGCCTGATGAACATGAAAGAGCATATTTTACCCCGGTAAACCCAGCTAAAGCCGTCTCAAGCTCAATCATTTCCGGCCCCATGATGTATTGGCCATGCCGCAGCACCTCTTGTATTTTTTTATCAATTTTTGTTTTAATTCGTTTTTGCTGGATAGATAGATCTATGAATTGCATTAGTTCTCCGTTCATAACAATAAAATTCCGATGAAAAATTCATGCCCATAAAAAATATTTTAAGTTAACCTAAACTGAGATGAAATTCAAACAATTTAATTATAAAGGAGTTTCCTTCCAAAAACTGCTTAATTCTGATATAATAGTTATTTGAAATTTAGGGAATAGCTAAGAAATAAACAACTGATCTTTCTTGCGGAGGGTCTTTTTAAATTGAATTAAAGGAGTCATTATGACTGCATCATCAAACGAGATTAAAAAAATCAGCCTAGTGCTTCAGGGTGGAGGTTCACATGGGGCTTTTACATGGGGGAGTGCTTGATAGACTGTTGGAAGATGATCGGATTGAGATTGAAGGAATTAGTGGAACAAGTGCCGGTGCAATGAATGCCGTAGTACTTGCCCATGGATATGAACATAAAGGCAGAGAGGGGGCCGGAAATGCGCTTCGCAAATTCTGGAAAGCTATCAGCTTGAAAGGCGCATTCAGTCCTTATCATTCCGGCATATTCAATCCGCTCGGCGCAGACTGGTCACCATTGGCATTATGGTTTGATCTGCTTTCCCAGACTTTTTCACCATATCAGATGAATCCAATTAACTTCAATCCATTGCGGGATATGCTCGAGGACACCATCCATTTTAAGCAACTTCGGAAATGCGGTAAAATCCGGCTTTTTATTTCAGCCACCAATGTCAATACTAATCATCTGCATATTTTTACCAATGATAAAATCTCTCTTGACGTGCTAATGGCTTCGGCCTGCTTACCCTATATTCATCAGGCGGTCAAAATCGATGGGGAGTATTTCTGGGATGGCGGGTTTATGGGAAATCCCGCATTGGAACCGCTGGTGCGAAGGTGTGAAACTTCAGACACGGTTATCGTTCAGGTAAACCCTACATACCGAAAAGAAGTTCCCCGTTTTGCCGTGGACATTGCCGACCGTCTTAATGAGATCACCTTTAATTCCAATTTCATGCGAGAGATCCGATCTTATGTGGATGTTACAAGAATGATCGAGATGGGATACATTCATGACCCGCGGATAGAGCGAGCTTATTTTCACATTATTCCGATAAGTCGGGAGCTGAGTCGTTTGGGAGTTCGCAGCAAACTTGACACCAGTTGGACCTTACTAAGCCGCCTTTTTTCAGTGGGAAAACAACAGGCGAAAAACTGGTTGGCAAATCACTTTGACGATATAGGCGTGCGATCAACCTTGAACCTGGATGAATGGACACCTACGGAAAACGCAATAAACAGCAAGTGTTCATAGGGGCGGGCTCGGCATCGGGAGGGATGAGCATTGCCTTGCAAACCCTTGGGGATAGATATTTGGAACTGTCACGGTTGGCCGGATCAGTCCCGAACTGATGCATCGGGTAACATCCATTGCCACGGGAAGGCCTGGATGCATTGCCTCAAAACGGTGCGGTCATTACGCTTTTAACTATCTGCAAGTTGACACATCGGCAATCATACGGGGATATTTTTGTGGTTGCGGCAATAGTACCGGTTCTGGCACTCGTTGTGGTAATTATTCTTGGGACTCTTTTCGGAAGTTTTTAATTTTATTTTTCCGATGAAAGGCCTAATTTTCTCTCCAAAGCCTTACCAATATAATCCCTAAACAAAGGATGCGGTTTCATGGGACGGGACTTAAATTCCGGATGGAATTGACAGCCCAAAAACCATGGGTGGTCTTCTAGTTCCACGATTTCCACCAGGTTTTTATCCGGAGAAGTCCCACTGATGACCATTCCTTTTTCTTCTAATATTTCTCTGTATTCGTTATTAAATTCATATCGGTGACGATGTCGCTCGAAAATATTTTCGGTTCCGTATGCTTTGTATGCCAGGGTATCTTTTTGAATTCGGCACGGATAAGCACCCAAGCGCATGGTACCACCCTTAGCGGAATCAGCGTTGCGGTGTTGGATGGTTTGACTTTTCTCATCAAACCATTCCAGCATGAGGTATATTACCGGATGAGGAGTATCGACATCAAATTCTGCGCTTTGAGCGCCTTCGAGACCGGCCACATGTCGAGCGAATTCAACCACGGCAATCTGCATACCAAGACATATGCCAAAATAAGGTATTTTGTTTTCCCTGGCGTATCCGGCCGCAAAAATTTTGCCTTCGACCCCCCTGGAACCGAATCCACCGGGCACAAGAATTCCATCCACATCGCTGAAAACTTCGGAACTGTTTTCATCAACATGTTCAGAATCTACAAACTTGAGCTTAACTTTGCAATGATGAGGAATTCCTCCGTGGATAAGTGCTTCGTTTAAACTCTTATAAGATTCGATCAGATCCGTATATTTACCCACAATGGCTATAGTAACCGAATAAACCGGAGATTTCAGGTTTTGTATCAGTCCCTCCCAGTTTTCGAGCCTGGGAGCACGTGTCCAAATGTGAAGAAGTTCCACGATTTTCTGATCCAATCCTTCTTTATGAAAAATCAGTGGAACTTCATATATGCAATCCACATCTTTTGCGGTAATGACCGCATCCTCTCCCACATTGCAAAAAAGTGCGATTTTGGCTTTGATTTCTTTTGGCAGATACCGATCTGTCCGGCACAGTAGAATATCCGGCTGAATGCCGATGCTTCGCAACTCTTTGACACTGTGCTGAGTCGGCTTTGTTTTGACCTCCCCTGCCGTGGCAATGTAAGGAACAAGGGTAAGATGAATGTATAGAACATTTTCCTTACCGACATCTGTCTTGAACTGACGGATGGCTTCCAGAAAAGGAAGGCTTTCAATATCGCCGATGGTTCCGCCAATTTCGACGATGAGCACATCCACATCATCAGCTGCAAGCTTGATGCTGTTTTTTATCTCATCGGTAATGTGGGGTATGACCTGCACCGTTCCCCCGAGATAATCGCCTTTTCTTTCCTTTGTAATGACACTGTAGTAGATTTTTCCGGTGGTAAAGTTGTTATCCTTACTTAACTTAGCATTCGTAAAACGCTCATAATGACCAAGATCCAGGTCCGTCTCAGAACCATCATCCAAGACAAAAACCTCGCCGTGCTGAAATGGGTTCATGGTTCCGGGATCTACATTAATATAAGGATCGAGCTTTTGGATCGATACTTTCAGTCCCCGGCTTTCCAAAAGGCAACCCATTGCAGCCGATGCCAGTCCCTTTCCCAAAGAAGACAATACTCCGCCCGTCACAAAAATATACTTGGTATTAAACGTCATGGATTACCCTCAACTCTATTTTTCTATCGGGATGTCTGGAATTTTAAAAATATCGTTATGTTTTTTCTTGACCCATTATCAGCACGGCTTTGTTTATTCGGCGGTAAAAAGAAAATCCGAAAACAGGGCTGCCCTTCCTAGTTCTTCTTCAATTCGAAGAAGTTGATTGTATTTTGCAATCCTGTCGGACCTGGACATGGAACCCGTTTTTATTTGTCCGGCATTGACTCCGACAACAAGATCAGAAATAAACGTATCTTCGGTTTCTCCGGAACGATGAGAAATAATGGTCATGTAACCGTTTTGTTTGGCCATTTCAATAGCATCCAGTGTTTCGGTAAGGGTTCCGATCTGATTGAGCTTGATAAGGATAGCATTTGCGATGCCCTCGTCAATGCCTTTGGAAAAAATTTCCGGATTTGTCACAAAAATATCATCACCTACAATCTGAATCGTTCCTCCAAGTCGATCGGTCATCATTTCCCAACCCTTCCAATCCTGCTCCGCAAGACCATCCTCAATGGAAAGAACAGGATACTTGTCAACGAGCATCTCATAGTAATCGACCATGGCTTCCGCTGATAAGGTCTTTTTTTCCGATTTTAATTGATATTTACCGTTTTTAAAAAATTCACTGGCCGCACAGTCCATGGCAAGCCCAATGTCCTGGCCTATTTGATATCCAGCAGCTTCAATGGCTTCAAGAATGCACTGGATGGCCGCCTCATTGGATTCCAGATCCGGAGCGAATCCACCTTCATCGCCCACAGCAGTGCTGACTCCCTTTTTTTTCAATATTTTTTTGAGTGCATGAAATGTCTCCGCCCCCATCCGAACGGCCGTAGTTAAGCTGTCCGCCCCAACAGGCATGATCATGAACTCTTGGATATCCAGATTGTTGGCCGCATGCGCGCCGCCATTGATAATGTTCATCATGGGAACCGGAAGATATCTGGCATTCATGCCGCCAATATATCGGTAAAGGGGCATACCATAAGTTTGGGCCATCGCCCTAGCGACAGCCATGGAAACTCCCAGCATGGCATTTGCACCTATCCTGGACTTGTTGGGTGTACCATCCAGTTCAATTAAGGCATGATCCAATACCATCTGATTGGAAGCATCCATCCCGTTGATTGCGGAAGCGATTTCATCGGTCACATTTTTTACCGCAGTCAGTACTCCTTTTCCGCCATAGCGGGAATTATCCTTATCTCTGAGTTCCAAAGCTTCACGTTGTCCAGTAGAGGCTCCCGAAGGCACTGCTGCTCTCCCCATAGCCCCTGATGCCAGAAAAACATCAACCTCAACGGTCGGATTGCCTCTGGAGTCCAAAATTTCTCTAGCTTTTACATCAATAATTTCCGTCATAATCATATCCCCCTGCTATTCCTTTGAATCTATCATCAAACCCCCACCGGTACCTTGACAAAATAAAAAAATGGATGTTACTCTTGTTCATGATTTCTGTCAAGGCAGTCGATCTCCCAAGACAAACGATAGGAAAATATTTTACAGATTAAATTATTATGTCGAAGTATCGATAAGAGAAAAATAGGGATAAAAAAACCACCAAAAATTTTGGCATAAAATCAGCTATGGATTTATACAAAAAGGCACATCTTGTTGTAGCAGCTATTAGGCTGCTGGAGTATCAAAGCGACAGCTCACCATCAATAGAAAAAGTCTGCCGGATGTTATCGTTTTCCATTGAGCAAGGAAACCTCATTGTCCGCAGGCTCCAGGATTTGGGCATTGTCGATATAACCCATGGGGCGTTCGGGACTCGTCTTTTTATCCAAAATCACCTGGCCATTGAAAATATTCAGAAAGGTGAACAGGAGGATAAGCTAGCCCATGAACTTGAAAAATTTCAAACTGCTCAAAAGGAACGCTCAAAAAAATTCGAGTCCATCAAGGCTGAACAAGCTGCTAAGAAAAAAAATTTATTTGCCGAAATCGAACAAAAACTAAAAAAAGACCTGGAAAAAAAGTTTGGTGAGTCCTGAGTCTTTTTAACAAAAATTTCAGTTACCACCCTCAAGGATTTTTTCTATGCTTTCCATGGCCATATTGACGGTTATATCCTTCATACATGACATGGTCGGACAAAACCGCTTAAAGCAGGGGCTGCAATTCAATTTTACACTGACCGTCTGATGGCCGACACCAAAAGGCCCTGTACGCCAGGAAGCGGTAGGACCAAAAAGGGCTATCACCGGTGTGTTAATTGCGGCTGCAATATGCATTGGGCCCGTATCGGTGGTCAAAAGAAATTCGGCTTTCTCATATAAAGCCGCCAGGGTTTTAAGGGAGGTTTTGCCTGCAAGATTGGCTGCATTATGGGTCATGAAAGAACGTATTTTTTCAATCTCATCAATGTCATCTTTGGCGCCGGTAAAACATACTTTGAATCCCTTCTCGCAAATTCGGTCGGCCACCTGAGCGAATTTGCGACTTTGCCACAACTTCGTATCCCATCTGGCCATGGGATTGACGGCAACAATTCTGTCGGTTTCTGAAATCAAATTAGACCGAAGCAGATTTTTTGTTTTTTCTCGATCCAAAGCATCAATTGGAAAACCAAACTCAATCTCACCGACGGGAACACCAATTGCCGCAAGAAGCATCAATTCTCGATTGACCGCATGATGTTCCATGCTGACTGCAGGCACCCTTTCATTTAAAAAAATGTAGCTATGCTCGGCATGATCCATACCCGGACCAAAACCCACTTTGCGTTTGCTTTTGGAAAAAAATACCCAAATACCGCTCTTTAAAAGGCCCTGAAAGTCAATCACAAGGTCATACTCAGTATCTCTTAGGGTTTTGATAAAGTTACGGATTTCCTTTATGGTTTTAAAAAATGAAAACGGTTTAAAAAAACCGCCGGCCCATTGTTTTCTTCTACATATGAGGACTCTGTCCAAGGCCTGATGATTTTTTATAATTTCCGCTGAGGCCTCTTCCACCAACCAGGTAATATGCGCTTTAGGAAAATGATGTCTTAGTGCGTTTAAAGCGGGTAATGTATGTGTAACATCTCCAATGGCACTTGTCTTAACAATCAAAATGTTCATTGAGTCTATCTTTCTGAGGAATCGCCTTCAGAAGTTATCAATTCATTTACCGCATCAATAATGTCATTTCGGCTAAAGGGCTTTTCCAAAGTGATTTGGGCCCCCAACTTTTTGGTCAATTCAAGATAATCATTAGGATCGATACGTCTTCCACCCGAGATGGCAATAATCGGAACTTTGGGAAAATTCCTTCTAAGCTCAATAATCATCTCAATGTCTTCCTTCTCGGACATGAACAAATCCGTGATGACAAGATCCATTAAGGAATCTTGATGAAAAAGTTTCTTAGCCACCTTTCCATCCTGAGCCTCTACGACATCAAAACCTGCTGCATTCAAGGTAAGCCGCAACATTTTACGAACCTGGTCATCATCATTAATTATTAAAATTCGCGCCATAACTTTCCTCATGGTTTTCAGAACAGATCAAGCCAGACCAATATCCCAATTCCATTGGCCTGGACGTTTTTTTAGCAAGATTCCTTTGGGTATCGGTTCTGAAATGCTTATAAAAAGGGAGAATCCAGCCTGAATCAATTCCTTGTTCCGGTTTCGAATATCCAGTTTCCAGTTGGGATACACCCAGAAATTCTTACCATATCTCTGCACCCAACCCTCTTCGCCCTTGGGGCTAGAAAATATTTTTGCGGTTTCCATATCCTCGCATATGGTCCGTGAAATACAAAGCGGCCAACTTCCAAAACACACAATACCCAATTCAATCGGGCTCTTGGAAGGCAACTGAAGCAAGTCGTCGCCACCTAACTCAGGACTGACAATGGCTCCTTTAAAACCCATTTTTTTTATCGTCATCAAAGCAAGCGGATTGGCAAGATTGCAAAAGGGCCCCGCCCATAAATTCAATTTTTTGGGGAAAGGAAAAAGAGAGGTCTGCCAGGGGGCATTTAAAACAAAATACTTTCCCCCCTGATCTAATATCTGATTTACAACCGACTTGAATTGACCTTCCTCCTCGGGCCATATGACCGGAGGAAGCCACCACCAATAATGCGCGAAATTCTTTTTAGAAACAGGTTCAGGCATATCCCCATTGATCCAGATCCCTACACGCCCTGATGGCATTATTTTCATTACTTTCCGGAAAACCTTCATTTCTTTGTAACTACCCTTGACAAGTCCGGGCCTGGTTTCGGTAAATTGAAAATTTCCGGTTCTTGGTTTCGGCAAAGTAATCAGGTCCGACTCTTTTTGAAGATTCTTAATTTGTTTGTCCAGCTCAGGTTCTCTTCGATCAATTAAAAAAACAGGAACTCCCCCAATTATCTTATGATCGGTCTGTTTTTTTAAAACTAACCTACCATTTTTCGGAACCCATTTATTTACCTTAATCAAGGTATGCCATTTTTCGTCCTCATATCCGACACGCAGCAAATCTCCATCGAACAACTGCTCTCTGGGAACTAGGTAAGGCTGACTCTTTCCGCCTTTGATATTCCCGATCAACAAGCCCGAACCGGTATAACCCTCTAATTTAACAGGATTTTGAGGCCTCTGGGGAAGAAAAAAATAATGAGTAGCCGGGCGCCCCAATACATATCCAAGAAGTTCAAGAGCTTCTTTCTTGCTTTGAGGATCGTTCCCTTTATCACGCATCAGCCGGTAAGCTCGGGTGGTATAATAGACATAGTGCGGCCCTTTCTTTCGCCCCTCTATTTTCCAGGCTCTAATTTCCGGAATAACCGACAAAACTTTCACCAATACATCCAAGATCAGATCCATACATGAGAAAAACCGATCGTTTTTGTCTTGATGAGCGTATCGTCTTCTGCAAGGTTGAACACATCTTCCCCTGAGCCCACTTTTACCTCCCAAATAACTGCTCCAGTAACAACGCCCGGAAACTCCGTAACACAAAGCCCCATGTACAAAAATCTCAAGTCCGAGACCTTGGGGACAGGCTTCAGCCATGGATTTGATTTCATCAATATGAAGTTCTCTGGGAAGCACAACACGATTTATTCCCAAAACTTTGTCGGCATTAGGTAATGCCGATGCCAAACTCAGATTAGCAAGTGTTGAGAGGTGCAATTCACCCCGATAATTTACTTGTCTAGCCAGTTGCAGCACAGCCATATCTTGAAAAATAAGGCCATCGGGTTTGACCTTTTGTCTTAATTGATTCAGCATTTCAGCCATACTTGCAAGTTCCGTGGTTTTAACCAGGGTGTTTAGCGCCACATACACTTTTGTGCCTTTTTCATGGGCCAAATGTGTTAGTTTTTCCAGTTCCTCCATTTGAAAATTATCAGACGCCATCCTTGCGGAAAACGCTTTTAGACCACAGTAAACAGCATCTGCGCCGGCAGCCAAAGCGGCTAAAAAAGAAGCATTGTTTCCAGCGGGAGCTAGAATTTGTGGAACAAGGTTTTGGTCGACTTTTTCTCTTATTGTTTCAAGCATCAATTTTTCGGATAGTTCCCATGAAAATTTTAAAAACATATCGACCAATGATCGATCATGAACACAAAAGCATAATTTTATCTAAAATAACATTATTTTTGCATTATGGGCTTTAAATTTGTTAGAATCAAGAGAAAAACTTTTTGAATAGAATGGAAAAAATGAGCGACCGCAATCACACGAAATCTCCTAACGTAAGGCAACAATCAGGTCTTAATGACCCTTTCGCCAAAACACTTTTTGATTCTCTCTCGGCCAATATCGCCATCCTGGACCATAATGGGGTGATACTGGCCACCAACCGGGCTTGGAAATTATTTGCCGGTAATAACAACATGGAAAAAGATTTTGATTCGGTGGGTTATAATTATCTTGAAATTTGTGATACCTCGACCGGTGAGGATGCTGAAATCAGCCGGAAGGCGGCTGAAGGTATCAGGCGAGTTATTAACGGGGATGTAAAAGAATTTTTGTTGGATTACCCTTGCCATTCTCCCACCCAAAAGCATTGGTTTTATATGCGTGTTATAAGGCTCGCCCACCCAAACGCTGTAAAAGTCATTGTAAGTCATGAGGAAATTACAGCCTTAAAATTGGCCGAAGAATCGCTAAAACAAAATACAGAATTGTTAGTGCGGCAAAAAAAAGACCTGGAGGAGACAAATATCGCTTTAAAAGTCCTTTTAAAACAAAGAGAGTTAGACAGGGTCGACCTTGAGCAGAAAGTTCTCGCCAATATCAAGGAACTTGTTTTTCCTTATATGGAAAAGCTAAAAAACTCGCAGCTAAACAAAAATCAGAAAGCCTTTTTGGACATTATTGAAAACCATCTTAACGATATTGTTTCGCCATTTTTAAAACGGTTATCCGTACTAAGCAAAATTTTGACTCCACAGGAGCTTCAAATAGCCACATTGATCAAAGACGGCAAATCCAGCAAAGAAATTGCTTCCATGTTAAACATTTCTCTTTCCACTATAAACTTTCACCGTAAAAACTTAAGGATCAAATTCGGCTTAAGTAACAAGCGGGCCAACCTTCAATCATATTTGTTATCGCTTACTTGAGTAGCCATGAGATATATTTCGATTTGGAGATAATAATATTATGAAACTAAGAACCTGTGTTTTGCCTTCCGGCAATTTTATTTATGGAATTCACAAACCGCGGTTTTATGCTGATAATTTCAGAGAAAATGATTTTATTGAACCATTAGGTCAATTTTCAGATGGCCGGTTAAATGAAAATCACTCCAATTTTCCTCACGGCATTGTTGAAGAGCTTGAAGCGGATACAATATTTGAAATTCCAAACCCTTTTGCCTTTCGCGGAACCACGTATATTTCCAAAAGCTGGGCCGATGAAAAGGCCAAAAATCCAGAATTTATTTTCCTTCCAAGTCCGCCAAATATGTCATTTTCCGGTTTTATCGAAAAATGGTTCGGCCATCATTCCGAGCTGTTAAAAAACAGAGAAATGCTTTTTGAATCCTTGCCGGAGCAGATGCTTTTGGCCATGGCGTCAACAGGAACCGATCCCGAGGATCTGGTTGCTCTGGCGAAACTTTCCTGTGAATTTAAATTCGAACCGGAGGGCAAAAAACCTGAAGGGCTGATGTACAAAAAAAATAAAGATGGACAGGTAAAACCGATAATCAAAAACAATGCATTGTTTGAAACTCTTGCCAATAATTATTACTTGCCGGATACATATAAAGAGGTGATGGTTTTGCGTCCCGGAATACAGGGTAGCAGTGAAATAATTGGCGAATCAAAAGATGAAAACAGCCATGTGTTTGAGTATCTGAGACGAAACAGCTATATTCCCTGGGGTCATTATGCAGCCAACATGGCACACGATACCATACGCTATCGTATCTGCGACCTGACCCTTGCCGATATTGCCGGAATGAGGCACCTGTATTATCAACGCACATATACACGACTTGCGCGTAAGCTGGGCATTCCCATACCCACTACCCGAAAACGACTCAGCACAGAGCAAATGGAGTCAACCAGAATAAATATTTTAGAAAAACTTTCATCATACAACAACTCTGATCCCTTATTTTTTAATAGCACACTCTGGGGCTGGAATTACGGGTTTGATTTTTCTCCAAGCAAATACAGGCTTCATGCATCCCACCAACAAATACACCAGCAATTTGCATTGATTCCGGCAAGCGTTCAATCACAAACCAATGAGCACCAATTTCCCTCATTTGCCTGTGGCGATATGATAGCCGAATTTATTCATGACTTTCGCAAAGAAACAGGCAAACAATTCTTTGACTGTTATATTCAAGCCATTAGAAACAATCGACGAATGGATAGCGGACAAGACCGGTACAGCCTGATCATATATGAGGATAACCATGTGATGGTGTTTATCCCTAAGGCACAAACTTCTCAATGGGAGATTCAACTGATGTGTCTTGAGCCTGTGGGAAATATTCTGGAAGCTAATACCCAATTACGAAATTCACTGGACCGGGCTATGCTAATCACCATGAAAATATTGGCGAACATGGGTGCAAGAATGGTAACAACCATAGAATATGCAAAAAGGCTCGATTCAGCGGATTCCGACCAGCGTCTTATTTATGTTTTTTTGCCGAAATTGCCGCATTCTCCCGGCGCTTTTAGTGAAGCTCAGCTTCGCTGGATTAACGGGCATTACCCCGAAGATTTTGCGTGGGCTTGTCGGAATAAAATGGAAGTATCGACAGAAAAAGGGTGAAAATTTTTCCAAGGATAAGTTTTCACCCTTCTTTCTTGAGAAAGGCTCATCAAGCTGTTACGTTCTTTTTGAATTTTGCTTTAACCAAGTCCATTACCATATTTTTGGCCGTATCCAAGTCCAATTCAGCCATGTTCAGCATAAGATCGTACAAATCAGGACGGTCATAATCGGTTTTACCAATCTTCTTATAAAGGCTTGCACGGCGCTTATCCTCGCTGCGCACCATCTGAGCAGCCTTGTTATAAGGAATGTCATTATGTTCGATGACAAATTTGACCCGATTTTCAAACTCATTGACCAACAAAATATGAATGGCATCCGGATGCCCCCTTAAAATATATTGGCTTCCACGCCCCATAATCACCACGTTTCCTTCCTCGGCGATCTGAGCAACCATAACCACCAGATAATCCAAATAAATTTCTTCATCGATATAACCGTACTCATCCTTGAGTACCTTATCGACTAATCCCTTGGATACCATTCGTGAAATAACCCTGGATAGTTTGCCTCCTGCCTCTTTTTCCACATTCTCTACCCAGGTTTCGGAAACATTGGCCGCCTGAGCGATCTTTGTAACAATATTGCTATCGGCAAAAACATATCCCAACTCGTCGGCGAGCATTTTACCCAAGGCTTTACCCCCGCTGCCGAATTGCCGCGAAATTGTGATCACTGCCATTAAATCCTCCTATATTTATTATTGAGAGGGCTTCGTCAAAAATGGGCGAAAGCCATGTTGAGGGAATTTAGTGGTCTCCCCCATAGGGTATAATCAAAGCCGGATATGGCGACTTTTCAGCAATATACCTGGGAGTGCTTCCAATCCATCGTTCCACCCACGTGGATTTTCCGGAAGAACCCATAACAATCATCGTTGATTTACGTTCACCAGCGGCTCGTTCAATTTCTTCAATAGTATCACCCACGTAAACATGGGATTTTGCTTCAATACCATTAGCCAAAAAGACCTCACAAATTTTATCCAACTTCTCTCGTTTTTCTTTGCGAAGTTGCTGAATATCAAAGTTAGACGTGCCTTTGAGTTCCTTAGAGCTTGCAACATGCACCACATTGATTTTATGAATCACATCTTTGAGATTTTTCAGATATTCGACTGCCCTCATACTGGCCGGGGACCAGTCGATAGCCAAAAGTGGCTTTTTAAAAGGTTTTTCTAATATCGATCCGGTATCCAACCTGTTTTTATAAACTAAAACCGGCCTCTCAATTCTGCTTAAAAGTTCAGTAATGTCAGCCCCTGAATAGAAAACTTCCATCATTTTTCTACTTCGACGACCAATGACTACAAGATCGGCATTTTCTTTTTCCGCAGCATCAATAACCTGAGGAACCAGGTTTCCCACAACAATGTAGGCTCCCACCTCCATGCCTTGCTCGAACAAGTTTTCCGCCCAGTCGATAAATCGAATGTTTGCCTGTTCCCTGAGTTTTCGCTCCTCACTTTTTTTATAGCCTACCCCCCGCTGCATGGCCACACGATCCCTTTCAATGACATTCATGAAAATAACGTGTTCCAATGCGGACTTTCTCAGGG
>Ga0105096_10000322_pt1 | contig 15594 bp, 12 predicted proteins | sample PPLLak3cmMay2015_FD_87036 | JGI IMG/M metagenome (GOLD analysis project Ga0105096, IMG submission 87036) | Freshwater sediment microbial communities from Prairie Pothole Lake near Jamestown, North Dakota, USA - PPLs Lake P7 Core (1) Depth... | ecosystem: Environmental > Aquatic > Freshwater >... | reverse complement strand
TTCCTTTTCTATTCAATCGGCTTCCATCTTATTGTGCATCGCAATAAAGTCTTGACATAATAACCTTTAAGCTTTATAAACTTCCTCCACAATTTTGCGATTTGCTATGTTGGTTTAAATTTTGAGATCTATTGAGGAGCGTGAAGATGAAAAGAAAAATGAAAACTGTTGACGGCAATACCGCGGCTGCGCATGTGGCTTATGCCATGAGTGATGTGGCCAATATATACCCCATAACGCCATCATCTCCTATCGGTGAAATTGCCGATGAGTGGGCGGCCAAAGGTCGAAAAAATGTTTTTGGTCAAAAACTGATGATTCGTCAGCTTCAATCCGAGGCGGGTGCTGCCGCCACGGTTCACGGATCTTTGGCGTCCGGTGCCTATACGACCACGTTTACGGCTTCCCAGGGTCTTTTGCTGATGATTCCCAATATGTATAAAATCGCAGGTGAGATGCTTCCTGCCGTGTTTCATGTAACGGCACGAGCCATTGCCGCTCATGCATTGTCCATTTTCGGGGACCATCAGGATGTTATGGCCGTCAGACAGACCGGATTTAACATGATCGTATCATCTTCCGTGCAGGAGGTTATGGATCTGGGACTGGTCACCCATCTTTCGGCCATTGAATCCGGCATGCCCTTTGTTCATTTTTTCGATGGATTCAGGACTTCCCATGAAATCCAAAAAATTGAGATGCTTGATTATCAAGACATGGCCAGGTTGGTTAACTGGGAGGCTGTTGAAAAATTCAGAGCCAGAGGGATGAACCCGGAAAGACCGGAATGCAGGGGAACCGCACAAAATCCTGATATTTATTTTCAGGGACGGGAAGCGGCCAATTTATTTTATCAAAAGGTGCCCGCCCTTGTGGCCGCAAATATGAAACAGGTTGTGGCTCTTACGGGTCGTCGATATAAACTGTTTGATTATGTGGGGCATCCCAAAGCTAGACATACCATTATTGCTTTGGGGTCAGCCTGCGAAACCATCGAAGAATATGTGCACTATGCCGTGGCTAAGGGAGACAAAATCGGGCTGGTCAAAATTCGTTTATATCGACCTCTTTCTGTGGAGCATCTTTTAGCGGTTATTCCCATGACCGTCAATCGCGTGACTATTCTGGACCGGACCAAGGAACTCGGTTCCCTGGGTAACCCGCTTTATCGTGATGTTTGTACCGCTTTTCTTGAGCGCGGCACCATGCCCATGGTCATCAATGGTCGATACGGCCTTGGGTCCAAAGAGTTCAACCCTCCCATGGTCAAAGCCGTTTTTGACAATATGAACGCCACACTTCCCAAAAATCATTTTTCTGTGGGTATTGAAGACGATGTTACCCATGAATCTCTGGAGATTGAGGAAATTTTGGGTGTGGCCCCAGGCCAGGCAGTGCGGTGCAAGTTCTGGGGTTTGGGTTCCGATGGAACCGTCGGGGCCAACAAAATGGCCATCAAGATCATTGGAGACAATACCAACTTATATACTCAAGGATATTTTTCCTATGATTCCAAAAAATCCGGCGGAATTACCATAAGTCATCTCCGTTTTGGGAAAATGCCCATTCAATCGGCTTACCAGATTTATTCTCCGGAGTATGTGGCTTGCCATAACCCGGCCTATGTGAAAATTTACGAGGTTCTTGAAGGCATTAAACCCAATGGAATCTTTTTGCTCAACTCACCCTGGAGTTTAGAGGAGATGGAAAATGAACTCCCTGCGGAAATGAAACAAACCATTGCTAGGAAAAAACTCAAGTTTTACAATATCGATGCCGTCAAACTGGCTCAGGAAGTCGGACTTGGCGGACGAATCAACATGGTTATGCAAACGGCATTTTTTAAACTGGCCAATGTTATTCCTGTTGACGATGCAATCCGGTATTTGAAGGCCGAGCTTGCCAAAATATTTGAAAAACAGGGTGAAAAGGTCATTCGCATGAATTGCGAGGTAATTGACAAAACCCTGGAACATTTGGAAGAAGTTAATTATCCCGCCTCATGGGCCACTTTAGACATTGTTGCCAAAGAGGAAGAGGACACGGAAAACGGCATTCCGGAATTCGTCAAAAAGGTCATGATTCCCATGAACAAGCAAAAAGGCGATCTTTTGCCGGTGAGTGCTTTCAGGCCTGACGGCATCTTTCCGGTGGGGACATCCAAATATGAAAAACGCGGTGTTGCCATCAATGTTCCGGAATGGATCATGGAAAATTGTGTTCAGTGCAATCAATGTTCCATGGTATGTCCCCATGCCGCCATTCGCCCTGTATTGCTCACCGATGAAGAACTGGCCTCGGCTCCGTCGGGTTTTGAAGCCCCAAAAGCTTTGGGAAAGGAATTTAAAGGATATCATTTCCGCATGCAGGTCAATACCCTTGACTGTCAGGGATGCGGCAATTGCGCGGATATCTGTCCGGCCAAAAAGCCGGCATTGGTAATGAAACCATAAAAGACACAGACCGACCGGCAAATTCCCAACTTTAACTTTACCGTATCATTGCCCATTCGTGATAATATCGCCAACCGTTTTTCGATCAAGGGAAGCCAGTTTTATCAGCCGCTATTGGAGTTTTCAGGCGCTTGTGCCGGATGCGGCGAAACGGTTTATGCAAAGCTGCTGACCCAGCTTTTCGGAGAAAGAATGGTCATTGGAAATGCCACCGGTTGCAGTTCCATCTGGGGGGGATCGGCACCTTCCATACCCTATTGCACCAATAAGGACGGCCACGGACCCACGTGGGGCAATTCGCTTTTTGAAGATTCCGCAGAGTTTACTTACGGAATATTCCTTGGGCATCTCCAGCAGCGTTATCAACTGGCCGATCTTATGGAGCAAGCCTTGGAAAACCCCATTTCGGAGGATCTCAAAGCCGCTTTTCAAGGGTGGCTTTCCAATCCCAATGACTTTGAAAATTCGAAACACTACGGTGATATTCTCAAAACCTTGTTACCCCATTACCTGGATGATCCCGTATTGAGCAAAATTTACAAAAGTAAGATGCTTTTTACTAAAAAATCGTACTGGGTTTTTGCCGGAGACGGTGCTGCTTTTGATATCGGATTCGGCGGAATCGATCATGTGCTTGCTAGCGGCGAGGATGTCAATGTGCTTGTTTTTGACACGGAAGTCTATTCCAACACGGGAGGTCAGTCTTCCAAAGCCACCCCCAAAGGCTCCGTGGCTAAATTTGCATCATCCGGCAAAAAAACCGCCAAAAAAGACATGGCCCGCATGCTGATGACCTATGGATACGTCTATGTGGCCACGGTATCCATGGGTGCCGATAAAAATCAGCTCATTAAAGCGTTCAAGGAAGCCGAAAGCTATGACGGCCCATCGATTATTTTCAGCTATGCTTCTTGTATCAACCATGGTATTAAAAAAGGAATGGTCAAAAGCCAGGAAGAGCAAAAACTGGCCGTTAAATCAGGATATTGGCCGTTATTTCGCTTTGATCCCAGACTGAAGGAACAAAATAAAAATCCTTTGACACTGGATTCGAAACAACCCGACGGAAGCTTTCAGGACTTTATTTCCGGGGAAATTCGATATTCATCTTTGGCAAAAGACTTTCCGGATGAAGCCGAAAAACTTCATCAAAGCCTGGAACGGGACTGCATGGAACGGTATGAAGTTTTAAAAATGATGGCCGGCTTTAATCCGTCGGAAAACATCGAATTACCTTAATATCAGGAACGGCCTTGGATCATTGTCGACAATGTGGAACCTGCTGCCGCAAAGGCGGACCCGCCATTCACCGGGAAGATAAAAACCTCCTGGAAAATGGGCATATTCCATTAAGCTGCCTTTTTACCATCAGAAAGGATGAGCCTGTATATGACAATGTCCAGGGCTGTATTATTTCAGCCCCCTCCGATATAATCCGCATTAAGAGCCGGGAAAGCTCAAATACATGCGTGTTTTTTAATCCGGAATTTAACCATTGCAATATATACCATAAGCGCCCTCTGGAGTGCCGGGTACTCCAATGCTGGAATACCCGTGACATTGAAAAAATATACGACAAAGGGCGCCTTTCCCGGCTGGAACTTCTTGAAAATACCCCTCACATAAACGATTTGGTAGAATATCATGAAAACCGATGTGATTATCAGGTGATCAAAAAGTTAATCGGTCGGTTGAATCAGGGTAATAAGAAAAATGCTCTTGAAAACATCCGTGAAATTTTAGCGTTTGATAACCATTTTAGATCATTGGCCATTGAAAAATCCATTTGCAAAAAAGATATCATCGATTTTTTATTTGGTTACCCTTTACAAAAAACGTTGCCGCGCATGGGATTGAAAGTTGTCGGGAAAAAGCATGGCCACCATTCGAATGAAGATTTTTGAACTTCTGGAAAAAAGACAAGTTACCGCCCTGGACATTTCCCGATTGGTGGGAATCAAGGAAAAGGAAGTCTATCAACATCTTCCACACATTGAAAAAAGTGTGAAAGGCAAAGGAAGGCGGTTGAACATGACACCCTATTATTGTATTTCCTGTGGTTTTAAGTTTAAGGACAGAAGGCGTTTCTATCCGCCGGGGCGATGCCCTCTATGCAAGGAGGAGCGCATTTCAGAGGCTTTTTTTGAAATTGTGTAACAAAAAGTATCGCTATGGATCATCTTGAAAAAGAGCGGGTACTGAAAACCCTTATAAACCTTAATGTCTTTTCTCCGCTTAAGCGAAATAATATTGAAATACGGTTACCGTTCTTTGATAAAACGCTTTTGCCCATAATTGACTACCTGACTATATGGGATCTTCTGCAATTGGCCGACTGTTCAGAGGATTACGTTTTGTCGGCCATTTTACTTTGCATGTTTGATACGCTCCAGGAAGGAAGTCTTTGTCTCGATCTGGACAAAAGTAATCTTAAAAGTCGATTGCTGATTTTTGCGGATAAACAAGTTTCCTCCGATACGGCGGAAAAGTTTTTGTCCGGTTTGGATCAACATCAATATGACGGTTTTATTTCACGCAACTGTGGTCAGTTCGTGCCTTTGGTATTGAGTGAATGTGAAAACAGAAGGCTTTTGTATTTTCAAAAGTATTATGTTTTCGAAAAACAGCTTAAAATACGTATCGAAAAACTACTGGCAATATCCGATGCCCACACGGAAATGCGTTTGGATAAGACCATGTTGGATGATCCGGTTCAAAAAATATTTTCACCCGAACTGGTTCTCAGGGTATCCAAAGAAGGTAGCCCCATTGCCATGGATCCCTATCAGGTGGACGCCATAAGGTTAGCTCTTTCTTCCGGTTTTTCCATCATCTCGGGTGGTCCCGGAACAGGGAAAACCTCATTGATGGTCAATATGCTTCGTTGTATCGTGAGAGCCGGTATTGACTTTTCCGCGATTATTTTGTGTGCCCCCACCGGAAGAGCCGCACAGAGAATGACCGAAGCTATTCATAACAATATCCAAACGATTCAGTCTCCTGATCACTATGATCTCAACCTGTTAAACCTGAAAGCTTCTACACTTCATAAAGAGCTTCATTATCGAAAATATCTGAATGATTTTCACTACAGGGAACAAAATCCTCTTCCGGCATCCGTGGTTATCATGGATGAAGTATCCATGGTGGATGTCGCCATGATGGAAAAATTCCTGCGGGCCATAAACCCTGAGGGAACCCGAGTGATTCTTCTGGGAGACAAAGATCAGCTTCCATCGGTGGAAGCAGGGGCTGTATTCGGCTCGATGATTCCACAAAGCCGGGAGACAAAAACATTTCAAAATCATCTGGTTTTATTAAAAAACAACTATCGTTCCGGCAATCGGCTTCAATCTTTGGCTCAACAGATCAATTCGGGAAAAATGTCGTCATTTGACCCTGTCTCTTTTAAAGAGGCCATGAGCATGGAAAATGATCAGTGGGCGGTGGTGATCCCGAAAACTGCGGAACAATGGCAAAAAGATCTGGTCGTATGGGCGAATGGCCATTTTATACAAGATGGAAAATACCGCTCCATGATTTCTTCGGCAGGTTCCATGAATTCGGATAAACTCATGGATTCATCCGAAGGCCGTCAACTACTGGAAAAAATATTTCAGGAAATGGAGTCTTCCAAAGTATTGACGTTGATCAAAGAGGGTATCTGGGGGAGCATAGGAATTAATCGTTTTCTGGCCGGATATTTGAGCGATCGATATCAATCATCGTTGGACCGGCTGAAAACAGGGGTTTTCTCGGGTGCTTTGATTATCATTGTCCGGAACGATTATTCAAAATCACTTTTTAATGGTGATACGGGAGTGGTCATTAAAGACCCGCAAGGGGTTTTTCGTGCCTATTTTAAACGCTTTGACTCTTATATCGGTTTTTCTCTCGACCTTCTTCCTTCCTGGGAACCGGCGTATGCACTGACCGTTCACAAATGCCAGGGGTCTGAATTTGATGATGTCATGGTGGTGTTGCCTTCCGACGAACAACACCGGCTATTGACTCGCCAGATGATATATACCGCGGTTACCCGTGCCAAAAAAAAAGTGGTAATCTATGGAAAATCCTCGGCGATCCAGAACGCATTGAAACAAAAAGTTCAGAGAGAATCCGGACTGTCATGGTAGTTTGCCATAGTAATCAAGGTACCATTCCATAAATTTTTCAATCCCCTTTTTAATCGGTGTGTTCGGTTTAAAACCGATATCCGATTCCAGGTCTTGGACATCGGCGAACGTTGATGGAACATCTCCGGGCTGCATGGGTAAAAATTCTTTTTTCGCTTTTTTCCCCAGTACGTCCTCAATGGTTTCAATAAATTCCATAAGGGGGACAGGCTGATTATTTCCGATGTTGTATAAGCGATATGCAACCTTGCTGGTGCCCGGATCCGGTCTGTCCGAATTCCATTGGGGATTTCCGGATGGAATCCGGTCCATGATGTTGACCACACCTTCGATGATATCGTCGATATAGGTAAAATCACGGCTCTGATTTCCATGATTAAACACTTTGATGGGCTCATCGGCCAAAATGGCGCGTGTAAAAAGAAACAATGCCATATCCGGCCTTCCCCATGGACCATACACGGTAAAAAACCTTAAACCGGTCACCGGCAAACCATACAGATAGCTGTAGGTATGGGCCATGAGTTCATTTGATTTTTTGGTTGCGGCATATAAACTCACAGGATGGTCCACGTTGTGGTGCACCGAAAAGGGCATCAGGGTGTTTAAGCCGTATACCGAACTGCTGGATGCATATATCAGGTGAGGAACTCCGCAATGACGGCATCCTTCAAGAATGTTCATAAACCCCGACACGTTGGCGTTAATATAGGCATAGGGATTTTCCAAGCTGTACCGAACCCCTGCCTGGGCTGCCAGATTAACCACCCGGTCAAAATGATTTTCGGCAAAAACGGATGTCATCGATTCACGGTCGGCAATGTCTAATAGTTTAAACTTAAAACGATCATAAGGTTTTAGTATGGAAAGGCGAGCTTTTTTTAAATTGACATCATAATAAGCATTTAAATCATCGACTCCCAGAACGTCATGTCCATCGTCAAGAAGACGCTTACACAAATGAAATCCTATAAAACCCGCGGATCCTGTAACAAAAATTTTCATTGAGAACCTGTTGAGATAAAAAAGTTTAATCGGTAGTCATTATATCGATTGTTGGTTGTTTTTGTCTTGAAGAACCCGGCTTTTAATTCGTTTGACATGGCCTCGTCCAAGACCCTTCACTTCACAACCCAGTTCAAAGTAGCGCCTGATTTGACTATCATCCAAAATTCCAAAACAATCGATAATCGCACAAGGTTTTCCGACCATGGATACGACATGGTCGGGTGAAAGATTACGATAAGCTTCATGTCTTACGGCAAAAATGACCGCATCAGCGTCTCTGACGGTTTCTTCCAGGTCTTTTTCAACACGAATATCGGTCAGTTTTTCCTGATTTCTGAAAAACCTGGCAAGGGAGTGGCCGGGGGCAGGGTAGGAATCCTGCTTTTGCAATTCCCACCAATGCTTTACGTATGGGTCGTGCACAACAATGTCACCGCCCATTTCAGTTAACTTGCGTACGATGATTTCCGAGCCGGAATAACGCGTGTCTCCGACATCCTCTCGGTAGGAGGCCCCCAGCAAAGTGATTTTAGAGGCGGCCACGATTTTGTTCATGTCACGAAGGGCATCACGCACCAATTGCGCCGCACGCAGGCCTCGTGTATCATTGATATCGATAGCCGAGGGGGTGAATTTGAAAATGTTGTCTTCAAACCCCAAGAGTTTAGGGTAGGCCCAAAATCCCAACCCCCCGTCTTTAGGAAGACAATAGCCGCCTATTCCGGGACCGGGAAAAATAATATTGGAATGTGTCGGCCTAACCTTGATGGCTTCGATTACTTTCACCAGATCCACACCGTTTCTTTCAGAAAATAGGCTCCATTCGTTTAAAAATGCCAAAATAGTTGCCCGGAATGAATTTTCTATAATTTTACATGTTTCACTTTCAATGGGCCTGTCCAGTACGGTAAGGGGAAAGTCTTTGACATTTAAAATCTGTGAAAGAAAGGTTTTGACCCGCTCACGGGATTTTTCATTGACACCGCTGCATACCCGCCAAAAATCGCGAATGGATGCCACATAATTTTTCCCAGGCATCACTCTTTCAAAAGAATGTGCCAGGATCGGTTCAGTATCCTTGAAGCCTCGTTTTTCAAAAGCTTTTTTAAGTACCGGGTATGCCACATACTCGGTAGTGCCGGGAGGAACCGTGGTCTCAATGAGCACCATACAGTCGGGGTTTATCTTGTCGCCGATAATTTTAAGACTCTGTTCAAGGGCGGCAATATCGGCATGCCCCTGACGAACATCCCCAAAATTTTCCTTGTGATAGTCACACTGAACATCCACAACCACAACATCCGCCAAGGACAAAGCATCATAGGTATATGTGGCGATAAGCGTCTTTTTTTCCTTCACACAACGATGAATCAACGGGGCTACTTCGGGATCTTCAGCTTCAACAGGCGCCCGACCACGGTTTAAGTAATGGATTTTCCAGAACGACCTGGGTGATGGGCGCTGCATCCCAATAACATACTTTGTCGGATTTCCCGAATCCGGATCAACCGAGTCGGCAATCACACCCGCCATCACCGACCCGACGAATCCAACCCCCATAACCACAACGATTTCATGCCCCAGCAAACGCTGCTCTTTGACAATTTGCGTCAACCGGGTAAATTCTTCTTCAAAATCCTTTTCCGAAGGCAACCCAAAAGTCTCACCGTTCGGGCAAACAGATTCTTCTTCACCATTTTGAAGACTCACATCACATGCAGGTTTAATTTCTTTGTTCATGTTTTTCCATTCGTTGTTGTTTATTTTAATAACCATATCGGCAGTCAGTCTGATGCCTGAATCACCCATGGCGTGATATCCCGAAAGTAAACTTTTTGTCAATCCGGAATTTTTAAAAGACAGGATCGTTGATATAAATGATCATTTGACGGGTGTTGTTTTTGTTTGAAAAATGATCTCATCTTTTGTGATAAAGCCAAGATCTTTGCGAGCCACACTTTCAACATAAACCAAATCGGTTTTCAACCGATTGATTTCAATTAATAACGATTTGTTTTCACGCGCGATTTCCTTGTTTGTTTCACTTAATTCCGCATGTTCTTTCTTGAGCCTGTAAAGATCGAGCAAGCCTTTTTCACCAAAAACAGCCATTACAAAGATTGAAAAAAGGACAACAAAGACTATGGAGAAGAATATCTTGTCTTTTAGATTCACCGTTAAGCCCTCCGAATCTGTCTGATAGCCCCTAACAACATTTGTATCTCCCGAGACTTCAATAGAATTGAAAAAATTAAATATATAACAATTCCAACAAATATACACCCCAAAAGTCCTGATAGCCTCAATATCAGGGAAGCATTTGAAGTCGGAAGTATCAACCGGCTTACGACCACTACCCCAAAACTCATCACGATAGTCCCTGTGACGGTGTTCCTTAAAGATAAGGCCGTATTTTCCCAATTGACATGACCTAATTTCATCTGGAGTGCTGGAACCAAAAAAATCAGATTCAGCACGGAGGCCAGCGATGTCGACAAAGCCAGACCTTTGTAATCTATAAATTGCATGAAAACAAGCGACATGATCACTTTTAGCGCTATACAGACCAGGGCGATACGAAGGGGAGTACCGGCATCTTGAAGTGCATAAAAAGTGGAAACAACAATTCTTACCGATGTAAATGCCCATAGACCCAAACCATAATATAGAAGCGCTCCAGCGGTTAATTGAACACTTTGAGCATCAAATGCGCCTCTTTCAAATAACAGTGAGATGATCGGCTCTCTTAAAATCACCAGACCCGCCATGGCCGGAACAGTGACGAACAAGACCATTTTTAGGCTGGAATTTATAGTTTCGGACACTGCAGCGTAATTTTTCAAGGAAGCTTCCTTTGACAGGTTTGGAAGCAATACCATGGCTGCCGCTATGCCAAAAATGCCGAGAGGAAACTGAACGAGCCGATCGGCATAATAAAGATGAGAAATACTTCCTTCACTCAAAAAAGAGGCGATCAAAGTGTCCAATAACATGTTGATCTGAAAAACAGAGGCCCCCATGGCAGCAGGCAAGGTCATAGACCCGACCTTTTTTAGTCCGCGATGAAATAAATTCGCTTTTTTCCTGAAAAAAATACCCGTTTTTACTAAAAATGGAGTCTGAAGCGCCATTTGCAAAATTCCACCAATAATGACACCAATGGCCAAACCTTTTACCGGTTCCGTCATGTGAGGAGAAATATGCCAGATAGCCCCAATCATGCTGAGATTGATGACCAAGGGAGCCAAAGAGGGCGCCGCAAAATGGCCGAAAGTGTTCAAAACCCCCATGGATATAGCGGAAAGACCGATAAAAATAACAAATGGAAACATCATCCTGGTCAATGAAACGGTCAGGGCAAATTTTTCAGGAAAGGGAATAAAACCCGGCGCAAACAAGGTCACCAGGACAGGCGCAAAAAAAAAGCCGGCAATGGTAAACGCGGATAAGACCAAAAAAGATGTTAAAAAAACCGACCGGGCCAGATAAAATGCCTCTTCCTTTCCTCTCACCGATATATATTCAATAAAAACCGGAATAAATGCGAGGCTTAAAATGCCCTCTGAAAAAAGCCGTCGTAAAAGGTTGGGTATTCGAAAAGCGACAAAAAAAGCATCCGATATGAACCCGGTTCCAAAAAGCCAAGCCATGGCGGCATCCCGCACAAACCCAAAAATTCGACCCAACAATGTCAATCCACCAACAAGGCCGGCATTTTTTGTTACTTGCACTTTTTCAGTCTGTTCCATTTCAATCAACCCGTAAAGAATTTAACTTGACACAACTTTAGTCTTTTTGCTAAAAATACGCCTTATCATTTTAATAAAAGTTCTTATTTTATGAATTTAATGAAGAAAGGAGTTTAAACAAAGTTGGCAAACCATAAATCAGCATTAAAGCGTGCTCGTCAAAATACCGTAAGGCGATTGCGGAATAAATCCGTCAGAACGCGAGTAAAATCCGTTGTTAAGGATGTTCGGGAAGCAGTAGCGGACAATTTGCAAGACAAGGTCGCCCAGGAATTGAATCTGGCTCAATCCGTTCTTGACAAAGCGGCAAAAAAAGGAACCATTCACAAAAAAACAGCCTCCAGAAAAATTTCAAGACTCACCAAACTTGTCAATTCCATTTCCGCCTAAAGGTTTGCCGGTATCAACCGGCAAACCGATTATTCATTCTATATCCGTTAACTGATATTGAATCATTTCGGCCATTCTTTTTGAAAGAGTCTTGATGGCATTTGCTTTATTTTTTTCCGTCGTGAATTTATCCCTTACCACCTCATAGGTTTCATCATCGGAAAATCCCCGGGTTGCCCATAACACCTTTCCTTGCTGGTTGGTCAATCTCAAGTCCAACAACATTTTCACCCTACGTTCCAGGGGAGTTTGTCTTCCACTTCTGGATACGGTCTGGGTGCTCACTGAAGTTATCACACCCCAAAGAAAGGCATCTGCCGTCTCTTTTTCAACAACATCGACTTTGCTGCTGCGGGTCAATTCAAAAATAAAATCGTTGGTGATCATATTTTCGATACCGGTTTCCGAAGTCTTGTTTTCAAAAACAGGTACGAATATACTCTTAATATTGAATGGAAAATCGCCCCCGCCGCTGAAACGATAGCCGCAGCCCCATATCATCATCACCAAAACCGGGAAAAAAAAACACGCCTTATATTTCATCATTACCTCATTAGTTTACAAGTCACTAGGTGTCAGATAACAATATTTACCAGCTTATTTTTAACAACAATCACTTTTTTTATGGGGTTGTTTTCGATAAACTTTCCAACCTTTTCATCCTTAAGAGCAAGTTCCTTAACGATCTCATCACCGGCATCGGCGGGAACCGTAAAGCGGCTTCTCAATTTTCCGTTGACTTGAATAACAATGGTAAGCTCCTCCTTGACAAGCACATCCTTACGATATGACGGCCACGGCGCCAAAAGCACACTGGTTTTATTACCCAATGTTTCCCAAAGTTCTTCGGAAAAGTGGGGCACAATGGGAGACAGCAAGATAGTGATGGTATCCATGGCAAAACGGAGCACCGAAGCCCTTGCCGGCTGTTTGATATCGGTCCTGCCGTTTGATTCACGTTCGGCCTCCATGGCATAAAGCAAATTGACCAGTTCCATGACGGCACTGATGGCCGTATTGAAATGAAACCGCTCTTCAATGTCATCGGTGACCCTGCGGATGGTTTCATGGGTTTTTATAAAGATCGGTTTAAGCTCTTCATCCAGGTCTTGAAGGTTCCCGTCAAAAGCTGCGACATTTTTTATTTCATCCATGTACGCTTTAGCAAAACGCCACACCCGGTTTAAAAAACGAAAACCGCCCTCAACACCCTGTTCACTCCATTCCAGATCCCTTTCCGGCGGTGCGGCAAATAGGCAAAAAAGCCTGGTGGTGTCAGCTCCATATTTTTCAAGAAGTACATTGGGATCGATGACATTTTTTTTGGATTTGGACATTTTTTCAACCCGGCCGATGGAGACAAGATTGCCGCACTTGGCACATTGGGAGTTTTCTCCAACGGTTTTAACCTCCTCGGGGAAAAGATAGCCATGTTCGGGACAGGATGCGGTTTCCTTACAAACCATGCCCTGGGTCAGCAACCTGGTAAAAGGCTCTTTATATTTAATGAATCCCATCTTGTGCAGCACACGCGTATAATATCTGGAATAAAGAAGGTGCAGTATGGCATGTTCCACACCGCCGATATATTGATCCACAGGCATCCAGTAATCCACGGCATCCCCATCAAAAATGGCGTTACGGCAGTCGGGACTGCAATATCGTTCAAAATACCATGACGACTCCACAAAAGTATCCATGGTGTCGGTTTCTCTTCGGGCATCCGACTTGCCGCAAGTCGGACAGGAAGTTTTAATAAAAGAATCAAGGGTCGGAAGCGGGGATTTTCCGCCTTCCAGCAAGTCGGCATTTTCCGGAAGGATCACGGGAAGATCTTTTTCCGAAACGGGCACAATACCGCAATCCTTACAGTGCACCATTGGAATCGGAGCCCCCCAATATCTCTGTCGTGAAATCCCCCAGTCTCTTAAGCGGTAGCTGACTGTTTTTCGGCCAAGACCTTTTTGTTTGAGCCATAGGGTGATTTCATTGATGGCATCCTTATTGCCCATACCGTTAAACATACCGGAATTGACCATGATGCCGTCTCCCGCATAAGCCTCTTTCATTGACTTCGCGTCTAAATCATACTTTTCGGGCTTGACAACGACGATCATATCCAAACCATATTTTTCAGCAAATTCAAAATCTCTTTGATCGTGAGCAGGAACAGACATTACCGCACCGGTGCCATATTCCATAAGTGCGAAATTGGCCGTATAAACGGGCATTTTTCTATCCGACAAAGGATTGGTGCAATAAGCGCCTATAAAAACCCCCTCCTTTTCGTAACTTTCCAGGGCTTTTGCGGACCTGTCCTGAGATGCCATTCGGTCAACAAAATCAAGCACGACGGATTCTTTGTCGGTTCCTTTTGACAGTTCCAGGACCATCGGATGTTCAGGCGCAAGCACCATGAAAGTTGCCCCAAAGATGGTATCGGGACGTGTGGTAAAAACCGGGATCTCTTTTTGTACGTTTTCAGGAGGATTTTGAACGGCAAATTTGATCTCGGAGCCGGTACTTTTTCCAATCCAGTTTTTCTGCATGGTGATGACCTTCTCGGGCCAGCCCGGAAGTTTATCACAATAATCCAACAGGTCCTGGGCATAGTCCGTGATCCGAAAAAACCATTGTTGGAGCTTTTTCTGGCGAACCGCCTCTGAACAACGCCAACACATGCCGGCTTCCACCTGTTCGTTGGCCAGTACCGTTTGGCAGTGCTCACACCAGTTGACCAAAGCTTCTTTGCGATAGACCATTCCCTTTTCATACATTTTTATAAAAAGCCACTGTTCCCACCGGTAGTAATCAGGACGGCAAGTCGCAATCTCACGATCCCAGTCATAACTAAACCCCATACGTTTTAACTGGCTTCGCATGTTATCGATATTTTCATAGGTCCATTTGGCGGGATGAGTATTGTTTGCAATGGCGGCATTTTCAGCAGGCATTCCAAATGCATCCCAACCCATCGGGTGAAGCACATTAAAGCCTCTCATCCTTTTATATCTTGCAACGACATCCCCTATGGTATAATTGCGAACATGTCCCATATGGATTTTACCCGATGGATATGGAAACATTTCCAGAAGATAATATTTTTGTCTGTCGGGATCTTCATCAACTTTCATTAATGCCTTCCGGTCCCAGTAGGTTTGCCATTTTTTCTCAATTAGTTTTGGATCATATTTTTCATCCATCGCCAAATCTTTACCTCCGAAAAAACCGATTTTTTATGAATCACTCCACTTTTTTGGTCCGAAAAACCATGATGTTATACACAGATGTTTCTTGTGCCACAACAATATAAAAATATCAAGACTGAGAAAATATTTGACTTGTTTAATGCAATTTCATATGCAGCAAAAGATATCTTTGATAACATTTGTGTTGTTAGAACGTAAATCTTAGTTTAATGTTTTCTAAATTATATGTCTGAAATCTTTTTACATAGAGGAAGGAGGTTAAAAAAAAAGCATCCTATATGACGACAAAAATTCTAATAAACGCAGTCGATCCCGAGGAATGTCGAATTGCAAACGTAAAAGACAGCAAGCTTGAAGAATTTCAGATTGAAAGCGCTGCCAGGGAAATCATGCGGGGCAACATATACAAAGGCATTATCACAAGAATTGAACCCGCGCTTCAAGCTGCCTTTATCGATTACGGCGCAGAACGACATGGTTTTCTTCAAACACATGAAATCCATAGCGACTATTTCCAAGACAAAACCAGGGGTGATAATTCTTTAAAAAGAATTATCAAAAAAGGACAAGAAATCATTGTTAAAGTAGCTAAAGAGCTTATAATGGAAAAAGGAGCTATGCTGACAATTTATATTTCTTTGGTGGGAAG
>Ga0105096_10000319_pt1 | contig 15677 bp, 10 predicted proteins | sample PPLLak3cmMay2015_FD_87036 | JGI IMG/M metagenome (GOLD analysis project Ga0105096, IMG submission 87036) | Freshwater sediment microbial communities from Prairie Pothole Lake near Jamestown, North Dakota, USA - PPLs Lake P7 Core (1) Depth... | ecosystem: Environmental > Aquatic > Freshwater >... | reverse complement strand
GCCACCGAGGCGCAGGGTCGCATCCACACCTCCGCCTGCACGGTCGCGATCCTGCCCGAGCTCGACGAGGTCGAGGACGTGGCGCTCAACCCCGCCGAGTTGCGCGTCGACACGTTCCGCGCCTCGGGCGCCGGTGGCCAGCACGTCAACAAGACCGACTCGGCGATCCGCATCACGCACCTGCCGACCGGCATCGTGGTCGAATGCCAGGACGAGCGCTCGCAGCACAAGAACCGCTCGCGCGCGATGGCCCTGCTGCGCGCCAAGCTCGTCGAGACCGAGCGCCAGAAACAGAACGCCCAGCAGGCGCAGGAGCGCCGGCTGCAGGTGGGCTCGGGCGACCGCTCGGAGCGCATCCGCACCTACAACTATCCGCAGGGTCGCGTCACCGACCATCGCATCAACCTCACGCTCTACCAGTTGCCCGCCATCGTCGAGGGCGCGCTCGACGAGGTGATCGACCCGCTGCAGCAGGAGTGGCAGGCCGAGCAGCTCGCCGCGCTCGACTGAGCGGACACCGCCCGCGCATGGCCACCGAGGTCCGTTCGCTGATCGACGAAGGCGCGGCACGGCTCGGGCGCGTGTCCGACGAGCCGCGCCGGGAGGCCGAGGTGCTCCTCGGCGCGGCGCTCGGTCGTCCGCGCGCCTGGCTGCTCGGCCACCCGGAGGAGCGCATCCTCGACTGCGAGGCCACCGACCGCTACGAGGCGCTCGTGACGCGCCGGGCGCTCGGCGAGCCCGTGGCCTATCTGCTTGGCGAGAAGGAATTCTGGTCGCTGCCGCTCGCGGTGGGACCGGGCGTGCTGATCCCGCGGCCCGAGACCGAGTTGCTGGTGGAGCGCGCGCTCGCGCACCTGCCGGCGGGCCGGCCCTGCGCGGTGCTGGACCTCGCGACCGGCAGCGGCGCCGTCGCGCTTGCGATCGCGAGTGAGCGGCCGCTCGCCCGGATCGTGGCGACCGATGTCGAGCCGGCGGCGGTGGACACGGCCCGGCTCAACGCCTCCCGGCTGGGTCTCTCCGGGCAAGTCGAGATCCACACGGGCCACTGGTACGAACCCCTGGCCGGGCGGCGTTTCGACTTCATCGCGGCGAATCCGCCCTACATCGCCGTGGGCGACCCGCGGGTCGAGCCCGGGGTACGGCGCTACGAGCCTGCGGGCGCATTGTTCGCCGCGGCCGACGGCCTCGAAGCGCTGCGCGAGGTCATCGCGGGGGCACCGGCCCACCTTTTGCACGGCGGCTGGCTCGCAGTCGAGCACGGCGATTCTCAGGGGGAAGACGTGCGAGGCCTGTTCGGGTCCGCCGGCCTCGACGCCGTGCGCACGCATCGCGACCCGGCCGGCCGCGACCGCTGCACCGAGGGACGCCGGCCGGCGTGAGCCCCGCCGCTTCGGTTTTCAGCGATTCGAGCGCCGGCCCCGGGCGCTCAAGATCGGCGTTCCCGGCGCTCCGCCGGCCACCGGACACCTGCGATGGACACTGCGCACGACCTCGAGTCCCTGCTCGGCGGGCTGACGACGGACCCGGCCTCGCCCTACCCCGCCGCCGCGCAGAAGGCGCTGCAGGTCGCGCGTCGCATGCAGGAGCGCGCCCGTGCGCTGCAGACCGCCTCCGAGCGCCGCCAGCAGGCCGAGCTCGACCGCATGCTGCAGACCCCTTCCGACAAGGCGACGCTGGCGCTGATGACCGACCAGGCGTTCCGCACGCGCGACCCGGCACGCGCAGTGGAGCATCTCACGCACATCCTCGACGTGCAGGGCGTGCCGCGCTTCTTCGGGCCGTTCGACCGCACGCTGATGAAGGGCTTCCAGTCCTTCGGCGCGTTCGTGCCCGGCGTCGCGCTGCCGCTCGTGAAGGAGCACATGCACAAGGAGACGGCGAACGTCATCCTGCCCGGCGAGCAGGAGGAGCTCACCCGCCACCTCGGCGAGCGCAGCCACGAGGGCGTGCGCATGAACGTGAACTTCCTCGGCGAGGCCATCCTCAGCGAGCCGGAGGCCGAGCGGCGGCTGCAGCAGTACCTGCAGGGGCTGCAATGGCCCCAGATCGAGGTGGTGTCGATCAAGATCTCCACCGTCTACTCGCAGATCTCCCCGCTGGCGCGCGAGCACACGGTGCACGTGCTCTGCGACCGGCTCGAGCGGCTGTTCCGCACGGCCGACCGCGCGCGTTTCACGCGTCCCGACGGCACGGTCGTGCCGAAGTTCGTGTACCTCGACATGGAGGAGTACCGCGACAAGGAACTCACCGCGGCGGCGTTCATGCGCACCCTCGACCGCGACGGGCTGCATCACGTCCAGGCGGGCATCGCGCTGCAGAGCTACATCCCCGACTCGTACCGCACGCTGCTCGAGCTGCAGGAGTGGGGACGCCGTCGCGTCGCGGGCGGCGGCGGACGCATCACGATCCGGCTCGTGAAAGGCGCCAACATGGAGAGCGAGCGTGCTGAATCCTCCGCACGCGGCTGGCCTCAGGCGCCCTACCGGACCAAGCTCGAGACCGACGCGAACTACAAGCGCATGGTCCATGAGGTCATGAAGCCCGAGAACCTCGCGGCCATGAACGTCGGCGTGGCCTCGCACAATCTCTTCGACCTCGCCTACGGCCTCGTGCTCGCGCACGAGCGCGGCGCGCTCGACCGCGTGCAGTTCGAGATGCTCGAGGGCATGGCGAACGCGCAGCGTCGCGCGCTGTTCGAGCTGACGCGCAACCTGCTGCTGTACGCGCCTGCCTGCCGCAAAGAGAACTTCATCAACGCCATCGGCTACCTCATCCGGCGGCTCGACGAGAACACGGGCCCGGAGAACTTCCTGCGCCACGCCTTCAAGATCGAGGTCGGCAGCCCCGAGTGGCAGCGGCTCGAGCAGGGCTTCCTCGCCGCATTCGACGCCATTCCCGGCACACCCGACGCACCGCGGCGCGACCAGGACCGCAACCAGCCGCCCGCCGTGCCCGCGGCCCTCGCGCGGGGCTGGCAGCACCTCGCCAGCGAGCCGGACACGGACTTCGCGCTGCCGCAGAACGGCGAGTGGGGTGAGCGCATCCTCGCCCGGTGGGCACCGCGACACGGCAATGCCGCGGTGCAGGTGCCGCTGGTGATCGCCGGCGAGGAGCTGTTCGAGGACCGCCCGGTGCGCGACTGCCTCGACCCGTCGCGTCCGGGCGTGGTCGTGGGACGCTACCGACAGGCGACCGAGGCCGACGTGGCGCGTGCCGTGGAATGCGCCGCCGCGGATCCGGACGGCTGGCGCGCCCTGCCCGTCGAACTGCGCCACGAACTGCTTGGCCGCGTTGCGCAGGAGCTGCGCCTGGCGCGCGGCGACCTGATGGGCGCGGCGCTCGCCGACGGCGGCAAGACCCTGATGGAGTCCGACCCCGAGGTCTCCGAGGCCATCGACTTCCTCGAGTTCTACCGGGACACGGCGCGCTGGTGGCAGCAGATGCCGACGCTGCGCGCCCGGCCGAAGGGCGTGGTGGTGGTGGTGCCGCCGTGGAACTTCCCGGTCGCCATCCCTTGCGGCGGCGTCGCCGCCGCGCTCGCGGCCGGCAACACCGTGATCATCAAGCCCGCGTCCGACACCGTGCTCGTGGCCTGGGAGATGTGCCAGTGCTTCTGGCGCGCAGGCGTGTCGAGGAAGGCGCTGCAGTTCCTGCCCTGCGCCGGCGGGCGCGAAGGCCGCAAGCTCGTCAATCACCCGCAGGTCGGCGCCGTCATCCTCACCGGCGGCACCGAGACCGCGCTCACCATGCTCGGCGACAACCCGCGGCTCAGCCTGTTCGCGGAGACCGGCGGCAAGGACGCGACGATCGTCACGGCGGTGTCCGACCGCGACCAGGCCATCAAGCACATCCTGCACTCCGCCTTCAGCCACGCGGGACAGAAGTGCTCCGCGACCTCGCTGCTGCTGCTGCAGGCCGAGGTGTACGACGACCCCGGCTTCCGGCGCGGACTGTGCGAGGCGGTGCAGAGCCTGAAGGTCGGTTCCGCCTGGGAGCTCGACACGAAGATGGGCCCGCTGATCAAGCCGCCGTCCGGCGACCTCGAGACCGCGCTCAAGGTGCTCGAGCCCGGCGAGGAATGGGCCGTCATGCCGCAGCCCGTCGAGGGCAACCCGAGCCTGTGGACGCCCGGCGTGAAGTACGGCGTGCGACCCGGCAGCTACACCCACATGACCGAGTTCTTCGGCCCGGTGCTCGCGGTGATGCGCTTCGAGACGCTGAGCGAGGCGGTAGCGCTCGTGAACCAGACCGGCTACGGACTCACGAGCGGCCTCGAGAGCCTGGACGAGCGCGAGTGGGACTACTGGAGGCAGAACATCCGCGCCGGCAACCTCTACATCAACCGCGTCACCACGGGCGCGATCGTGCTGCGCCAGCCCTTCGGCGGCATGGGCAAGTCGGGCTTCGGCCCGGGCATGAAGGCCGGCGGTCCGAACTACGTGGCGCAGTTCATGGACTTCGAGGACGTCGCGACCGTCCCGGCGAGCGGCGAGCACGGGATGCCGACGCTTGCAGCGCTGTGCGCTGCCCTCGCCGCGAATCCCGGGCCGGACGACGCGCGCATCGTCGCCGCCGCGCTCAGCTACGAGCACAGCCGTGCCGAGGAATTCGGCGCCGAGCACGACCACTTCCGGCTGGTCGGCCAGGACAACCTGCGGCGCTACCTGCCCGTCGGTGCGGTGCGCGTGCGCGTGCACGGCGACGACACGGCCTTCGACGTGTTCGCGCGCGCGTGCGCGGCACACGTGGCGGGCTGCCGCGTGGTGCTGAGCACGCCGCCCGGGCTCGAACTGGCGGCAGTGGGTCGGCTCGAGCAGGCCACCGAGTCCTGGGCCGGTGCCATCGAGTTCGTCGAGGAAACCGACGCGCAGCTCGCACTCGCGATCGAGGGCGGCCAGGTGGACCGCGTGCGCTACGCCGCACCGGAGCGGGCCGCGCTCGAGGTGCTGCGCGCGGGCAACACCGCCAACGGCTGCGTGGTGAGCGTGCCCGTGTCGGCGGAGGGCCGGCTCGAGATGCTGTGGTACCTGCGCGAGCAGAGCATCAGCACGGACTACCACCGCTATGGCAACCTCGGTATGCGCGCCGATGAGCCGCGCGCCGAAGTGACCTGAGGAGATCGTCCAGCGTGAACACGCCCCGCGGCACGCCGTCCATGGTCGGCGTCGCCCTGCGCGACCTCAACCGCCTGCGCGCCGTCGCCGTCATCGCCGCGAGGCACGGCTTCGGGCCGCTGCTGATGCGCATCCCGCTGGCGCGACGACTGTTCGAGCGGCCGCCCGAGAGCGACGCGGCCCTGCGCGGGCAGAGCACGCCGGTGCGCTTCGCACGGCTGCTGGCGGCGCTTGGGCCCACCTACATCAAGCTCGGGCAGATCCTCTCGATGCGCAAGGACCTCCTGGCGCCGGACTGGATCGCGGCGCTCGAGACGCTGCAGGACGACGCGCCGCGCCTGCCGTTCGAGGCCATCCGCGAGCAGGTCGAAACCGGGCTCGGTGGCACGCTGAAGGAACTCTACGAGTCGTTCGAGGAAGCGCCGCTCGCCACCGCCTCGATCGCGCAGACGCACCGCGCGCGTACCCGCGAGGGCGACGAGGTCGTCGTGAAAGTGCAGCGGCCCGGCATCGAGGCCACGATGCGCTCCGATCTCGACCTGCTCTACCTCGCCGCCAGGGTCCTCGAGTCGAGCATCGACGAGATGCAGATCTTCGGCGTGGTGTCGGTGATCGAGGAATTCGAGAAAGGCCTGCTCAGGGAGCTCAACTTCGACCAGGAGCTCTCCAACCTCCTCGAGTTCCAGCGCAACCTCGATCCCGCGCACAAGGTCGCGGTGCCGCGTCCTTACCCCGAGCTGTCGACGCGCACCGTGCTGACGATGCAGTTCTTCGCGGGACGGCCGATCCGCAAGCTCGAGCCGCGCAGCGCCGAGGCCCAGGCCGTCGTGAACGAGATCGTGCGCGCCGCACTCAAGCAGGTGCTGGTAGACGGCGTGTTCCACGGCGACCCGCACGCCGGCAACCTGCTCTATGGCGAGGACGGCACCGTCTGCATGATCGACCTCGGCATGGTCGGCCGGCTCTCGCAGGAGCAGCGCGACGACATCGTCACGCTCATGATCGCCGCCATCGCCAACGACTCCACGACCATCGCGCGGGTGCTGCTCAAGATGGGCACGCCCACGCAGCGCGTGAACCTCGCCGAGCTGAAGTCCGACATCGAGCGCATCCGCGAGGAGTACCTCATGGTGGAGAACTTCGGCGAGTACGACTCGGCGGGCTTCATCGAGGCCTTCGTCAAGGCGGCCGGGCGCTACCGGATCAAGCTCGCGCGGGACATGGCGATCCTCGGCAAGTCGGCAGCGACGCTCGAGGACATCATCCGCACGCTGCACCCCGAGGTGGACCTCGTCGGCATCGCCCGCCCGTTCCTCGACGACATAGTGAAGCGGCGCCTGTCCCCGCAGCGCATCCTCGGCGAGATGATGAGCGAGGCGACCGGCCTCGGCTCGATGCTGCGCACCGTGCCCGGGCAGATCGACCAGCTCATGCACGACTTCGAGACCGGAAACATCATGGTGCGCGCCGTGACGCCCGAACTCGACGAGCTGCCGAGGAGGCTGCACGCGCTCGGCGGGCGGATCTCGCTCGCCGTGTTCGCCTCCGCCACCACCATCGCCGCCGCGATCGCCGTGCCCGAGACCACCGAATCGACGCCGCGGCTGATTGCAGCCTCCGTGCTGGCCTTCGCCGCGGTGACGGGCTGGGTCACGCTGCTCGCCTGGCACTGGTTCGGACAGGGCAAGCCGTTGCGGGTGACGCCGCTGCTGAGGTTCTTTCGGCGCTGACGTCGGCGCCGGACCCGCGATCGCGTCGGCGAGCCGCCGGGCCTTGCCGCCGTGCGCGACTCAGTCGCTCGAAACGATCCCGAGCAGGTGTCGGCGCTGCAGCTTTCCCGAGGCCGTGCGTGGCAACGACTGCACGAACCTGAATTCGCGCGGCTGCTTGAAGCCCGCGAGGTGTCGACGACAGTGGCGTTGCAGGGCCTCGCTGTCGGGCGACGCGCCGGGTGCCGCCACCACCCACGCCACGACACGTGCGCCGAGATCGCCGTCGGGCACACCCGCGACGCCCGCCTCCTCGACTTCCGGGTGCTCGAGCAGCACTGCCTCGATCTCGGCGGGATAGACGTTCTCGCCGCCCGAGACGATCAGGTCGTCGCGACGGTCCAGCACCTCGAGGCCGCCGCCCGTGTCGAGGCGACCGATGTCGCCGGTGTGCAGCCATCCGCCATGCAGCGACCTCGCGGTGGCCTGCGGGTCGTTGAGATAGCCCCGCATCACGGTCGGTCCGCGCACGAGGATCTCGCCCGGCGTGCCGGGCGCAACGTCGCGCCCGGCGTGGACGATGCGAAGCGCGGTGCCCTGCAAGGGCCGCATCGGCTGCGGCTGCACGGCGCCGGCGCGCGGTGGCGCCGCCGTGGCGACCTGCGAGCAGGCTTCGGTGAGCCCGTAGGTGGGACAGACGGGATAGCCCGCCGCCAGCGCGCGCGCGAGTAGCTCGGGCGCCGCGGACGCGCCGCCGAGCAGCACCGTCTTCAGGCCAGGCGGCGCCGGGCGAGTGCCGCGGTGAGCGAGCAGTCGCGACAGCATGGTCGGTACGAGCGAGACGGCGGCAGTGTCGCCCGCATCGAGCGCGTCGCTCACCTCGGCCGCATCGAAGCGCGGCAGCAGCCGCACCGCCCCCCCGAAGCGCACGCTGCGCATGAGTATGGACAGGCCGCCGACGTGGAAGAGCGGCATGCAGGCGAGCCAGCGCTCGGCGACCACGGACCCGAGGCGCTCCAGCGACCCCTCGGCACTCGCGAGGAAGTTGGCGCGGCTCAGGCACGCGCCCTTGGAGCGACCGGACGTGCCGGACGTGTAGAGCACGGTGAACGTGGCGTCCGGGTCCGGACCGTCGGCCTCCGCGGGTAACGCGCCGCTGGGCGCGGACAACGATTCGAGCGGTGGCGCCTCGGCGCCACGCAGGCCGGCCACCTGCGTGGCGAGCTCCGCGAGCCTTTCATCACCGGCCGCGCCCAGCAGCCACCCGACGCGTGCGTCCTCGAGCTGGCGCGCGAGTTCCCCCGCGGTGAGCCTCAGGTTGAGCGGCAGTGAAACGCGTCCGGCGAGCGCGATCGCATGGAACCACGCGGCGAACTCGGCGTCGCCCGGCAGCAGCAGGCCGACCGGTACATCGCCCGGCGGCGCCGACGCGACGAGATGCGCGGCTCCGCGTCGCGCGCGGTCGAGCAGGTCGGCGAAGGTCCAGGTGCCCGCCGAGGTCTCGAGCGCCGGCGCATCCGGCGTCCGGGCCGCGCGCCACGCCAGGTCGAAGCGCTCCGTCACGGCGTGACTCCGATACCCGGCGCGTCACCGACCTCGGCCCATCCGCCGCGGCACGCGACCGGCGCGGCCACGTCGTCGGCGAACAACCCTTCGGTGCACAGGCCGTGCAGGGCGGCCGGATCGCCCCACGCGGCGGCGCAGTGCAGCGCGTGCCGCGCGCCGACCGCACTCTCGAACGCGTGGGAGAACACCACCTCGATGCCGGCACTCCGGGCCCGCGCCGCAAGTTCGAGGGCGCGCGCCGCGCCGCCGAGCGTCGCCGGCTTAAGCACCACGACATCCACCGCCGCCTCGCCGAACAGTCGCAGCGCGCCTGCCTCCGTCGCCACGGACTCGTCCGCGGCGATGCGCAGCGCCGCGTTGCGGTGCAACTCGGCGAAGCCGTCGAAGTCGTCGGCCGCGAGCGGCTGCTCGACGTAATCGAGATCGAACGGCGCCAGCGCCTCGAGCGCCGCGCGCGCCGCGGAAAGGGTCCAGGCGCCGTTCGCATCGCCCCGCAGCTGGATCCCGGGCCCGAGTCCCTCGCGCGCCGCACGCGCCCGTGCGACGTCGTCGGCCAGCGTCGCGGCACCGAGCTTGATCTTCACGGCTCGGTGACCCGCGTCGCGGGCGCGCGCCGCCGCGTCGCGCAGTGCGCCGGGCTCGTCCGACGCGAGCAACAGGCTCGTCGGCACCTGCCGCAGCACGTCGCCCGCACCGGTGCCGACTCCGGCGGCGAGTTCGTCGGCGAGCGGCCGACGGGCGCGCCGCGCAGCGAGGTCCCACAACGCGCCCTGCAGCGCCGCGCGCGCAGCCGGCGCGGCTGCGAGCAGCGAGTCGAGCGCCGGCGGCCAGGCACGCGGCTCGAGTTCGAGGCTACGCAGCAGCGGTTCCGCCTCGATGAGCAGCGCGAGCGACTGCTCCGCACTCTCCGTGCCGAACCCGGGCCACGGGGCCGCCTCGCCGAAGCCGCTCACGCCGCCCGGGTCGCGCAGCTCGAGCAGCACGCTCTCGCGCGCGCCGAACTCGCCGCGCGAAGTGCGCAGCGCCCGTGCGAACTCGAGCCGCACGAGCCTTGCGCGCACCGCGACCAGTCTCACCACGCCAGGCCGAGCGCGAACAGCAGGCCGAACACGACCTCGAGATGCGCGGTGTGGACGAGGCAACCATTGAGCGCCAGCCCGCGCTCGTTCCGCATGCGGCGCGCGAGCTGCAGGGCGAGCGGCAGCGACAGCCAGGGCAGCAATGCCCACAGGCCCGCGAGGCCTCGCCACCACAGCAGCGCCGGCACCAGGTAGGCCACCGCGAGCAGCAAAAGGTAATAGCCGCGCGTCGCACCGTCGCCCAGGCGCACGGCGAGCGTGTTCTTGCCGGCGCGCGCGTCGGTCTCGATGTCGCGCAGGTTGTTCACGACCAGGATCGCGGTGGCGAGCGCACCGATCGGGATGGAGGCGAGCAGCGCGAGTCGAGACAACGACAAAGCCTGCACGTAATAGGTGCCCGCCACGGCGCCGAAGCCGAAGAACACGAACACCGACAGGTCGCCGAGCCCGAGGTAGCCATAGGGTTTCGGCCCGCCCGTGTACAGGTAGGCCGCGGCAATCGACAGCAGCCCGAGCGCCAGCACCGGCCAGCCCGCCACGTAGGTCAGATACAGCCCGACTGCCGTCGCGCCCGCGAACGCCAGCCACATGGCGCGCTTCATCTGCGCCGCGCTGATCCATCCCTGCTGGGTCGCGCGCTGGGGCCCGAGGCGATCGGCGTTGTCCGCGCCGCGCTCGAAATCGAACACGTCGTTCGCGAAATTGGCACCGACCTGCAGCAGCGACGCGCCGACGAGTGCCGCGAGCGCTGGGCCAAGCGCGAACTTGCCGTCGGCCCACGCCGCACCCGTCCCGACCAGCACTGGCGCGGCCGACGCGGTGAGCGTCGCCGGCCGGATCGCCAGCCACCAGGCGGAGCGTGCGCTTACGGTCGCCATGGGAAGCGCGAAAAATCGGGCGGGCGCTTCTCGTTGTAGGCGTCGCGCCCTTCCTGCGCCTCCTCGGTCATGTAGAAGAGCTGCGTCGCGTGGCCCGCCAGTTCCTGGATGCCCGCCTGCCCGTCGAGCTCGGCGTTGAAGGCGGCCTTGAGGCAGCGGATGGCGAGCGGGCTGTGCTGGAGGATGCGCCGCCCCCAGGCGACGGCCGTCGCCTCGAGCTCGGCGAGCGGCACCACCTTGTTCACGAGCCCCATGGCGAGCGCCTCCTCGGCGTCGTACTGCTCGCACAGGTACCAGATCTCGCGCGCCTTCTTCTGGCCGACGATGCGCGCGAGGTACGAGGAGCCGAAGCCGCCGTCGAAGGAGCCGACCTTCGGGCCGGTCTGGCCGAAGCGCGCATTGTCGGCGGCGATGGTGAGGTCGCACACCACGTGCAGCACGTGGCCGCCGCCGATCGCGTAGCCCGCCACCGCGGCGATCACCACCTTGGGCAGCGAGCGGATCAGCCGCTGCAGGTCGAGCACGTTGAGTCGCGGCACGCCGTCGTCGCCGACGTAGCCCTCGTTGCCGCGGATGCGCTGGTCGCCGCCGGAACAGAACGCGAGGTCGCCCTCACCCGTGAAGATGATCACGCCGATGCCGTTGTCCTCGCGCGCGCGCGTGAACGCGTCGATCAGCTCGAACAGCGTCTTCGGCCGGAAGGCGTTGCGCACTTCGGGACGGCAGATGGTGATTTTCGCGAGGCCGCCGTCGCGCTCGAAACGGATGTCCTCATAGGCGCGCACCGTCTGCCAGTCCGGGCGCGTGGACGGCGGCGTGCAGGTATCGGTCATGACGCAATCTCCTGGACCTGGGTCGAAGCGTGGGAACGCGCCGGGTCGCAGGCCCGGCGCAGGAAGTCTTGGACGGCTCGCTCGAGTAACTCTGGCTGCTCGAGGTGCACCGCGTGGCCAGCGTCCGGGATCTCGCAGACCTCGGCCTGCGGCAGGCGTTTCGCCAGCGCGTGCGCGAGCTGCACGAACGTCTGGTCGAGCGCGCCCGCGACGAGGAGCACCGGGACGCGCACGCCACGGAGCGCCTCGTGCAGCGGCGGCTGCGCCCCGGGCCCGAGCACGCGCAGCGCGGCCGCGAGCGCGCGGGCGTCGTTGCCGAGTCGCACGCGACGCTGTGCGGCGAAGAACTCCTCGCCAAGTCGTCGCTGGGAGTCGAACAGCGGCTGCGCCAGCCACTCGTCGACGAAGGACTCGATGCCGCCAGTCTCGATGCGCTCCGCCAGCGCCGTGTCGGCGCGCAGGCGTGCCTCGCGCTCGCCGGCCTCCCCGATGCCCGCCCGCCCGCCGATGAGCACCAGCGAGGCGACGCGATCCGGGCGCCGCACGGCGCAGCCGAGCGCAAGCCGCGCGCCCATCGAGTAGCCGAGCCAGTGCGCACGGCGGTGTTCGGTCGAGTCGAGCGTCGCCACCAGGTCGTCGAGGCAGGCGTCGAAGTCGTAGCCGTCCTCGAGCACCCGGGCCGCCGACGCGCCGTGACCGGGCAGGTCGGGCGACAAGACCTCGAACTCCGCGGCGAACGCCGACGCGAGACCCTCGAGGTCGCTGCCGCGGCCGCTGTAGCCGTGCAACAGCATGAGCGCCGGGCCGCGCCCACGACGCGCGAGGTGCAGCGGCGCCGAATTCACGCATCCCACCGCTGAGTGAGCGCTGCGCGTACGGCCGCGAACAGTCGGCCGTGATGTGCCGTGTTCGCCGCGCGATCCACCGGCACTTCGATCACGTGCCGGCCGCCCTCGAGTGCCCGCGCCAGCGCGGCTTCGAGCGCGGTCGCCGACTCGACGCGCGCGAACTCCCAGCCGAGTCCGCGCGCCAGCTCGCCGAGATCGAGGCCGTGCGGCACCGCGAACATCTCCTCGAACACCGCGCGCGGCACCGCGCTTGCCACCGGCAGGTACTCGAAGATGCCGCCGCCGCCGTCGTTGGTCACGACGACCGTGAGGTTGGCGCCGTGCAGCCGGCCGGCGAGCAGCCCCGACACATCGTGCAGCAGCGCGAGGTCGCCGCACCACAGCACCGTGGGCACCGCGAGCGCCGCGGACGCGCCGAGCGCCGCCGACACCTGGCCGTCGATGCCGTTCACGCCGCGGTTCGCGAGCACCTTGATCTGCGATGCCCGCGGCCCCGCGAACGCGTCGAGCTCGCGGATCGCCATGCTGTTGGCCACATACAGCGTCGCACCCTCCGGCACTGCGCCCCAGAGCGCACGCGCGACCTGCGGAGTGTGGAGACGCGACTCGGCCGACATCGCCGCATCGAGCGCGGCGCGCGCGCTCCGGTCGGCCGCAAGCCAGCGCGCTCGCCACGCGCGAGCCGCCTCGGACGGCCCGGCGAGCGCAGCAGCCAACGAGCCGCAGAACGCCCCCGCACCCGCGCGCACGACCCGGCTCACGCGGTGCTGCGGATCGCGGTAACCGGCCGCCGGGTCCACGAGCCAGACCTCGGCCTCAGGGTGCCCGGCGAGCCACAGCGACACGGCCTTGCTCGTCGGCAGCCCGCCGAAACGCACGACCAGCTCGGGCGCCAGCGCCGCGGCCGCATCGGCCGATCGCAGCACGAGGTCCGCCGCGCAGGCGAGCGACTCGTCGAGCGCCGAGCCCGCGCGCAGTCCGGAGGCAGGATCCGCGAGCACGGGCCAGCCAAGCCTCTCCGCGAGTGCGCACACTTCCGTCGCGGATGCCGCGTCGCCGGCGTCCGGCCCGAACACGAGCACGCCGCGAGTGACCTTGCGCAACTCGCGTGACAGTGATTCGACGTCCTCGGGTGCCACGTGCGTGCGCGCAGCCACGCCCGGCGCAGGCAGCCGTGCCGGGCGCGGCGCAACATCGATCGTCGCCGGCACCAGCGGCTCGCGGAACGGCAGGTTGAGATGCACCGGTCCCGGCGCAGGTCCCGTGGCCGCGCCCACGGCCCGGCGCGCGAGCGCCCGCGCGTAGGACTCACCCGGCCCGCCCTCCGACGGACACGGCGCCTCCTCGCTCCAGCGCGTGAAACCCGCGTAGAGGCTGCGCTGCTCCATGGTCTGGGCGGCACCCCAGGCGCGCAGCTCCGGCGGCCGGTCCGCGGTGAGCACGACGAGCGGCACGCGCGAGTGCGAGGCCTCGGCCACCGCCGGCAGGAAATTCGCACCCGCCGTACCCGAGGTGCACACCAGTGCGACCGGCCGGCCTGAGGCCTTGGCGTAACCGAGTGCGTGGAACGCCGCGTTGCGCTCGTCGAGATGGACGCTGTGCGCGAGGCCCGCCTGGCCGGCGACCGCGAGCGCGAGCGGCGCCGATCGCGAGCCCGGGCAGACGATTGCGGTCGTGACGCCCGCCGCGTGCAACTCCTGCACCAGCACACGGGCGAACTCGAGATTGGCGGCGCCGGCCTCGTGCACGTCGGTCGGTCGGTTCATCAGGGCGCCCCCCAGAGCAGTGGCCCCAGCACGGTGCGCAGCTTGAGCTCGGTCTCGGTGAATTCGGCCCGGGGCTCCGAGCGGGCGACGATGCCGGCGCCGGCCCAGGCCGTGGCGCAGCGTCCGCGCACCAGGGCCGAGCGCAAGGCTACATCAAATTCCCCGTCGCCGTTCGACTGCAGGTAGCCCACCGGGCTCGCGAACCAGCCACGCTCGATACCCTCGTGCTCGTAGAGCCACTCGAGCGCCGCATCGCACGGCGCACCGCCGACGGCCGGCGTCGGGTGCAGGCGCTCGGCGAGTTCGAGCAGCGACACCGGCGCCCCGCGGCGGCGGCGCGCATGCAGATCGGTGCACAGGTGCTGCACGGTGCGGGTGCGAAGCAGCCGCGGCTCGGGCGCGACATCGACGTCGTCGCAGCACTCGGCGAGCGCCCTCTGCAGGTGGTTGACGACGAACGCGTGTTCCTCGCCGTTCTTGCGGCTGTCGCAGAGCGCCTCGCCGAGCGCGCGGTCGGCGGCCTGTGAAGCGCCGCGCGGCGCGGTTCCGGCGAGCGCAACGGTCTCGACCGAATCCCCCGCCACCCGCACCAGCCGCTCGGGGCTCGCGCCGAGGAACACCGCCTCGCCCTCCCCGACGGCGAACAGCGTGCAGGATGGGAAGCGCTCTCGCAGCGCGACCAGCCAGGCCACGGGATCGATCGCCGAACGCGCATCCACGTGCACGGCACGCGACAGCACCACCTTCTGCAGCCTGCCGGCGCGGATCTCGGCGAGCGCGCGCTGCACGCGCTCGACGTAGGCATCCGGCCCGCCATTGCCGATCTCGGCGGGGCCGCGCACCGGGTGACCGAGCATCAGCGGCCGCGGCTGCAAGCCGGCCCAGCGGCTGCCGAGGCAGGCATCGCGCACGTAGCGCTCGCCTTCGCGCCAGTAGGCAAGTTCGGGCAGCCGCAACTCGCCGTCCGGGAAGCCGCGCCACAGTTCGCTGTCGCGGCGCGCGGGCGCGAAGGCGAAGCCGCCGAGGAGGTGCCCGACTCGCGGACCCGGACCTTCCCACGAGAGACGGCCGAAGATCTCGTCGGCACCCGCCCGGGCGCAGCGGAAACGGTCGGCACCGGCCACCACAAGGCGCGCCGCGCAGCCCACACCGACACGGAACCGCTGCGCGGCGGGCTGCTCCCAGTAGAAGCGCGGCGCAGTTCCCGCGGCGGCGAATACCTGCAGCGGATCGAGCGGCTCGCACGGCTCCGAGCGGAATGCGAGGGGCAAGGCCGTCACGGCCGACACGCCCGGCCGGCGCGGCTCCCGTCGCCCGCTCGCGTTGCGATGCTTTTCATCCCGCTCTGCCGCACCAGCGCGATCCGCTCCCTACACCCGGGCCGGCGCGGCCCGCGACAACCCGTCACGTTACCGGCTGGGGCGCCCACCGCGTCAAGTCGGGGTGAATCCCACCTGCGCCCCGGGTGCGCCGCGGGGCGTGACTTCGGGCGTCGGTCCGGTCACTATTCCGGCCCTTTCCAGACCCTCCGACGGACCCGCACCATGATTCGATTCGAGACCACGCTCGGCAGCTTCACCGTGGAACTGTTCGAGAAGGAGGCGCCGTTGAGCGCCCGGAATTTCCTCGACTACGCCGAGGCCGGCCATTTCGACGGCACGGTCTTCCACCGCGTCATCCCCGGGTTCGTTGTGCAGGGCGGCGGACTGACCGCCGACATGAAGCAGAAAGCCACGCGCGCGCCGATCCGCAACGAGGCGGACAACGGCCTCAAGAACCGCCGCGGCACGCTGTCGATGGCGCGCACCAACGACCCGCACAGCGCCACCTCGCAGTTCTTCATCAACCTCGTGGACAACGCCTTCCTCGACCCGGGTCGCGGCG
>Ga0105096_10000317_pt1 | contig 15685 bp, 15 predicted proteins | sample PPLLak3cmMay2015_FD_87036 | JGI IMG/M metagenome (GOLD analysis project Ga0105096, IMG submission 87036) | Freshwater sediment microbial communities from Prairie Pothole Lake near Jamestown, North Dakota, USA - PPLs Lake P7 Core (1) Depth... | ecosystem: Environmental > Aquatic > Freshwater >... | reverse complement strand
CTTCGAGGTGATGGCGCCGAAGAGCGCGGCGTCGACGTGCTTCAACAGCTCAATCGTGCGGGCCGGCAGCGCGTCGCCCTCCGCGCACCAGAACTCCCACCCGATGTCCCCGTGGATGTACTCCGCGTCGAACTTCAGCCGATCGAGCACGATGCGCGTGGCGTCCATCACGTCCACGCCGACTCCGTCACCAGGCAGCCAGGCAATCTTGTATCGCGACATGCATCACCTTCCTCGTCACACGGGGGACCGTTGAACACACGGCGGGACCGGCGGAAGAGTCCTGAAGCCACGGCCGAAACGCCGCGCCGGGGGGGCCCTGACAGGATACCAAGACTGGGGGCCGGGGGCTAGGGGCATGGGGCGGGGGACATGGGGCGGGGGACATGGGGCTGGGCCGGCATATCCGCCATTTCGGAGAACACCGCCTGAAACCAACAAATATGATTATCTACAACTAAGATAATATTATTTGACAAGTATCATGTTTTCTCCTATCCTAGTGACGTGGACAGCGAACAGGGTGCCGGGCCGAGGCGGCGCGGCGCGCTGTCTTGAATAGGCAGACTCTCAGAGGAGGCACGACCATGGCTATCGTTCGATGGGATCCTTTCCGTGAACTCAATGCGGCCCAGGACCGGATGAACCGTCTGCTCGGCGACGTCTACCGCGCCGCCGACGACGACGTGATGCGCCGCGGGGCGTGGGCGCCGCCCGTTGACATCTACGACTCGGGCAATCACGAACTCGTCATCAAGGCCGAGCTGCCCGACATGAACAAGGACGACATCGACATCAGCGTCGAGAACAACACGCTCACGTTGCGGGGAGAGAAGAAGATGGACGGCGCCATCAAGGAAGAGTGCTGCCATCGCATCGAGCGGACCTACGGCGCGTTCAGCCGGAGCTTCTCGCTCCCGGCGACCGTCGATACCTCGAAAGTGTCGGCCGACTACCGGAACGGCGTGCTGACCATCAAGCTGCCGACCCGCGAGGAGGCCAAGCCGAAGCAGATCCAGGTCCAGGTGCAGGGATAGCACCCTGCCGCGGGCGGAACGGGCGGTGCGAGGCGGGGGCGTTCGATCGCGCTCCCGCCTCGTGCCGCGTTTGCCGCTTGCATCCGGCATCTGGCGTGGTATACGGTAAAATGTTGTGAACGAAGATACCGACGTCCAGCCGCCCGTTGCCGACCCTCCCCGGGCCGACGAGAGGTTCGCCCTCAACCCGAACGAGAACCGCTTCCTGTTCGTGGAAGTGGCCGCGCAGCGGGCCAAGCAGCTCCGCCGCGGGGCCCTGAACCGCCTGGCGTTGGCCGCGCCTGCCGAAGGCGCCGCCCCGGAAACGCCGGCGCCCGCGCACAAGCCCGAGCGGGTCGCGATGGAAGAAGTCCGCCGCGGGTTCATCCAGTACGGGCTGGGCGACGAGTCCGTGCCCCAGTCGAAGGCCGAGGATCATTCATGAGCCCAGCCGAGGCCGGTGCGCTGCTGATCGCGACAGTCCAGGCGGTGGGCGTCGGCGCCGTGTTCATTCTCGTGCTGATGATTGGCTCGTCGCTCGCCATCGATGTGTTCAAGCTGCGACCGAGCGGCCCGCGCACCCTCACGGTCCGGAGCCTCGACGAAGCGCTCGGGCGGCCGGAGACGTATCGGCCGCCGTCGACGCCGCGCGGCACGACCGACCAGCTCGGCAATTCCCAGCGCTCGGCCTGACCGGGCCGCCGGCGTGCTGGAACCCGCACCCCGCTGTTCCTCGTAGATCCCTGTGACGGCGCGCACCGTCGGCCCCCGCCGGCGGCGTGCGCGCCGATGCCGCGCAGCCGGCGCGGCGGGAAGGCGGGGCAGTCATGGTCGAGTTGCTGGCGCTCGGAACGCTCCTCCTGTTCGGCCTCCTGGTCGTCGGGATTGTCGGCGGCCTGCTGAAGCTGGCGTTCTGGCTCCTGTTCCTGCCATTCCGCCTGGCGCTGACGCTGCTGAAGCTCGTCGTGGGCGTGTTGCTCCTGCCCTTGTTCCTGGTGCTCGGCGTCATCGCGCTGGTGGGCTTCGGGCTGGTGGCGCTGCTGGGCGTGCTCGTGCCGCTCCTGCCGGTGATTGTCGCGGCCGCCGTGGTCTGGGGACTCGTGAAGGCCTTCTCACGCCCCGCCACGGCGACGCGCGCCTGACGCGCGCGGCTGCCAGGGCCCGGTCTCCCGCTCGTACGCGTCGGCGGCGCAGAAGAGCGCCGCTTCCTCGAACGGCCGGCCCACCAACTGCAGGCCGACCGGCAGCCCGCCTCCCGTGAAGCCGCAGGGCACCGAGATTGCGGGGAGCCCGGCGAGCGACGCGCCGACGGTGAAGACGTCCGAGAGGTACATCGCCACCGGATCCTGCAGGCGCTCGCCAAGCGGGAAGGCCGGCGTGGGGCTGGTCGGCAGCGCGACGAGGTCGGCCTCGGCGAGGGCCGACGTGAAGGCGGCGGTGATGTGCGCCCGGGCCGCCTGCGCCTTCAGGTAGTACGCGTCGTAGTATCCCGCGCTGAGCACGAAGGTGCCCAGGATGATCCGGCGCTTGACTTCGGCGCCGAACCCCCCGGATCTCGAGGCCTCGTACATCGCGCGCAGGCCGTCCGCGCCGGCGGCGCGGTGCCCGTAGCGCACGCCGTCATAACGCGCGAGGTTCGAGCTGGCCTCCGCCGTGGCGATGAGGTAATACACCGGCACGGCCAGGTCCGCGTGCGCGAGCGTGATGTCGCGGACCACGGCTCCCCGCGCCGCGAAGACGTCCATGGCCGCCGCGACGGCGCGCGCCACTTCGGCGTCGACGCCGCGCTCCAGCAGGTGCCTCGGGAATCCGATGCGAACGCCGCGGATGTCGCCGCGCAGCGCGGCGCCCCAGTCGGGGACGGGCACCGGCGCCGAGGTGGCATCGAGATCGTCCGGGCCGGCGATGGCCTCCAGTGCGGCGGCCACATCGCGGATGGTCAGCGCCAGCGGACCGATCTGGTCGAGCGACGAGGCAAACGCGATCAGGCCGTGGCGCGACACGCGCCCGTACGTCGGGCGCAGTCCGACACACCCGCACAGCGCGGCCGGCTGCCGGACCGATCCTCCGGTGTCCGATCCGAGGGCGAGCGGCACGAGGCCCGCAGCGATGGCCGCGGCCGAACCCCCGCTCGACCCGCCCGGCGTGCACGAGAGATTCCAGGGGTTGCGTACGGGTCCGAACGCGGAGTGTTCGCTCGACGAACCCATGGCGAACTCGTCGCAGTTGGTCTTGCCGATGACAATCGCCCCGGCACGCTCGAGGCGTTCGACGGCGGTCGCGCTGTACGGCGGCAGAAAGCCCGCCAGTGCGCGCGATCCGGCGGTCGTCGTCAGGCCGGCCGTGCAGATATTGTATTTGACGGCGACGGGCACGCCGGCGAGCGGCCCGGCGAGGCGCCGGTCGGCCAGGCCGTCGAGGGCCGCCGCGCGGCGGAGGACGGCCGCCTCGTCGACGGCGAGCATGGCGCCGAGTTCCGGGTTCTGCGCCGCGATGCGCGCCAGCGCCCCCTCGCAGATCGCGGTGGCGGTGGTGGCGCCCTCGACAAACGCCGTTCGCAGGGCCCCTGCGGATCCGGGCGGCGGCGCCCTCATCCCATGACCTTCGGCACGCGGACCAGGTGCGGAGCGTCGATGGCGTCAGGGGCGTTCGCGAGCGCCGCCTCGGCCCCGAGCGACTCCCCGGCCGCGTCGGCGCGCTCCCGGACCGGGGCGCGCTCCCCGCCATCATCCGGGGCCGCAACGTCCAGGGCGGCGTCGGCGGCCCTGCCCACGAACGCGAGCACCTGCGTCAACTGGGCCTGGAAGAGGGCGGACTCGGCGGGGGAAACCTGGAGCCGGGCCAACGCCGCGACGCGGGCAACCGGGAAGTCTTCGCGTCCGGCGGGCATGGCCGATGCTAACATTCACGATCATGGCACCGCAACCAACACGCCGGTCGGCTGCCGTGGCTGGAACCTGGTACCCGGCCCATCCCGCCACGCTGGCCTCCGCCATCGACCAGTACTTCGGCCAGGTCGACGAGACCATCGCCGGCGAGATCACCGCGCTGGTCTCGCCTCACGCCGGGCTGATGTACTCCGGACCGGTGGCGGCGCACGCGTACCGCCAGCTCCAGGGCCGCGCCTACGACGTCGTCGTCCTGGTCGGGCCGTCGCATCACATCGGCTTCGAGGGCGTGGCGATCGTGGCGCGCGGCGTGTTCGACACGCCGCTCGGCGATGTCGAGGTGTCGGCCGACGATGCCGACACGATTATCGCGTCCTGCCCCGTGGTGCTCGAACTGCCCGCGGCGCACCGCCGTGAGCACTCGCTCGAGATGCAGCTGCCGTTCCTGCAGCGCGCGCTGCCCGGCGTGCCGATCGTGCCGCTCGTCATGGGGCACCAGTCGCGCGCGACCGTCCACGCGCTCGCCGAGGGGCTCTCCTCCGCCATGGCGTCCAGGCGCGCGCTGCTCGTGGCGAGCAGCGACTTGTCGCACTACCAGGACTCGAGCCGCGCGGCGCTGCTCGACCGCGTGATCGTGGACGCCATCGAGCGGTTCGACCCCGAAGCCGTCGAGCGGGCGCTTGCCCGCGACCCCGGCCACGCGTGCGGCGGCGGGCCGATCGTGGCGGTGATGCGCGCGGCGCGCGCGCTCGGCGCGGCCGACGCGCGCGTACTCTGCTACGCGGATTCCGGCGCCGTCTCGGGCGACAGCAGCGCCGTGGTCGGATACTGCGCGGCGGTGCTCGGCACGTTCGGGGCGGCAGCTTGACGGGCGAGGAGCACGGCGTGGACGCTCCGCTCTCGGCAGAGGACCGCCGCCGGCTGCTGGACGTGGCCCGCACGGCCGTGGCCGACGCGCTCGCCGGCCGGCCGCCCCGCCGGGCCGAGCCGGCGGGGATTCTGGCGCGTCGATCCGGCGTCTTCGTCTCGTTCCACCTCGACGGTGATCTCCGGGGCTGCATCGGGCACCCTGCCGGCGATCAGCCGCTGGCCTCCGTGGTGCCGGAATGCGCGGTGGCGGCGGCGACGGGGGACCCGCGTTTCGACGCCATCCGGCCGGCCGAGTTGCCGCGGTGCGTGATCGAGATTTCCGTGCTCGGCCCCATCACCGACGTCCGCGATCCCGGCGAGATCGTCGTCGGCCGCGACGGCCTCGTCGCCGAGCAGGGCTGGCGCCGCGGGCTGCTGCTGCCGCAGGTGGCGGTCGAGTACGGGTGGGACCGGGAGGCCTTTCTGTCGCGGACCTGCGGAAAGGCCGGGCTGCCGCCCGATGCCTGGAAGCGGGGCGCGGCCATCAGCAAGTTCGAAGCGGAGGTGTTCGACGACGCCGACGCCGGATGGAGGAGCGTGTGATGCGACGACTGGCGGCCGTGGCAGTGGCGGTAGGGCTGATTGGCGCCGCCCAGGTCGGCGCGTGGGGCGGCGAGGGGCACCGGCTGATCCTCGATCGCGCGATCCAGTTGCTGCCGCCGGAGCTCCGTGCGGCGTTCGACGCGGATCGGGCGGCGCTGCTCGAGCACGCCAGCGATCCGGACCTGTGGCGCATTGCGGGCTTCGACGAGGAGGCGCCGCGTCACTTCCTCGACATCGACGCGTACGGACCGCCGCCGTTCAGCGCGCTGCCGCGCGACCTGGGGGCGGCCATCGAGAAGTTCGGCCCCGAGACGGTCACGAAGAACGGGCTGCTGCCCTGGCGTGCCGCCGAGATGCGAGGCCGCCTGCTGCGCGCGTTCAAGGCCCACAAGGACGGGCAGCGCTACGGCCGGCACAATGCCCTCTACCTCTCGGCCGTCCTCGCGCACTACGTGGCGGATGCCCACCAGCCTTTCCACGCCGTCCTGAACTACGACGGACAGCTGACCAACCAGCACGGCATCCACGCGAGGATCGAAGATGAGCTGCCGACCCGCTTCGCGTCGCGGCTGACCTATGTGCCCGCGGCTCCCCGGCCGATTTTCGACACGCGCGACGCGATGTTCGAGGCCCTGGCCTCGGGCGCGGTGCTTGTCGACGGGCTGCTCGAGGCCGACCGTCGCGCCGCGGAGGGCCGGACCGAGTACGACGACGCGTACTACGACCTGTTGTTCGCCGCGGCCCGGCCCGTTCTCGAGCGGCGCATGAGCGAGGCGATCACCGCCGTGGCAGGCGTCATCCTGGGCGCGTGGGAGGAGGCCGGACGGCCCGATCTCACGACCGCGCCGCCGCGCCCGGCGCAGAAAATCCGCGGGCGCGACGCCCGCTAGCCCGCGCCGACGCCTCGATGGACATCTTCCTCGTTCCCGCCGGGCGCCACCACTACGGGTTGTACTGCGAGGTCGAGGACCGCCGCCAGGGGCCCGATGACGAGGCGCCCGGCTGGCGCGCCGCACTCAGCAGGCGGTTCCATCGCGGCCTCGCCTACCTCGAGGCCGAGCGTCGCGGCCGGCTCGCGAAGGCGGCGTCCGCGGAGCGCCGGACCCGTCCTCAACGCCTCCGCGACCGGGCCCTCGGCTGGCTCGCCGAGCGCGTCGCCGAGCAGCGCCTGTTGTGGTTTCTCCGAAGCGAGCGGGCCGTCACCGCGCACCATCCCGATGACATGCCGGCCGACGATGCCGAACGGTGGGTGCGAAGCGAGCTCCGCCGCGACAGCGTGCGTCACCTGGTGTGGATGTTCGTTGACGGCGGCATCTACCTGGCCTCGCTGCCGCTCACCCCGATTCCCGGGCCCAATGTGCTGGCGCTCTACTTCTCGTTCCGGGCGATCGGGCATTTCCTCTCGTGGCTGGGCGCGCGCCACGGTCTCCGGCGCGTCGCCTGGACATACCGGACGTCGGGGCCGCTGGCCGAGTTGCGCCGCCTGCCGGGCATGACGCCGGCCGACCAGGCCGCTCTCGCGCGCGAGGTCGCCTCGCGCCTGAACCTGCGGCATCTCGACCGGTTCCTCGCGCGGATGGCGCTCGCAGGCCCGTGATATACTCGCGCCGCTTGACCCTCCGCGAACTCGCTGAGCGACTCGGGTGCCGGCTCGACGGCGACGGCTCAATCGAGATCGGGCGCGTCGCGACGCTCGAAGCGGCGGGCCCGGGAGACCTGTCCTTTCTCGCCAATCCCAAGTACGCGCCGCAGGTGGCGACAACCCGCGCCGCGGCCGTCATTGTCACCGAAGACGCCGCGCCGGCGCCGTGTGCGATGCTGCGCGCGCGCGATCCCTACCTGGCCTTCGCGTCGGTAGCCGCCCTGCTGGCGCCGGACGACCGGCCGGCGCCCGGCGTGTCACCGGCGGCCCATGTCAACCCCGGCGCCGCCATCGGCCCAGGCTGCCACATCGGCGCCTTCGCGTCGGTGGGAAGCGGCGCTGTCATCGGGGCGCGCACCATCGTGCACCCGCACGCAGTCATCTATGCCGGCGTCACGATCGGCGACGACTGCGTCATCCACTCGCACGTGTCGATCCGGGAGCGCTGCTCGATCGGGGACCGCGTCGTCATCCAGAACGGCGCCGTCATCGGCAGCGACGGCTTCGGGTTCGCGCCGAGGCCGGACGGCACGTATCAGAAGATTCCCCAGGTCGCGCCGGTCGTCATCGAGGACGACGTCGAGATCGGCGCCAACACGGCCATCGATCGCCCGGCCGTCGGCGAAACGCGGATCCAGGCCGGCACGAAGATCGACAACCTGGTGCAGGTGGCGCACGGCGTCCGCGTCGGACGCAACGTGATGCTCGTGGCGCAGGTCGGCATCTCGGGCAGCACGACGATAGGCGATTCGTCGGTGCTCGCCGGCCAGGTCGGCGTGGCGGGCCACTTGCACATCGGGAAGGGCACGAGGGCCACCGCGCAGACCGGGATCCCCAACTCGCTCCCGGACGGGGCATTCGTGTCGGGCTACCCGGCGATCGACAATCGCGACTGGCTCAAGTCCTCGGTCGTGTTCAAACGCCTGCCCGAGATCAGGAAGACCCTCGCCGACCTGGAGAAGCGCCTCGCCGGCGTCGAGGCCAGGCTTGGCGCCGGTCCCGAAACACCGCGCGAGTAGCTCGTGCCATAATCCGGGAGATGGAACGCACCGAACCGCGCCGGCGCGGCGGGGACCGCCGCCGCCGGGCCCGGCGTATCGCCGCCGGGTGCCTCTGGCTGTCGCTGGCGGCCGTTTCGGCGGCCGGGCCGCGCGCCGTGTCGGAGGTCAGGCCGCCGAAGCTGGGCTACACCGATTCGACGCTGCAGAACGGGCTCCGGCTCGTCGTGCACGAGGACCACTCGACCCCGATCGTCAACGTCCAGGTGTGGTACCACGTCGGATCGAAGGACGACAGGCCGGGGCGCAGCGGGTACGCGCACCTCCTCGAGCGCCTGATGTTCACGGGCTCGAAAAACGTCCAGCCAGGCCAGCACACGACGCTCGTCACAGGCGTTGGCGGGCAGGCCGACGCGTACACCACCGAGGACGTGACGGTGTTCTGGAAAACCGTGCCGTCCGAGTTCCTGCCGATGGCGCTCTGGCTCGAAGCGGACCGCATGGCATCGCTGCGCATCGACAAGGTGGCCTTCGAAGGGGAGCGGGAGGCGGCTCTGGAGGCGCGGCGGATGCGCGACAACGAGCCGTACGGGCGGCTGTCTGAGATCGTGAACGGCCACGCGTTCACGGCGCACCCGTACAAGCACCCGACCATCGGCACGACGGCGGGTCTCGAGGCCGCGTCGCTCGACGAGGTGCGCGAGTTCTACCGGACGTATTACGTGCCCGCGAACGCCACCGTGGTCATCGCCGGCGATGTCGACCCCGGCCGGGCCGCAGAACTGGCGACGGCCTACTTCGGCCGGATCCCCGGGTCTTCGCGCGCGGTGCCGCGGGACATCCCTGCCGAGCCCGCTCAGAAATCACCGCGGCGGCTCGTCGTCGAGGAAGACTGGCCGCTGCCGGTCGTCGTCGTGGCCCATCATGTGACGTTCGACGGGCATCCCGACTCGTATCCGCTGCAGATGGCGTCGAAGATCCTGTCGGACGGGCAGAGTGCGCGGCTCTACCGGAAACTGGTGTACGAGACGGGAATCGCGTCGTCGTCGGCCGGTGTCGGCCAGCTCACCGAGCATCCGAACCTCTTCTATGCCTTCGCCGTCGTGCAGCCCGGGCACACGCCGGCCGAGGCGGAGCGGGCGCTCGTGCAGGAACTCGACCGGCTGCGGACCGAGCCCGTGTCGGAGCGGGAACTGACCCGCGCGAAGCGGCAGTTCACCCGCGACTTCGTGCTGGGCAGGGAGACCGTTCAGCAGAAAGCCAGCGCCCTCGCCCGCGGGGCCGTGCTGCACAAGGGCGCTCCGGGGTTTGTCGACGCGGAGTTCGACCTCTTCCAGCGGGTCAGCGCGGCCGACATCCAGCGGGTGGCGCAGACCTTCTTCGCGCCGCACACCCGCATGGTGATCACGGTGACGCCGAGGCCGGCGAGAGAAGGCGCCGAATGAGGGGCGCACGGCGCACGGCGCCGGCGCTTGCCGCCGTGGCGATCCTGGCGGTCGCGGCCGCGGGCCCGGCTGCCGCGCAGGTCAGGAACTGGCCGTCCGAACCGGTGCCGAAGCCGCTCGCGACAAGCGTGGTGAGCTTTCCGCCGCACGAGGTCCGCACGCTGGCCAACGGCCTGCGCGTCGTCGTCATCGAGCACCACGAGCAGCCGCTGGTGAGCCTGCGGCTCCTCGTCGGCGCCGGGACCGCCAGAGACCCGGTGCCGAAGCTCGGCGTCGCGAACATGGTGGCATCGCTGCTCGACCAGGGAACCGGGACGCGATCGGCGCAGCAGATTGCGGACGCGGTCGACTCCATCGGCGGCAACATCAGCATCGGCGCGGGCACCGACGCCACCCTCGCGTACTTCACCGTGCTCAGGGACAGCCTGGATCAGGGCCTGGATCTGCTGTCGGACCTCGTGCGCGCGCCGGCGTTCGCCCCGGGGGACCTGGAGCGTCATCGCGAGCACCTGCGGTCCGCGTTGCGGGTGAGTTACCAGGACCCGGACTACCTGGCGACGATCGTCTTCCGGCGCCTCGTCTACGGCGCTCACCCCTACGGGTACCCGGCGACCGGAACGCCGACGTCCATCGAGCGGATCACGCGCAGCGATCTCGTCGAGTATCACGAGCGGTACTTCGCGCCGGGCAACTGCATGCTCGCCGTGGTGGGTGATGTCCCGGCCGGCGAGGCGTTCGCGGCCGCCGAGAAGGCGTTCGGCGGATGGGCCCCGCGGCCCGTGGTGGAGCCGATCGTGCTCGGGCCACCAGCGCCGACGCGCCGCGTCGTCATCGTCGACGTCCCGGACGCGGCGCGGACGGAGCTGCGGGTCGGCCACCTCGGCATCCGGCGCGACGCCAGGGATTTCATGGCCACGGACCTGGCGGTCCGCATCCTCGGCGGGGACGGGGCGAGCCGCCTTCAACAGGTGCTGCTCACGCGGCGCGGGCTCGCCTACGGTGCCTCGGCCGACTTGACCGCGCACAGGACGACGGGCGATATCGGGGTGACGATCAGGACGCGCCCGGAATTGACCGGCGCGGCGCTGCGCGTGACGATCGACGAGTTCTTCCGCCTGCAGCGGGAGCCGGTCGGGACGCGCGAGCTCGACGCGGCGAAAGCGCCTCTCGCGGGCAGTTTCCCGCTGAGCATCGAAACGCCGGACGGCATCGCCGCCAGGGTGCTGACCTCGCTCTTCTACGGAGTGCCGCTCGCCCAGCTCGACACGTTCCGCGATCGGGTGCAGGCGACGACGCCCGCCGACATTCAGCGCGTCACGCGCGCGCATCTCCGGCCCGACAGTCTGGCGATCGTGCTCGTGGGCTATGCGCCGATGATCGCCGACGAGCTGCAACGCGTCGGGATCCGGAGCGGCGAGGTGGTCGCCCTGGCAGATTTCGATGTCACCACCGCGGACTTCCGGCGGCCGCCGGGGCCGGCGGCCTCGGTGGCGCCGCCTGTCTCGACCCTGAAGACCTTCTCCCGCGAGGACTGGGAGCAGGCGCGGAGCGTCCTCGACCAGGCGGCCGCCGCCGCAGGCGGCCTCGACGCCCTCCGCGGGGTGAAGACCATGCGCGCGACGGCCACCACCGTCATGCAGACCCCAGGCGGCCCGATGCGGGCGACGACGCGTACGTTCATCGAGTACCCCGGCCGGATGCGGGTCGATGCGACGCTGCCGGCGGGTGAGGTCGTGCAGGCGTACGTCGACGGGCAGGCCTGGCTCAGGGACCGGAACGGCATCCGGGACGCACCGCAGCCGATGCGCGACCAGTTCGCCCAGGGCCTGCGCCGCGACTGGATTGCTCTGCTCCTGGCGGCGGCCGACAACCACCTGATGGGCCGGTTGCTGCCGGACGAGAAGGGGCTCGCCGGCCGGCCCCTCCGCGTCGTGGAGCTCTGGTCGGAGCAGTTGTTGCCGGTACGGGTCGCCATCGACGCCGGGACGCACCTGATCGCCTGGATCTCGCACGAGACCGCCGACCCAGGCGGGCGTGCGGCTATCAGGGAGAGCTTCGACGACTACCGCGAGGTGAAGGGCCTCAGGATCCCGTTCACCGCCGTCGTCCGGCGCGACAACGCCGTGATGGTCGAGCGCACCATCACGGACCTGCAGATCAACGTGGCGTTTCCGCCCGCCTTCTTCCGCAAGGTTCAGTAGGCGGCCCGCGATGACCTCGGTGATGATCGCGTGCGGCGAGCCCTCGGGCGACCTCTACGCGGGGGCCCTCGCGCGGGAACTCCTGCAGTTGAGGCCGGGCACGCGGGTTGTCGGCCTCGGGGGCGACCACCTGCGCGGCGCCGGCGCCGAGCTGATTGGCGACTACCGCGGCCTGAGCGTGACGGGGCTTGTCGAGGCCGTCAGGGTGCTGCCGCGGGCCTGGGCCATGCACCGCGCCCTGGTGGACCGGGCCAGGCGCGACCGCCCGGACGCGCTGGTGGTCATCGACTTTCCCGATTTCAACCTCAGGCTGGCGGGCTCTCTGCATCGCCTCGGCATTCCCGTCGTGTACTACGTGTGCCCGCAGGTCTGGGCCTGGCGCTCGGGGCGGCTGCGGGTCCTCAAGCGTCTCGTCGACCGCGCGCTGGTCATCTTCCCGTTCGAGGCGGCGATCTATCGCGAGGCGGGCATCCCGGTGGAGTTCGTCGGCCATCCGCTGCTGGACCTCACGCCGGTCCCGGCCGGCCGCGACGCGTGCGCGGCCGAGTGGGGCCTCGATGGCTCGGCGCCGACGGTGGCCCTGCTCCCGGGCAGCCGTCCGAACGAGCTGCGCGCCACGCTGCCCACGCTCGCGGCCGCCGTGCCGCGTATCGCGGCCCGGGTGCCCGGCGTCCAGTTCATCGTGGCGCGCGCACCGAACCTCCCCGACGAGCTGTTCGAGCCGCTCCGGGGCGTCGGCGGCAGCCGGATCGCCGAGATCGCCGGGCGCACCGACGATGTGTTGGGCGCGTCCGACGTGGTGGTCACCGCGTCGGGAACGGCGACGGTGCAGACCGCGATCCACGAACGGCCGATGGTCATCGTCTACCGGCTGTCGCCGCTGACGTACCGCCTCGGGAAACGCTTCGTGAAGGTGGACACCTTCGGCATGGCCAACCTGGTGGCCGGGCGGCGCATCGTGCCCGAGCTCATCCAGCAGGCCTTCACGCCCGACGCCGTCGCGCACGAGACGGCGCGGTACTTCGAGGACGGGGACTATGCCGCGCGGACGCGCGCCGCCCTGGCTGAGGTGCGCGCCAGGCTGGGCGATGGCGGGGCCAGCCGGAGAGCGGCCGGGCAGGTGCTGGCCGTGTGCGACCGACGCCGGCGCGGCTGAGGCCGCCGCCGGCGGGGGCGGAAACGCGGCATAATGAATGGTCCAATTTCCGGGAGACGACTGCACTCATGGCATACCAGAACGCATTCGGCGTCGTGCGGGACCTGCAGTTCCGCGGCGGCTCGGCGAAGTACTACAGCCTGCCTGCCCTGCAGCAGTCGGGCTTCCCCGGCGTGGCCCGCCTGCCGTACTCGCTGAAGATCCTGCTGGAGAACCTGCTTCGGCACGAGGACAACGCCTCGGTCAAGCCCGTCGACATCCAGGCGCTCGCCAACTGGGATCACGCAAGCGACGTCGAGAAGGAAATCGCCTTCACCCCGGCGCGCGTGCTGCTGCAGGACTTCACCGGCGTGCCGGCCGTCGTGGACCTCGCGGCGATGCGCGACGCGATGGCCCGCCTCGGCGGCGACCCGAACCGGGTCAATCCCCTTCAGCCGATGGAACTCGTGATCGACCACTCCGTGCAAGTCGATCATTACGGCACGCCCGACGCGTTCCACCTGAACGCGGAGCTCGAGTACGCGCGCAACCGGGAGCGCTACACGTTTCTTCGCTGGGGGCAGAACGCCTTCGCCAACTTCCGCGTCGTGCCGCCCGAGACCGGCATCGTGCACCAGGTGAATCTCGAGTACCTCGCGCGCGTCGTCTTCCGCGCCGACCGCGGCGGCGTCGCGTGGGCGTACCCGGACACGCTGGTGGGCACCGACTCGCACACGACGATGGTGAACGGCCTCGGCGTGGTGGGCTGGGGCGTAGGCGGCATCGAAGCCGAGGCGGCGATGCTGGGCCAGCCCATCTCGATGCTGATTCCCCCGGTGGTCGGCTTCCGCCTCGAAGGGTCGCTGCCGGCGGGCACGACCGCCACCGATCTCGTGCTGACCGTGACCGAGCGGCTTCGCCGGCACGGCGTGGTCGGCAAGTTCGTCGAGTTCTTCGGCCCCGGACTCGCCAGCCTCTCGCTGGCCGACCGCGCGACGCTGTCGAACATGTGCCCCGAGTACGGCGCGACGGTCGCGATCTTCCCGATTGACGCGATGACGATCGATTATCTCCGGCTGACCGGCCGGGACGATTCGTCGGTCGCCCTCGTGGAGGCCTACGCCAAAGCCCAGGGCCTGTTTGCCGACGAGCAGTCGCCGGAGGCGGACTACAACGAGGTGGTTGAACTCGACCTCGACACCATCGAGCCGTCGCTCGCCGGGCCGAAACGGCCGCAGGACCGCGTCCCGCTCTCGGCGGCCAAGGCGACGTTCGCGGCGGCGCTGCCGCAGATGCTGGCGGAACGGAAGGCGCCGGCGTCCCCCGCGGCGGCGGCGGTGTCCGGCCCGCCGATCGATCACGGAGCGGTCGTGGTGGCGGCCATCACCAGCTGCACCAACACGTCCAACCCCAGCGTGCTCGTCGCGGCGGGCCTCCTGGCCCGAAAGGCCGTCGAGCGCGGCCTGACGCGCAAGCCATGGGTGAAGACGAGCCTCGCGCCGGGCTCGAAAGTCGTGACCGAGTACCTGGAGAAAGCCGGCCTCACGGATTCCCTCGACGCGCTCGGGTTCAATCTGGTGGGATACGGGTGCACGACCTGCATCGGGAACAGCGGCCCGCTGCCCGACGAGGTGGCGGCCCAGATCGAGGCGCGCGGCCTCATCGTGGCGTCGGTGCTCAGCGGCAACCGCAATTTCGAAGGGCGCGTGCAGCCGCTTGTCAGAGCCAACTACCTGGCTTCGCCGCCGCTCGTTGTCGCCTACGCGCTTGCCGGCACGATGGATCTCGACCTCACGTCCGAGCCCCTGGGCCACGACAGGGCCGGTGCGCCCGTGTACCTGAAGGACATCTGGCCGAGCGAGCGCGAGATCCAGGAGTGCATCGCGGGATCGATTACCGCGGAAATGTACCGCGAGGTGTATGCGGGCGTGTTCGATGGCGATGATCGGTGGAAAGCCATCGCGCCCCCGGCCGGCGACCGGTTCGCCTGGGATGACGCGTCGACGTACGTCCGGAACCCGCCGTACTTCGACGGGCTCACGCTCGAGGCCCCGCCGCCGCGGCCGATCTCGGGCGCCCGCGTGCTGGCGGTCCTCGGCGACAGCATCACGACCGACCACATCTCGCCGGCCGGCAACATCAAGGCGGACAGCCCGGCCGGGAGGTACCTCCAGGAGCGCGGCGTGCAGCCGAAAGACTTCAACCAGTACGGTGCGCGGCGGGGCAACCACGAAGTGATGATGCGGGGGACGTTCGCCAACATCCGGTTGAGAAACCAGCTCGTGCCCGGCACCGAGGGCGGCGTCACGGCGTTCCTCCCGGGCGGCGAGGCGATGCCGATCTACGACGCCGCCATGAAGTACAAGGCGGCAGGCGTGCCCCTCGTAATCCTGGCCGGCAAGGAGTACGGTTCGGGCTCGTCGCGTGACTGGGCGGCCAAGGGCACGGCGCTGCTGGGCGTGAAGGCCGTCATCGCCGAGAGCTTCGAGCGGATCCACCGCAGCAATCTCGTCAACATGGGACTGCTGCCGCTGCAGTTCCCGTCCGGCCAGTCCGCGGCGGCGCTGGGGCTGACCGGCCAGGAAACATTCGAAATCGTCGGCGCCGCCGATGCGCTGGCGCCGCGCGGAACCGTCACCGTCAAGGCGACGGCGCCCGACGGTACGGTGAAGTCGTTCGAGGCTCGGGTGCGCATCGACACCCCCGAGGAACTCGTGGCGTTCCGCAACGGCGGCATTCTGCCGTACGTGCTGAGGCAGTTGCTGAGGAAGAAGTAGTCAGTAGCCAGTAGACAGTAGCCAGTAGGGCGGGACGGCGCACGCCTCACGGGCATTCCTACTGAATGCTGACTACTGTCTACTGACTACTGAGCTACGGAGCTCGCTCCCATGCTGACAGCACCGCTCGT
>Ga0105096_10000316_pt1 | contig 15690 bp, 13 predicted proteins | sample PPLLak3cmMay2015_FD_87036 | JGI IMG/M metagenome (GOLD analysis project Ga0105096, IMG submission 87036) | Freshwater sediment microbial communities from Prairie Pothole Lake near Jamestown, North Dakota, USA - PPLs Lake P7 Core (1) Depth... | ecosystem: Environmental > Aquatic > Freshwater >... | reverse complement strand
TCGGCATCGATCATCGGCACATCCGGCACGTCCATGACGAAGGGGGCGGGCAATACGCTCGCCTTTGTCCTTACGGCTGAAGATCTCAAGGACGTCTTCGTCTATCCGCATCCGGTGCGTCTGGGTGTAGACGACCATGTGACCTTCGCGAATCTCACGCTGGACGCCGATGTCTCGATCCTGGATCAGCGGTTCAACGAGATCGCCCGCGTGCGTGAACTCGATGGCAACGGCGGTGCACGATGGGATCTGCGCACCAGCGACGGTGTGCCGGTTCCGCCCGGCATGTACTTCTATCGGGTCAACGGCACAAATGCTGATGGCGCTTCCGCCGAGAGCGGACTTCGTAAGCTGATGATCAGGCGTTAACGAGCATTGAGCGCAGGCCGCCGACATTCCCATTGCTGAGGATGGCGATCACGTCGCCAGGCGTGACCACGCCGGACAGCCACGACATGGCCTCGCGGCCCCATTGCGGGTCCGTAGCGCGCTCAGGAGGGATCACGTGCGTTGTTGCGCCATGTGCTTCGATATCACGCTTCAGACGGTCCGTATCGAGCCGTTCGGATACGGCGTAGCGATCCGGCCTGTTGACGGGTCCGATACAGACCGTGCCTGCCCCCTGAAAACAGGATCCGAGTTCTTCCTGGAAGAATGAACGGGTGGTGGTGTTCGACCGTGGTTCGAAGACGGCGTGGATGGTCGTGTTGGGATATCGTTCACGCAAAGCACTGAGGGTGGCAACGATGGCTGTAGGGTGATGAGCGAAGTCATCGATCACCTCGCAGCCGTTGAAGGTGCCGATCAGCTCGAGTCGGCGTTTGGGTGGGGCATAGGCACGGAGCGCGGCGGCAGCTTCACTGGCAAGCACGTCCACATGAGAGCACGCCGCCAGCGCCATCGTTGCATTCCTGATGTTATGCAGGCCCGGCATCGGCAGAGCGAAGGAGCCGTAGGGTATGCCGTGATGAACAACGTCCCAGGTCGTAACTCCTGAAGCATCCCACGTGACGTTCGTGATGCGCCAGTCGGCTTCGTCGGCGATACCGACGGTCTCGACCGGTGCAGGGGCGTTGGCGACGGCGCGGAGGACATTCACATCGTCGGCGTTGGCGAGGATCACACCGGAGCGGGGAACGATGCGGATCATCTGTTGAAAGCTCCAGAGGATGGCGTCGAGATCCTTGAAGATATCGGCGTGGTCGAACTCGATGTTGTTGATGATGGCGATCGTCGGCCGGTAGTGCACGAACTTCGACCGTTTATCGAAGAAGGCCGTGTCGTATTCGTCGCCTTCGGAGACAAAGACGCCGGCGCGGGTGTCATGCACATCGGAGGGAACGGCGCGGCAGCCCGAGGAGAAGTTGCCGGGTACGCCGCCGATCAGAAAGCCGGGCTTGCGGAGGGAGTGCTCCAGGATCCAGGCGGTGAGCGACGATGTTGTGGTCTTGCCGTGGGTGCCGGAGCAGACAATGGACGTGTTCTTCGAGATGAACATCGTGCCGATCAGGCCGGCCATCGAAGTGAAGTCGAGACGTTCATCCAGGACCGCTTCCAGCTCTACATTGCCGCGGCTGATCGCATTGCCTACCACGACAAGATCGGGTCGGGAGTCCAGCAGTGCCTGTCCATCATACCCTTCTCTCCACGTAATGCCTGCCCCTTGCAGGACATCGGACATGGGAGGATAGACGGCCTCATCGCTGCCGGTAACGTCGTGGCCCATTTCGCGACATGCGACGGCCACCGAACCCATGGCGGTGCCGCCGATCCCAATGAAGTGCAGATGCATAATGCCCGAGGAGAAAATGGTATCTTGGAAGTTGTACCAAGATAGCCAACGACCCCTCCAGGAGCTTTACATGACGTCGCGTTTTCTCACCACATTGCTCGCGATCGCCTTTTTCTCGATGCCCGCACAGGCCCAATTCTGGGAGATCACAACCGGTCCGCCGGCATCAACAACATGCCTGGCAACAAATTCCAAAGGCCATGTGTTCGCCGGCACGGCATCGAGTGCCGTCTATCGGTCAACCGACCTAGGTGTGACTTGGGAACGATACGATCAGGGCATCGACGACGGTATCTCGAACTTCAAGACCGTGAACATGATCAAGGTGGGCGTCAACGATGAACTCTTCGCATCGGTGAACGGACTCGGTGTGCTCCGTTCACGTGACGATGGAAAGACATGGCAGATCCTGCCGATCAACATCGACGTCAAGCCGACGTCGCGCATCACGGTCAGCACCGAGGTCATCAACAACAAGTCGGCCGTCTTCGTTGGCTACGACGGTGGCTCGGCATCACTCTTCATGCGTTATTCCGACAACGGCGGCGATTCGTTCGTCGAGATCCCGAAGTCCAACATCCCGTCGGCAGCGTCTTCGATCTTCGAGGTGTTCCTCAGTCCGAACTCGAACTTGATGTTCGTTCTGGTGAGCTATAACAAGGGGCTCTACCGCTCAACGAACATGGGTACAAGCTGGACGCGGATCGATTCAGACCCATCGTCGGGCGAATCCAATGACAACTTCCTGACGATGACGGCCAACCGCAATGGCGTTCTCTACATCGGACGCAACTCGCTGCCGGGTTCGACCAAATCGCCAAACGCTGTGGTGATGCGCTCCACAAATGACGGGACGTCATGGGAGTACCTGCTCAACGGTTGGGACAACCGCGATGTGACGAACAACCGCATCCAGGGTATCTCTTTTGGCAAGGACAACGATGTCTATGCCATCACCGAGAAGGTGTCCGGCGTCTTCTATTCCAGCAATGGCGGCGATCAATGGGTTTCCCGCAATGATGGCCTTCCAGGTGATGCTAGCGGTCAGGACATTGTGGTCACGAACAACAACCACGTCTTCGTTGCACCCACGGGTGCCTTCATCCACCGCCACCTCGACCCGACGATGTCGGTCAAGGAAGACATTGCGAGCATCCTGCAGAATACCACAGCATATCCGAATCCCGCCCGCGACGAGGTATTCATCACCGTTGATCTTGCATCGGACGCTGCCGTGAATATTGACCTCACTTCGATAGGGGGCATGCAGGCCGTTACCCCATATCATGCGATGCATGGCGCAGGCCAGCACACGATCTCCTTCAATACATCACACCTTGCGCCGGGGCTTTATGCCTGGACGATGAGCGCTGGGGGAGAGGTGAAGAGGGGGACGGTGGTGGTCAGGTAACAGGGAACTGGGAACGGGGAACTGGGAACAGTATGAGAAGCGCGTTGAGCATCTGGATAGTGGTGGGTGTGATCACCCTTGGCATGGTCCAGCTGCGGGCGCAGGACTTGGATCCCAGGGCCTATGCTCATGTGCCGGTTGACATTTCCTTCCTTGTCGGCGGTTTGACCTTTTCCGGTGGGAGTATTGTCACGGATCCGACGTTGCCGTTGAAAGATCTTGAGGCAACAGTGTTATCCGCGACGTTAGGATATGGCAGAACGTTCGCGTTGTTCGGACAGACGGCGCAGGCGTTTGTGATCGTGCCGGTGTCGTGGGCTACGGCAAGCGCAACGATAAACGGAGAGCAGCAGAGTATCGACCGAGCAGGTCTGGCAGATGCGCGTCTCCGTCTTTCCTGGCTGGCCATCGGTGCGCCGGCTACGAGTCTTCAAGAGTTTGGCAAGAGTCCACGCACAACGATCCTTGGTATCAGTCTCACGATCGGCGCTCCGACAGGCCAGGCCTTCTCCGACAAGCTGATCAACATTGGCACACACCGCTGGCAGTTCAAGCCGGAAGTAGCGATGTCCTTTCCGTTCGCTGATAAGTGGCTCGTCGATCTCTATGCGGCGGTGAACATGTTCACCGATAATGCGTCGTTCTATCCGGGAACAACGTTGCGCGAACAGGATCCCATGGCTGCCTTTCAGGCACACGTGAGCTACACCTTCCGTAACATGCAGTGGGCCGCTCTCAATATGACCTATTACGTTGGTGGTACGTCGTATCTCAACGGTGTTGCCCAAGCTGATCAACAGAACAACGTTCGTGTCGGCGGCACCTTCGTAACTCCCGTCGGCAAGGAACATTCCATCAAGATCGCAGCCAGCACCGGCGCCATCGTTCGTGTTGGAGCGAACTTCACCACACTTGCCGTCGCATGGCAGACAACGTTCTTCTAAGGTCCGGACGATTCGCAGCGTGTTGCGCATTCGTCGCACTCGCGTTTGGATCTGTCGTGGCAATCGCCGGCCCTGCCGACGTTCACCTCGTCGTCAAGGGTCGTGACCTGTCGATGCGTCGTCTCGTAAGTGTCATGGTCGAACACGATCCAGTAGAGTGGCGCAAAGTCGGCCTAGATAGTGCGTTTCAGGATCCGAACGGTTCCGTTGACCTGCGATTCACGTTGGATCGCCCTCGCTCTGTTCAACTCAGCGTTGGCAGTAAACAGATACTGTTGTTCCTCGAGCCGGGCGACGACCTGCAGATCTCGTATAGCGACATGGCGTTTCAGGGCTCGGTTACCTTCAGTGGTCAGGGGGCAGGCAATTGCCGCTACCTGATGTCTGAGCGCGAAGCGGGTTTTCAGATGCCTGCGTGGTCCTACATGACGCTCAAGAAGTTGGATGCTCGTGCATTCACGAAGCATGTTGATAGTGTGGAAGCTGCGCACTGGGCATTCTATCGAAACGCTGATACGATGGTGCTTACGCCGAGTTGCCGTGCCTTTGTCCGGACGAACATCACGTATCAGTACATACCAGCGCGCGACATGTTCACACTACAAGCTGGCGCCCCAGCAGTTCCTGTTTGGTATTACGACCACCTGAAAGAACTCAACCTGAACGATCAGCAGGCATGGGATAATCCGTTCTATGTTGAAGCTGTGGAGTTGTTTCTGAGCAAGTTCGGTTTCCACTCCGACTCAACCTTGAAGACCGTGAGCACTGAACCATGGGTCGCCCACGCCTATCGCGAGATCACCAGGATCTTGCGAGGTCCGATCCGTGATGTGCATCACGCACGTCTACTCGTCATGTACATCCACTTGCTCGCCGATGATCGAGACCTCGCTGACAACCTCCTTGGTAGCTTCAGAAGAACTTGCAGGAAGCCGGTGCTCCTTGAGATCGTCGAGCGACGATACATGCAAGCGCTGCAGGCGTCGAAAGGACAGGAGGCTCCGCTGTTCACGGTAGCTGATGAGGACAGAAAGAACCATGCCTTCCCTGAGTTGTCGGGTAAAGTACTCTACGTGGATCTCTGGGCAACCTGGTGTGCGCCATGTATCGAAGCGATGAAGGATTCACGCGAGTTGCGGACGAAGTTCGATTCTAACCACGTCGCCTTTGTCTACATCAACGTGATGGATACGTGGACGGACTGGATAGCATACTCCGCATCACACGATCTCGGTCGGTACAACTGGTTCTCCGACTTCGCATCAACCATGCAGTTCAACGATCACTACGGCATGCTGGGTGTTCCGCATTATATCATCATCGGCCGCGACGGAAAGATATTCAAGAACCATGCGCCGGCCCCGGATCAAGCAGAAGAGCTAATTCGCAGTGCCTTACGTTAGTCGATCTTGGTGATCCACCACTTGCCCTGATAGCGGACGGTACTGAACGAGACGTTGCGGATGTAGTCCATCTTGGTCCGCACGGTATGCGTGCTGTCATTGACGGTGTCCGCCACGGCCGTGGTGATCGGCTTGTTCAGCAGCAACGTCTTCCAGCGCTTCAGGTCATCCGTCATATCGTATCGTTCCGTGGCTAGCAGCGCACGCCCGCTCCGGTGCCGCATCAGCTCCGATGCTGCCGTAAGATTGTTGCTGTCGATCTCGGCCTTCCACAGATACACTACACCGATGCTGCTTTGCTGATTGCGTTCGATGACGGGGTCTTTGCGGGTGCCGCCGACTTCAAAAACCGCGCAAGACGCGGTGATTACCAGGAGGATTACCGGGAGGATTACCCAAGGGATTACCCTAGGGATTACCCGAGGGATTACCGGGAGGATTACCGCTAGGATTACCGCTAGGATTACCGGAGGATTACGTTTTAGAGAGTTCATTGGGAGAGGAAGTTGACGGTATGGTGAAGTACGTCAACGAACGAAGTGGTGACGTGATCGATGGGATGGGTGATCCCAAAACTATGGGTTGAGCCGTTGATGGTGATCAGGGGGCCGGCGGAGGCCGATGTTGAGCGGAGTTGTTCGATCTCTTTGAGGGGGACGGTGAGGTCTCCGGTAGCGTGGATGTACAGCGCACGATCACTGATGGACTCAGCTGCTCGGTGCAAGGCCAGACGGTCGGCGTGTTGTTCGATATCGTGCAGAAGCGATGCATCGAGACGCAGCTTCTGCTGTGTCCGCGTGTTCTCGACCTCGATACTTCCCGCAGCCAGCCAGTGGTCACGCTGACGCGTGGTCCAGCGCGCCCAATGTCCGATCGAGTTCCACATCACGTATCGCGACGATGTATCGCCCTGGTCCGTACGCTCTCGGCCAACAACATGGATCGCGCCGCCGCCGCGCGAATGTCCCACAAAATGCACGACGCCATTCCAGTGCGCGCGCAACGTCTCGAACTCCGGCGCCGTATGCATCGCTTCCACAAGGTCATGGAGATCGTCGATCTCTCGCGTCGGCGTATTCTGTGCGAACGCATCAATGTCGACAACTCTGTCGTTCGTGCCGTTCATCCCATTCATGGACGTATCAACGCGCACCACACAGAACCCTGCATCTGCCAGATGCTGCGCCGCAAGGGGGAAGAACCCCCAGTTGCGAAAACCTTTAAAACCATGCACGAGCACTACGGTAGGTGTTCCAGTAGGTCTTTGAGTAGGTGTCCCAGTAGGTAATCCAGTAGGTAATCCTACCGGTAATCCTTCCGGTAATCCTACCGGTAATCCTTCCGGTAATCCTACCGGTAATCCTACCGGTAATCCTTCCGGTAATCCTACCGGTAATCCTACCGGTAATCCTACCGGTAATCCTCTACAGGTAATCGTAACCGTAATCTTCTTAGCGATGCTATTTATGATCGCGACGTTCTCTTCTGCATAGATCATCTCACGCTCCCGGTTCGTCGTGAGGATCAAGCAGGTCGGGGCGGCGTTGGCGGGTCTTCTCGAGGGCCTGGTCATGACGCCACCTGTCGATGCGGGCATGGTCGCCGCTCAGGAGGATGTCGGGGACTGCATGCCCCCTGAAATTTGATGGCTTGGTGTAATGCGGTGCATCAAGCAGGCCGTGCATGAAGGAGTCGTCGAGGATGGAGCCTGCGTCGGAGACAACGCCGGGGACAAGGCGGACGATGGCGTCGGTGAGGACGGCTGCGGCGATCTCGCCGCCGGTGAGGACGTAGTCGCCGATGGAGATCTCTCGGGTGACGAGGATGTCGCGGATGCGCTGGTCGATGCCTTTGTAATGTCCGGCAAGCAGGATGAGGTTCGAAGCCGTGGAGAGTTCGTTGGCCATGTCCTGGTTGAAGACCTCGCCGTCCGGACAGAGGTAGATCACGTCGTCATAGGTGCGTTCAGACTTGAGGCGGTCGATGCAGGCAAAGACCGGTTCGCACTGAATGATCATGCCGGAGCCGCCGCCGTACGGTGTATCGTCGATATGGCGAAACCGGTCCGTGGCATAGTCGTGCAGGTTGTGGACCGTGATCGAGACGTGGCCTTTTTCTTGTCCGCGGCCGACGATGCTTGTTGTCAGGAAACCGCCGAACATCTCCGGTACGGCACAGACGATATCAATATGAAGTTTCGGGTCAGGCATCGGATTCATCGTCGGGGCTCGATTCATTGATCGTCTCGAGTCCGGGAAGGAGGCGGACGACAATGCGCTTGTTCTCGACGTCCACGCTGCGGATCACATCGTCGATCACCGGTAGAGGGATCGTTCCGGTGGAGGTTGTCAGCACCCACACATCGTTGGCGGGCAGCAGCCATACATCGGTGATGGAGCCAAGCGGTGCGCTGCTCTCATCGAATACTGTACAGGCCTCGATGTCGGCAATGGAAAACCGATCCTTGTCGGCCAGGCCGATATCCTGTGGTCGGGCATAGACGGCCTGGTCGATCAGCGCAGATGCCTGTTCGGGCGTCGTGATACCGCGCAGACGAAGGGTCGTGCGATGTTCATCGCTCGACCATCCATCGACGGCAAACTCTTTGACGAATTCTCGGGAGAATCCGATGCCCAGGATCGTTCCCGGTGCAAGAGGGGTGCGGATGCCCACCGTGTCGGACAGGATGACCGTGCCATCGATGCCGTGCGTGCGGGCGATCACGCCAAGGTATTCGGTCAGGGGGCTTGGCAGAGCTTATCCCAGATAGGAACGCAGGGCCTTGGAGCGGGAGGCATGACGCAGACGACGGATCGCCTTCTCCTTGATCTGGCGGACGCGTTCGCGGGTCAGGTTGAACTTCTCGCCGATCTCTTCAAGCGTCAATGCCTGCTGATCGTCGAGGCCGAAATACAAGCGGATCACTTCGGCTTCGCGCTCGCTGAGGGAGTTCAGCACTTGCTGCACTTCCACGCGGAGCGACTCACGCATAAGCTCGCTGTCGGGCGGCGGTTGTTGTTCGTTGGGGAGGATGTCGAGCAGACGGTTGTCTTCACCATGGACGAACGGAGCATCCACCGAAAGGTGGCGTCCGGAGATCTTGATCGTTTCCGAGATCTCGCTGATCGACATGTCGAGCTGTTCTGCCAGCTCGGCCGCGGTTGGTTCGCGCTCGTACTGCTGTTCGAGTTCGGAGAACTTCTTGCCGATCTTGTTGAGGGCGCCGACGCGGTTAAGCGGAAGGCGGACAATACGGGACTGCTCGGCCAGGGCCTGGAGGATGGACTGACGGATCCACCACACGGCATAGGAGATGAACTTGAAGCCGCGGGTCTCATCGAAGCGCTTGGCGGCCTTGATCAAGCCGAGGTTGCCTTCGTTGATGAGGTCACCCAGCGAGAGGCCTTGGTTCTGATACTGCTTGGCTACGGACACCACGAAGCGGAGGTTGGCCTTCACCAGACGTTCAAGGGCGATGGCCCCTTCGATGCCGCCACGTTTGATGGCTTGCGCCAACGTGATCTCGTCATCACCGGTGAGGAGTTCCACACGACCGATCTCCTGGAGATACTTGTCGAGTGACTGGCTTTCACGATTCGTGTACTGTTTGGTGATCCTCATGGGGGATGACCGCTCCGTATTAGGTTTGGGGAAGCTACAAAGTTACTGATCTTGCGCGGATCCACCGCCGAGAAAGGCGTGATATCCACCGTTTGCCAGCAGCTCCCGAGCGGTCTGTACCGTTGGATCGATCGTCAGCAGCCGCACGTCGCGCTCTGCTTCCGTTCCAAATCGACTGAGCAACTCCGCCTCGAGCACGAGGGCGGTCTGTTGCGGATACCGTTTCAGGTCGGCCGCGATCTCGCGTTCAAGCGATTGACGGGCCTGTTCCAGGGCCGACAGCGTCCCTTTCGAAAGGTGGGTCCGCACTGCCTTGGCTTTGACGTCCTCAAGTTCTGCAAGCAGGGCGCTACGACGTTCCGCCGGCTGTTTTCCTGCAAAGGCGTAGAAATCGGTCAGAACCTTCGCATCAACGTGGAAGCCGGACGGCAGTTCCGAGACCGCTGCCATCCGCTCGGTGGCGAAGTCCATGATGACGCCCATGGAATCAAGAGTGGAGAGGGGAGAGGGGAGAGAGGTTGCCGTGATGGTGGTATCGGGAGTGACGCCGCTTGCCGACCGTACCAGACGTCCTCGGCGGGTCACGAACATGCCCGAGTCTTTCTGCATCGGGTCCTGCCGACGACCGATCTGGATACAGCGTCCGGACGGTGTGTAGTAGCGCGACGTGGTCATCTTGAGCGACGATTCATCGGGCAGGTTCACGACCGTCTGTACCAGCCCCTTTCCATAGGATCGTTTCCCGATGACGATGCCTCGGTCGTGGTCCTGAATGGCGGCGGCCAGGATCTCGCTGGCACTGGCGCTGTGGTCATCGATCAGAACGGCCAATGGTAGGGAGGGGGCGATGGGTTCCGCAGTGCTTCGGTATTCTCGCCGACGTCCGTTGCGGTCGGCCGTGCTCACGATCAGCGAACCTTTGGCAAGGAACATCGAGGCGATATCGGTAGCGGCATCCAGCAGGCCGCCGGGGTTGCCGCGAACGTCCAGGATAAGGGATTCGATCAGGCCGCGCTGAAGCAGCGACTCCAACGAGTCACGTAGCTCGCGTGCCGACGTGCGGGAGAACTGCGCAAGGCGCAGGTAGCCGACCTTGCCATCGAGGAGCGTCGTAATGTCGACGTTCTCGACCGGCATGGACATGCGGGTGAGGTTCATCGTCAGGGTGTCCGATACACCGGCGCGCACGACGCGGAATTCGGCGGTGGTGCCGACCGGACCACGCGAGAGGGGGCGGATGCTGTCGGACGGCAGCGTATCAACACGGATGCCATTGACGGAGACAAGACGGTCGCCGCGTCGGATGCCGGCTGAATGCGCCGCAAATCCCGGACGCACGCTCATGAAGGTCAACACACCATTGCGGCGTGCAATGGCGAAACCAAAGCCGACATAGGTGCCCGTCGATAGACGGTCTACCGATTCCGACTCATCGCCGCGCATGTAAACCGAATACGGATCCAGCGTCGACAACATGCCCTTGATGCCGGCCGTGATCACTTCCTGCGGATCCGTCTGGTCGACGTAATCGGTCGTGATCTCACGAAAGACAGACCCAAAGGCCTCCATCGACGTGGAGATGCGGCCGTAATACGGATCGGACTGCGCAGTTAAGCCTGTGAAGGCAACCGCAACGGAGAACATGCTGGAGAACATTCTGGAGAACGTTCCGGAGAACGTTCCGGAGAACATTCTGGAGAACATGCTGGAGAACCTACTCTCCGACCTACTCATAGACCTACTATTCATAAACTCAGTCGACGTCGTATCTCGGCTTCCAGTGCATCGGCGGGGAGGCGCACTTGTTGCATGGAATCACGTTCCCGCAGCGTGACGGTACCATCAGATACGGTTTCGCCGTCAACAGTTACACAGAAGGGGGTACCAACCTCATCCTGACGACGGTAGCGGCGGCCAATGGCTCCGCTAGTGTCGTACTCAACCCGGAAGGAGCGCTGCAAGTTCCGATGGATGGCTTGTGCTGCTTCGGGCATACCATCCTTGTTCACAAGGGGGAAGACGGCAACGGTTGTTGGTGCCAGAGACGGCGCGAACCGCATCACGGCGCGTGTTTCGGTCTTGCCATCACCGGTGGGTACTTCTTCTTCGTCGTAGGCATCGCAGAGGACGGCCATGAAGGTGCGGGTAGCGCCGACAGCGGTCTCGATCACGTAGGGGACATATCGCTCCTTCGTGGCCGTATCGACGTATTCGAGCTTCTTGCCGGAGAACTCCTGATGGCGCTGCAGGTCGAAGTCCGTGCGGCTGTGGATGCCTTCTACTTCGCCCCATCCAAACGGGAAGAGATATTCGATGTCTTCAGCCGCGGCAGCATAGTGAGCCAGCTTGTCGTGTGGCTTGCGGCGGAGATGGTCGGCCTTGATGCCAAGGCGTGTGAACCAGTTCCATCGTTCCTGCCGCCAGAATTCGAACCACTCGCCTTCGGTGCCCGGCGGAATGAAGAACTGCATCTCCATCTGTTCGAACTCGCGTGTGCGGAAGAGGAAGTTCTTCGTGTTGATCTCGTTGCGGAAGCTCTTGCCGATCTGGGCGATGCCGAACGGCGGCTTCATGCGGGCTGACTCCATCACGTTCTTGAAGTTGACGAAGACGCCTTGAGCCGTATCCGGACGCAGGAAGACACGATTCGATTCGTCGGCCACGGGGCCTACGTGCGTCTCGAACATCAGGTTGAAGTTCCGTACCTCGGTCCAGTCCGTCGTACCCGAGATCGGATCCGTGATCTGCTCGTCCATGATCAGGTTGTACAGATCCTCATTGGACTGCGCTTCGGCCAGGCGTCTGCGAATCGCATCCGCCTTTTCGCTCTTTCCCTTTTTCGCCATTCTATCGGCAAAGTCTTCGATCAGGTTGTCGGCCCGGTGGCGCGACTTCGACGTCTTGTTGTCGATCATCGGATCGGAGAACTGCTGCACGTGGCCCGACGCTTCCCATGTGCGCGGATGCATCAGGATGGATGCATCGATGCCGACGATGTCGTCGCGATACGTCATGGACTTCCACCACGAATCCTTGATGTTGCGCAGGAGCTCCACGCCAAGAGGTCCAAAGTCCCAGCAGCCATTCAGGCCGCCATAGATCTCTGAAGATTGGAAAACAAAGCCCTTCCGTTTGGAGAGGGAGAGGATGGAGTCAAGGGTAACAGGCATAACTGCAAAGTTCCAGATATCGTGGTAAGTTTACAAGGTTACGGAGCGTATACCGTCCGCACTTTCTTCTATTTGCATCGACCGAACATTATGACCGCTTTAGTGTCCCGTTTCCTTGTGATCGCCGCGTTGTTCTCCCTTGTGGGCGCAACGGCATTCGGCGCCGGCTCCACACCCAAGAACTCCAAGCACATCACCTTCAAGATCGAAGATGTGAAGGGGGCGGTTGCTGGCGAGATCGTCTGGGTAAAGGTCACGGCAACAACCGATAAACACTGGCATACCTATTCCACCAAGGTTGTCGAGAACTCCTACGGTCTGGGGCCCACGCCCACTGTCCTCAAACTGAAGTCAAAAGAGATCGGCAAGATCTCCGGCAAGATCAAGACGCCGAAGGCCCACACCGAATATGACGAAGGATTCGAGGTCGACATCGAGACCCTTGAAGGCACCTTCAGCTGGGAAGTACCCGTAAAAGTTAGCGCAACGCTCCCGGTGGGCACCCACAAGGGCACGATCAACGTGTCGTTCCAGATGTGCGACACCACATCCTGCCTGCCCCCTGACGATTCCGATGTGCCGTTCACGATCGAAGTGGCGTCGGTATCGGCAACAGCTGTTGATACGGACACGGCCTCAGCTGAAGCAGCTCCGGCAGCATCAACAGGACCGGCCAAGAGCACGGTGACTGCTCCGCAGACCGACATCGAACGTGAGCAGAGCAAGGGTCTGTTGAACTTCTTCCTGTATGCCATGGGCATTGGCTTCGTGGCGCTGCTTACGCCATGCGTCTTCCCGATGATCCCGATCACCGTGAGCTTCTTTACAAAGCGTCATGAGAAGTCGAAAGGGAAGGGGCTGAAGGATTCCGTGATCTTCGGTACGGGCATCATTGCCACGTTCACGGCCGTGGGCATCATCGTCTCCGCCATCTTTGGTGGAACGGCAGTGCAGGATCTTGCGGCAAATCCGTGGCTCAACCTCGGCATCGGCGCGTTGTTCATCGTCCTGGCCTTCAACCTGTTCGGTGCGTTCGAGATCCAGGTTCCGGTGTCCATCATGAACGCCCTCAACCGCAAGTCGCAGGGCGACAGTGCCGCTGCTGTCTGGCTGATGGGGTTGACGTTCTCGTTGACCTCGTTCACCTGCACCGTGCCCTTCATCGGCACCTTGTTGTTGAGCGCTGCGCAAGCGCAGGATGCCAACGCCTACGTCTATCCAGCCGTCGGCACGCTTGGCTTTGCCACGGCCTTTGCTATACCGTTCGTGCTTCTGTCGATGTTTCCGGCCCTGCTTCTCCGTCTGCCCCGCGCCGGCGGCTGGATGAACAATCTCAAGGTCGTCATGGGCTTCCTGGAGATCGCCGCCGCCATCAAGTTCATCTCGACGGCTGAATTTGTGTGGAACATGGGAGTGCTTCCGCGCGAACCCTTCCTTGCGATCTGGGCCGGCGTCTGCTTCCTGATCGTCCTCTACATCCTCGGCGTCTTTACGATGAAGCTCGACTCGCCGCTCGATCGTGTGAGCGGCATCCGCGCCTTCTTCGCCGTCATCTTCGCTTCCATGGGCTTCTACTTCATGGGTGGCATGATGGGCAATCCCCTTGCCGCAGATCTCGAGGCCTTGTTGCCGCCGGAGAACTATCAGGAACTGATCGACGGGACGCCATCATCGGCATCGATGGCTCCGCCGACAACGGGTGCCAAAACAGAACAAGCTCCGGCCGGAGAAGTGTGGCTCACCAACCTTGATGAGGCAAAGAAGATCGCCAAGGAAACCAACAAGCCCATCTTCATCGACTTCACTGGTTTTGCCTGTACGAACTGTCGATGGATGGAGAAGAAGATGTTCCCGAAGAACAGCGTCCAGACGCGGTTCGACAAGATGGTGCTCGTACAGCTCTTCACCGACCGCAAGGAAGAGCCCTACATCACCAATCAGAACCTCATGCGCGGTTATGGTACCGTTGCCAATCCGCTCTACGTGATCCTCAAGCCCGACGGCTCCTTCGTGGCCCAGAGCGCCTATACCCGTGATGAACAGGCGTTCTTGACGTTCCTGGATTCAGCGCTGTAGTTGAATAGCCGAATAGCCGATTACTAGAATAACCGAATGTCATTCCGTTCCTCATTTCATTCGGAATGACATCGTGAGGAACGAACTTGTCATTCTGAACGAAGTGAGAAACAATGGTCGTCCCACTAACACCTGAGCGTTTCACTGACTTAATCACGTTAGTGAATGCACTTGCCGATTACGAACACCTGGACAGGCCTTCGCCCGATGCTGTAGAGCGGCTGCGTGAGGCAGCGTTGGGAGAACGTCCGCGCATTGAATGTTTTCTAGCTGTTGACGGCAACGAGGCCGTTGGTTATGCGATCACGCTGGAGACATTCTCTTCATTCCTCGCAAAACCCACGATGTATCTCGAAGATCTCTTCGTGCTCGAAGAGCATCGTGAAAAGGGGGCAGGCAGTGCGTTGTTCGACCATGTGTTGAACATGGCTCGTGAGCGCGACTGCGGACGGATGGAGTGGCAGGTGCTCGACTGGAATAACCTTGCGCGAGACTTCTACCATCGGCGCAATGCCGAGTGGATGAAAGAGTGGCTGGTCTACAGGATCACGCTGTAACGACGAGGTTGTCGATCAGGCGCGTGGTGCCGAGGCGGGCGGCGATCAAGAGGGCGATCTGATCGCCGGGATGAATGGTGACGCAAGGCGCGAGCGTGTCGCCGACACAGGCAACGGCATAGTCGACATCGAAGACACCATCTGAAGTCAGGATGTGGTGCATGATGCGCTCTACTTCACGTCCGCTGGTTTCGCCAAAACTGATGGCGCGCGATGCGGCTACAAGGGCCTTGTAGATCGTTGGTGCGTGATGGCGCTCGTCCGGACTGAGATAGGCGTTCCGCGACGACATGGCAAGTCCATCATCGTCCCGCCGCGTGGGGAGAACGGTGATCGTGACCGGAAACCCCAGGTCCTTCGTCATCCGCTGGACGACTATGGTCTGCTGCAGATCCTTTTGGCCGAAATAGGCTTCATCCGGACGCATGGCCTGGAAGAGTTTGCAGACCACGGTGGCCACACCGTCAAAATGTCCCGGCCGGTGAGCCCCTTCAAGAACTTCTGTCACACCGCTGACGTGGATACTCGTCGCAAAACCGTCCGGATAGATCTCGTCAACGGTCGGCGCAAAAACGTGCGTGCCGCCACTGTTGCGGATGAGCTGCACATCAGCGTCAAGACTGCGCGGATACTTCGAAAAATCTTCATGCGGGCCGAACTGCGTCGGGTTGACGAAGACCGATACGAATGTCAGCGGATGATGCGAGGCCGACTCT
>Ga0105096_10000314_pt1 | contig 15711 bp, 15 predicted proteins | sample PPLLak3cmMay2015_FD_87036 | JGI IMG/M metagenome (GOLD analysis project Ga0105096, IMG submission 87036) | Freshwater sediment microbial communities from Prairie Pothole Lake near Jamestown, North Dakota, USA - PPLs Lake P7 Core (1) Depth... | ecosystem: Environmental > Aquatic > Freshwater >... | reverse complement strand
GCCCGAGCCACTTAAACTAATTACAGTTCCAACCAAGCTGTCATCACTTGTAATAAAAATTAAATCTCTATCAATTACATTTTGATTTGGATTATACTTTATCCAGACAATGCTGCTGTCATTGGAGAGAATTGAGAGTAAAGTATCTGAAATGCTGTAAACATTTTTAATATTATTTACTTTGATATCTGATTGTCGGTCACTCTGGTTTTTAATGTAAACAGAAAAGCTATCCGTGCTGCCAATAAAAATTTGCGGGAATAAAATTGAATCGGCATCGACAGAAACTTGCGCGCTAATATTTACTGTGAGGATTAGCGATGCAATTAAAAAAAATTTACACATAATTATTTTTACTTTTCAATTTATAAAACGGGTTGAAAGTTACAATTTATTTTAGGAATTATTAATGTTTTTTACTTTTCTAAAATTATTGCTGTTGCTTCTATCTCAACAAGCATCTCAGGATCAATCAGAGATTTTACTTCAACCATCGATGTAACAGGTTTTATGTTTTTAAAGAATTCGCCGTGAGCTTTACCATATTCTTCCCACCTTGAAATATCAGTTACATACATTCTAGTTCTTATTACATCATTCAAACTTGCACCAGCTTCGATTAACGCTTTTTCGATTTTCTGCAAACAGAATTTGGTTTGTTCATAAGCATCACCAATTGCAATTACTTTATCACCATCAACGGGCGCTGTTCCGGAAACTTCTACTATGTTGCCAATTCTTACTGCACGTGAATAACCAACAATATCCTCCCACTTTGCGCCGGATGAAATATTTGTTCTTTTCATATTTTACCTTTTAAATAAGCTTTACGTTTTTGTTCAGGAAATTTTTCAATCGCATATCGAAGCATTGTTCTCGGCATTGTCTTGTAATGCTTTCTTAAAAATTCCTCTTCTGTTTCCATATCACGATTTCCAACTTCTCTAAGCATCCAGCCAACTGCCTTGTGGATAAGATCGTGTTTATCGTTTAATAAAATCTCGGAAATATTTAATGTGTCTTCAAAAAAATGTTCACGAATAAAAGTGTGCGTTGACAAAATTGCAATTCTTTTTTCCCAAAGATCTTTTGAGCGTGCAAACTTGTATAACAAATCTTTTTCTTTATTCAATAAATGTTCACCAACAATCTTTGGAGCAGAAAGATCAACAAGATCCCAGTTATTAATACCCTTTCTATTTCTAAGATAAAAATCAAAAACCGTTTTCTTTTTTTTCTCATCGCCTTTTTTGTATTGATCAATAAGAATAAAGGCGGCAATTAATCTTTCTTCATGTATTTTAGAATGGATAAGATCTTTCAAATCATCCAAAGATAAATCATTAAACTTCTTTGCTATTGTTCTTTGTATTGGAACCTTTATTCCATAAAAAACATCCCCTTCGCCATATTCACCCTTTCCTGTTTTAAAGAATCTTTGGAGGATGACGGCTTGCTTAGGATTTTTTATTTTAAATATTTCTTTCCTTATTTCGGTTAAATTCATTTAATTTTATTGATTTTTATTTTATAACTTTTTAGTGACATCCAAGTAGAAAATTTGATTCTTTAAAAGTCTTTTCGAAAGAGTCTTCTGCCATAGGCATCCCTTTGCGAGACTGAGAAATCTATAGAATAATTGCCTTTAGATTTCTCTCTTCGTTCGAAATGACGAACTATTTTACTTAGTTATTCCCTTTATCCAATCTAGCATTGTTTGCAATGCTGTTGGTGAAATTGTTTCTTCAATCTTTCCATATTCTGAAATTTTTCCAGTTGTAGAAGTTTGGAAAAGATGATTTAATCCAGGCAGAATCTTTACTTCAAAGTTATTGTTACCGCCTTTTTTTAATGATGTTTCTATTGCTGATAAATTTTCTTTCGGCGGAACTTGTAAATCCTTTTCTCCATTTATAGCAAGCACCGGACATTTAACTTTTTCTAAAACCGGGGTAGGATCAAATCGCAAAAAATACTTGAACCAGGGGCTTGCGATAGTTTTAATCTGCATATTTAAATAAACCTCTGGATCACCGAGAGCGCTTTTTTCTTCCTCAGTCATAGTTGCATACTCAACATAAAACTTTTCTCTTAGTTCTTTATCAAGTTTCTCATCGTCAGTGCTGTTTTTCACAATTGAAAATATTTCTCTTTGCAATTTTACAGATTTCTGAATCTCTTCTTCACTCATTCCTTCTGCACGTTGAATTAGTTCGCCTTGAAGATAAAGGATTGAATCACCTGGAATTCCAAGGCCAGCCATCATTACAATAAATGAGACATCATCACTTTGGATTGCTGTTAAAGGTGCTATCATTCCGCCTTCACTGTGTCCGATTAACCCTATTTTTGTTTTATTAATCTCTTTTCTTTCTTTTAGAAACTGAACAGCAGCTAAAACATCCTTTGCAAAATCCTCACTTGTTGCTGTTGAATGATCTCCTGTCGATTGAGCTATCCCTCTATCATCAAATCTTAAAACAGCAATTCCATTTCGTGTTAGATAATCTGAAATCACCAGAAATGGTTTGTGTCCAAGTAGTTCTTCGTTTCTATCCTGTCCACCAGATCCTGAGATCATCACAACTGCAGGAAAATAATTTCCATCTTTAGGAAAAGTTAAGGTTCCAGCAAGCACCACACCATCAATTACATTTTCAAATAAAACTTCTTCAGAATTATATGGGAACGGTTCTTTTGGTTCTTGAGGTCGTTCTGGTTTTTCAATTTTATCTACTTTATTTACTACCAAATCCAAACTCATTCCTCCTTGCGACCACTTACCTTCAATTTTCATTTCATCATAAATTATCTTGCCACTATAAAATCCTTGCACAACGGGAATTTTTATAAGGATAGAATCTCCTGTAATCATTGTACTTTCGGTTGCAATTCCCATCGCCCCTTGATCTGGGCTATCTAAAGTTGAAGTATATTTTCCTGAATCATCTATAGATAAATTAAAGACAATGGTAAGTTCTAATGAATTTTGCAAAGCAAGTTGACCTGTCCAGATACCTGTTAAATCTTTTTGCTGAGGATAAACTTGTGTTAGCATTAATAAAGTTAAAAAGTATTTGAAGTATTTTTTCATAGCATCCTCTATTAAAATAATTTTTTGATCAACCAAATAATTAAAGACATAACCAGGCTTAAAATAACCATTGAAGTAATTGGAAAGAAAAATTTAAAACCTGGTTTATCTACAACTATGTCGCCCGGTAATTTTCCCAAAGGTAGTTTTGAAATCCAAGGCAAGGTTAATCCAATGATGACAATTAAAATTCCAGCAGCGATTAAAATTTTCTGTGTGTTACTCATAATCCAAAATTTCTAAATAAAATTCTTTTAAAACCTGGTTGTAGTTAAAAGCCAGCTCTGTTTTTTTTATTCGTTGTAAATCAAAGTATTCTATTCTTTGTCCTTCTTTCAAATCAATTTCTGCCGGATTTAAATCCAATTTTTTCCAAAAGATATAATCAGTAAGATTTTCTGCTGTAAATATTTTGAACAGATTTAAAACGCCCAAATTATTTAGCCCTAATTCTTCCATCATTTCCCTTCTAATAGCATTTTCTGGTGTTTCTCCATATTCCACTTTTCCGCCAGGAATATCCCACCTATTTGGGAATGGAATATCAACTTTATCATCTCGCAATAATAACAAAACGTCATTGTTGCTGTTAAGAAGTATTATTCCGGCTCCTTTCATTGAATCCTTCACTAATGTTTGCTAATCATACGAAATAAGTTTAAAATGAGTCTGTAAAATTATCATCTGCAGGGCGAATCACCATTATAAAAGTTAATATTTTCTACAATTGTGGAACTAAATATAGTCCAAAACAGTTTAGGTTAATATGAAAAACAGACAAACAAAATCAGCAATAATAATTGGCAGCGGGCTTGGCGGGTTATCTACGGCTTTGAGACTTTCTACGGAAGGTTATGACGTAACAGTTATAGAAAAACATTCCAAACCCGGCGGCAGATTAAATCAGCTTAAACTTGATGGTTTTACTTTTGATGTTGGTCCTTCTTTTATGAGTATGAGCTGGGAACTTGAAGAATTATTTAAAAGTAATGGACTAAAAAATCCAATTCAGCTCGAAGAATTAGATCCGCTATATCAGGTTTACTTTGAAGGTGAGAATAAGCCTTATCGTATTTTTAAATCTCTAAATAATCTTGAAGAAGAATTTAAAGATATCGAACCAAATCTTGCTGCTAAGGTAGAAAAATATTTATCACGCGCAGGTGAGTTCTTCCACGATACAGAAGACAAAGTTGTTAAATCAAACTATAAAAATGTTGTTGATTACATTTTAAAACTTACTCGAGTTCCAAAGAAACATCTTCCATACTTATTCAGAAATATGTGGAGTGAAGTTGAAAAGAATTTTGAGTCTGAACAAGTAAGAGTAATTTTTTCTTTAGTTGCATTCTTTTTGGGATCAACTCCATTCCAAACTCCAGCAATTTATTCTCTACTTAACTATACAGAAATGAAGCACGATGGTTACTGGAAAGTTAAGGGGGGAATGTACAAGATTGTTGAAGAGTTAATGAAGATTTTAGAGACACGCGGAGTAAAATTTATATTTAACACAGAAATTGTGGGCGTTGCAAATTCGAACGGTAAATTAAATTCTCTGATTGATAGAAACGGCAAAACCTGGAGTGCAGATATTTTCATTTCAAATTCTGATGCTGCTTCGTTCAGAGGGCAAATTCTTGGAAGAAAGAAATTCACAGAACAAAAATTAGATAATATGGATTGGACACTTGCACCATTTACAATTTATCTTGGCTTAAAAGGTAAAATAGATTCGCTGCAGCATCATAACTATTTTCTTGGAAGCAATTTTAGAGGTTATGCAGATAAGATTTTTACATCTTCAATAATTCCACAAAAGCCTTATTACTATGTTAATGTTTCATCCAAAACAACTCCGGAATGCGCACCTGAAGGATGCGAAAATGTTTTTATTCTTTGCCCTGTTCCCGATAGAAGATTTAAAAAGGATTGGGATGATAAAGACGAAATTGCAAACAACATTATAAAAGATTTATCAGAAAGAACTGGATTTGATATCCAATCCAACACTTTAGTAAAACAAATCTATTCTCCAGTAGAGTGGGAAAATATGTTTAATCTTTACAAAGGTTCGGGATTAGGTTTAGCACACGGTATCAGTCAGGTCGGTGCATTCAGACCAAAAAACAAAGATGAAGAATTTCCAAATCTATATTATGTTGGCGCATCAACAACGCCGGGCACAGGACTACCAATGGTTATTATAAGTTCAAAGCTTGTAACAGACAGAATAAGGAGTGATTATGGATCTATATAACAAGACTTCGTATGCGATTAGTAAATTGGTAACGAAAAATTACAGTACTTCATTTAGTCTTGGTATAGCAGCATTCTCTCCGCAATACCGAGATGCAATCTACGGCATTTATGGTTTTGTAAGATTAGCTGATGAGATTGTTGATACTTTTAATGGTTATGATCAAAAACAATTAATGGAAAATTTTCGTAAAGAAACTGAAGAAGCATTAAAGATTGGTATATCCACAAATCCTATTTTACAGGCTTTCATTCATACAGTTAAAGAATATAAAATAGATTATCATTACATAGATGCATTCTTGAAAAGCATGGAAATGGATTTGACCAATTCTTATTACGAACCCCAGCAATACAACGAATATATTTACGGCTCAGCAGAAGTTGTTGGTCTTATGTGTTTACAAATTTTTGCCGGAAATGATAATAAATTATTTAAAGATCTCATTGCACCTGCAAGAAGTTTAGGCTCGGCTTTCCAAAAAGTAAATTTTTTAAGAGATATTAAGAGTGATATGGAAGAAAGGGAAAGAATTTATCTGCCTGGAGTTAATCACGCTTTTAAGATTGATGATATGCACAAACGAGATTTAGAAAAAGAAATCGATCTCGAATTTAAAAATGCTTTAGAAGGAATTAAGAAATTACCTGTGGGAGTAAAACTCGGCGTTTACTCAGCCTATCTTTATTACCAAGGTCTATTTAATAAAATTAAAAAATTAAAAGTTAAGGAATTGATGAAACAGAGAGTGAGAGTTTCTAACCCAACTAAGCTGGCTCTATTAATAAGAGGCTTAATTGAAATAAAAGTTTTTAAGTTAACCTGAAATCAAATTAAAATTTAATTAAGTTGCCGGTAACATTACCGGCTTTTGTTTTATATGAGTACATACTTACTGATAAACATATTAATAATTTTCTTTCCATTGATTTTATCATTTGATAAGAATTTAAAATTCTATAAAAAAGTCCCGTATTATTTGCAGTCTATTGCGTTTATAAGTACGGCTTATATTGTTTGGGATATAATTGCTACGGAACGCGGCGATTGGGCTTTTAGTCCCGAACATTTGCTTGGCTTTTACATTTTAGGTTTACCGCTTGAAGAGATTCTTTTTTTTATAACTGTTCCCTATTCGTGTATTTTTATTTACGAGACAGTCTTGTTTTATGTCAAGGAATCGAAGTTGAATTTAAATTATAAGTTATTCCTGATTCCAGCTGTTTTGCTGATAATATTTGGAATAATTTTTTATCATCAGAATTACACATTTACGGTTTCTATATTTGCTGCAGCTTTTTTTATCGGGGCAATTTTGTTTAATAAATCATTACTTGCTTCAAGAAATTTTTGGATTACAATTCTAATTGGTTTCATTCCTTTTCTAATCGTCAATTATTTTCTTACCTCAATTCCAGTGGTTACTTATAATGAAGCAGCGTTCAGCGGTAAAAGATTTATAACTATTCCTTATGAAGATTTTCTGTATTCATTTTCTATGATTTCTTTGTGGATTTTGTTTTATGAGTTAGCAAAGGAAAAGAAAAAGTGAAAGGGAAAATCTGTGTTATTGGTGCAGGACTTGGGGGATTATCCGCAGCAATAAGACTTGCTAACAGAGGTTATCAAGTTGATCTGTATGAGCAGAATAGCACCCCAGGAGGTAAAGCTGGCGAGATAAATGGAAAAGGATATCGATTTGATACCGGTCCATCTTTATTAACAATGCCGTATGTAATTAAAGACTTGTTTTCGGAATGTGGTGAGGAAATTAAAGATTATTTAAGCATAAACAGATTAGCTATAATTTGTAAATACTTTTATCCTGATGGCTCAATTATTAATGCGTATTCCGATCCAGAAAAATTTGGGAAGGAAATTGAAGAAAAAACTTCTGATAATTCTACCTCACTAGATAAATATCTTAATTACTGCAAAACTATTTATGAATTAGCCGGTGATTTATTTCTAACTAAAAATCCTTCAAGTGTTTCAACTTATTTGAATTCCAAAGCGTTAAAAACTTTATTGAACGTTGGTAAGATTGACCCGTTCAGAACGATGAATGATGCAAATGAAGGTTTTTTTAAAGATCAACGACTTGTTCAACTGTTTAATCGATATGCAACATACAACGGTTCAAATCCATATTTAGCTCCTGCAACATTAAATATTATTCCTCACGTTGAGTATAACCAAGGAAGTTTTATTCCTGAAGATGGAATTTACGCTATAACAAAAGCACTCTGGAAATTAGCCGAGAAAAAAGGCGTTAACATATTCTTAAATCAAAAAGTTGATGAAATTATTCTTGAAAACCGAGAAGTTAAAGCAATTAGAATTAGTGAAAATTTTATTAAGTATGATAAGATAATTTCCAATGTAGATGTGAATTTTACTTTTCAAAATTTAATTAGAGATTATCATAACAAAGAAGCTAAACGCTATATTAAAAAAACTCCTTCATTTTCTGGATTAGTTTTCTACTGGGGAATTAAAAAAGAATTTCCAGAACTTGAAACCCACAACATTCTTTTTTCTAAGATTTATAAAAAAGAGTTTGATGACTTATTTGATAATAAAACGATTCACAGTGATCCCACAGTTTATATTTATATTTCATCAAAGCTCAATACAAATGACGCACCAGCAGGCAAGGAAAATTGGTTTATAATGGTTAATGCACCACATATTCAAGAGCAAAATTGGGATAGCGAAGTTAATACTGCACGAAAGAATGTTGTAAATAAAATAAATACTTTTCTTAACACAGATATTGAGAGTTTAATAGAGTTTGAAAATACTATGTCTCCTATCGATATTCAAGACAGAACTGGCAGTTATCTCGGCAGCATATACGGGATATCCTCGAACGATAAGTTTGCAGCGTTTATGAGACAATCAAACAAATCTAAAACTGTTAAGAACTTATATTTCTGCGGTGGAAGCGCCCATCCCGGTGGTGGAATTCCGCTCGTGATTTTATCTGGCAAAATTGTTTCAGATATAATCGAAAGTGAATATCAATAATGATTCAAGCTGATCATAAGAAATGGGCTAGGTTTGTTTTTAATATTTATCTTAAAAGATTATTAAAAAAATCTTTTTATGATTTTAGAATAATTAATGAACTACCTGAGTTCAATGGCTCTAAAAGTATTGTTGTAACTCCAAATCATTTTTCCTGGTGGGATGGTTTTTTTATTTACTGGGTAAATAAGAAATTATTTAACAGAAAACTTTATGTTCTAATGCTTGAAGAGCAACTAAAAAGATATTGGTTCTTTAAGAATCTTGGATGTTATTCAATTGATTTAAATGATAATCGAAAAATGATTGCATCCTTAAAGTATACTGTTGATTTACTTTTAAATTCAAATAATTTTATTACTATCTATCCACAAGGCGAAATACAATCTTATGAACAACGACCAGTTGAGTTAAGAGATGGTATTGATTTTCTGGCAAAGAAAAGTAAAACTGATTTTCAAATAATCCCAGTTGCGTTTAAAATTCATTACGCTAATGAAAGATCGCCAATTGTATATGCCAGATTTGGGAAATTATTAAACTCAAAAGATGCTGCCGAAAATCCACAATTATTTAAAGATGAGTTTATAAATAATCTTGATCTGATTAATTCGGAATACTCCACATTTAATTTTAAGAGTATTTTGTAAACAATGTTTATAATATTATTAATATCGTTGAGCGTCTTTAGTGTTATCTCAATCTATAATCTTTTCACCGCCCCAGTATTAAAAAGACAGTCACATCATTCAAGTGGACAGAGACTTGTCTCGGTATTAATCCCAGCTAGAAATGAAGAAAAGAATATAGAAAAATGTATTAAGGGTATGTTATCACAAGAATATCAGAACAAAGAAATAATTTTACTCGATGATAATTCTTCGGATAGTACCTATAAGCTGGCTTCATCTTTTAGTACGAGCAATGTAATATTATTAAAAGGTAAAGAGCTTCCACAAGATTGGCTTGGTAAAAATTGGGCTTGTCATCAACTTGCACAAGAAGCTAAAGGTGAATATTTGCTTTTTATCGATGCGGATGTTGAACTTACACCAGAAGTTATTTCTTCTGCTGTTTATGAATTAGAGAAATCAAACGCAGCATTGCTTTCAATTTTTCCAACTCAAATAATTAAATCTTTAGGCGAGCACTTAATTGTTCCACTTATGAATTGGCTGCTTCTAACTTTTCTTCCATTAAGATTTGTTTATACTTCATCTAGTAAATCTTTTGTGGCAGCAAATGGGCAGTTTATGCTTTGGAGAAAAGATGATTATTTCAAACTCGGCGGGCACGATAAAGTAAAAAATAAAATTGTTGAAGATATGGAGCTTTCAAGATTAGCAAAGCAGAATAGATTAAAAGTTAAAACAATGTTAGGCGGCAATTTGGTTTTTTGCAGGATGTATGAATCTTTTAATCAAGCTTATAATGGATTTACAAAAAATTTTTTTGCTGGATTCTTGTTACCTCCATTTTTATTCCTGATTATTATAATGTTTCTGTTGATTGCTTTTTTATTGCCATTTTTATTTTTAATGCAGCCGGTTTATTCATTTATCTTGATAGCATTAATTTTGATAACTAGAATATCTGTTTCTATTGTAAGTAATCAGAACTTGTTTATTAATGTTTTAATTCATCCAGCTCAAATGCTGTTCATGTTTTGGATAGGAATAGTTTCTGTATTTAAGTTTAAAACAAATCAATTAGTATGGAAGCAAAGAAAATTATAACATCAAATAAAGAAATCGTTTTCCTTTATATTATTTTCTTTGTTGGAATCATTGGTCATCTTTATGATCCTTTGCAGAATCTAATGCTTTTATTAACTCCGGCAACATTACTTCTTACTGGACTAATTGTTTTATTTTATTCATACAAAACTTCTATAAATAATTTTTTATTATGGGCTATATTTACTTACACAATTACCTTTATATTAGAAGTAATCGGAGTAAAAACAGGATTGATATTTGGTGACTATAATTATGGTTCAACTTTAGGAATAAAATTATTTGATGTGCCTTTAATAATTGGGTTTAACTGGTTGTTTGTAATTCTTGGATCTATTTCAATTGCCAGGTTAATGACAAGTAATCTTTTCCTATCGGCATTAATTTCTGCATTCATTGCTTTTATTTTTGACCTGATACTTGAACCTGTTGCAATTAAACTCGATTATTGGTCATGGTCTGAAGGTATAATACCATTACAAAATTATTTAGCATGGTTTGTTATTGCCTTAATTTCTGCTTTGGGATTTAGTTACCTAAAAGTCAAAGTAATTTCAAAAATATCTTTACATTATATTATAGTTCAATTTGTATTTTTTGTCATACTATTAATTTTTTATCGATGAGATTTATATGGGAATATTTATAGCAATCATAATAATTATCATTTGGGCATCACATCTATTCTATTCATTGTTATATATAAATGTTGATTTTAAAAATCTGGTTTTTTATTTGCATGTTCTTTTACAAGGTTATCTTTATACTGGACTATTCATCACTGCTCACGATGCAATGCATGGAACTATATCAAAAAACAAATTCATAAATAAAACTATCGGCTCAATTTCCACTTTATTATTTGCCGGATTATCGTATAACAAACTGATTACAAATCACTTTAAACATCATAAAAACCCTGGTGAAGAAGCTGATCCTGATTTTTATACTAAATCTCAAAACTTTTTTATTTGGTGGGGAACTTTTCTCTGGCGATATACTACTATTACACAATTGATAATTATGGCGGTTGCATTTAATGTTTTAAAGATATGGTTTGATCAAATATCAATAATAGTATTTTGGATAGTTCCAGCCTTTCTTGGAACGTTTCAACTATTTTTCTTCGGTACATATTTGCCGCATAAATATCCGCACACAGAAAATATGCAGCCGCATAAAGCACGCACACAAAAACGCAATCATTTGTGGGCAATGTTAACCTGTTATTTTTTTGGATATCATTATGAGCATCATGAATCACCAAGAACACCGTGGTGGAGGTTGTATAAGTTGAAAGAGGGTAAATCAGAGATTAAGGGTTGATAGTTTCGTTAATAATTTTTGTAAGATCTGATTTTCCGAACGGCTTAACTAAAAATTTTGTGGCCCCAGCATTAAAAAACTCTTTAATTTTTTCTTCTATATATTCGCTTGAAATTACAATTATTGGTCTCTTAAAAGGATCGTGTCGTTTAATATCCTTGCAAATAAATATTCCCTGCTGCCAATAATTCTTATCAACATCAAAAATAAAATGACTGTAAGAACTATCCTGAACTAACTCAAGTTTAAATTCTCTTATGCTGTAATTAGAAAGAGAATACGAATTTTTCAGAAATGCTTTTACAAGTTCAAATGTTTCACCCGAATTATCAATCATTAATATCTTGTTAGCAACTTTTGATTCATCCAAATCACTAACGGTTAAAAAAGCCTTAGATTGGTTTAATGGAAGTGTAAAAGTAAATGTTGATCCAACTCCCTTTATGCTATCCACAAGTAATGATCCGCCTAATTTTTCTATATATCTTTTAGCTAGAGCAAGTCCTAATCCGTTACCTTCATAATTTCTTCCTACATTTAAATCTTCTTGACTAAAAGGCTGATAAAGATGATCCAAATATTTTGTAGAAATTCCAATACCGGTATCTCTGACTTTACAGATGGCTAGTCCTTTTTCTGGTAAAGTGCTAACATCAACTTCAACATAACCTTGATTAGTAAATTTAAGGGCATTGCTAATCAAATTATTAAAAGCATTTTCAACACATTGAACATCCACATCAACATAAATCTTTTTATGCGAGAAGTTTGTTCTTAATTCAAGAGTTTTTTCCTTCGCCTGCTTTTGATATTCAGGTAGGCAGTCCTGAATAATACTAATAAGATCTGTTGTTTCAGTATTTAAATTATAATTACCTGCTTCTATTTGTGCAAACTCTAACATCTGTGTAATGCTTTTAAATAATCTTTCACTGCCGCTGTGAAGATTATCCAGATAAATTTTATCCTCAGGACCAATTTTATCAGCTAAATTTTCTTTAATTAAGGATGAATAACCTAAAATTATATTTAACGGAGTTCGAAGTTCGTGTGATAAAACATTTAAGAATGTATTTTTTAATCTTTCAGATTCATAACTTGCATCGCGTGCTTTTTTAACTTCTTCTTCTGTTAAAAGCATTTCAGTTTGATCCTCATGGTACATAACAATATAAGGTTCATCTTCATCTTTAATTATAAAAATGTTTGTTCTTAAAATTGGGATGGCATAATCACGGGAACGCAACAGCGAATCTTCATAATATTCTATTGCTGTATAGATTTTACCGTTAAGTACTTCCATAATTTTATCAACAGCATTATTTTCCTTTAGAACGATATCATTAAAAATTGAATATTCTGCTAGTTCATCAAGATGATAACCCCATAAAATTGTAAAGGCTTCATTAATATAAACTATTTTACCGCTTTGCTCAGCCACCTGAACAGGAAAGCGGACTTTGTCATACATAAGGCTAACATATTTTAAAAAATCAGTTGTTACCATTTTTATATAATAGGTAATGAAATTTCTATTTTAGTTCCTGTTTCAGATTCAAGCAATTTTATTTCACCGTTATGTCTATCAATTATACTTTTACACAAAAACAATCCATAACTATTTTTCTTCGGTGTATAAGATACAAACAAATCTTTTCTTACATCTTCTGGTATTCCCGGACCGTTGTCTTCCACTGTAATCCTAACAAATTTTTCATCAGCTAAAGACTGAATTGAAATTGTTACATCTTTCTGTGCATTTACTGAATTAGTAAATAAATGAACAAGAAGGTGCTGTATTTGTTCTGAATCATAATTACAAAGGGGAATATTATTTAACTGCGTTTTAAATGTTACAAACTGATATTTCTTCATCGGAGAAATATATTTTATTACCGACTGTATGGTTCTGTTTAAATCTCCGCTGTCTTTATTCAGATTCATTATTGCAGTTTCCATTAGAACCTGGGCATACTTTTGAATGCTTCTAATGCTATCAATAGCTACTTTTGATTTTAATTTTAATCGATCATACAAAAGTGATTCTTTGCCAATTCCTGAATCTTCATTTTCTTTTTTAAGCCTCTCTAGCATTCTAAGCAAACTCTCGTTTTCCAGCAAAGCTAAATGCACAAGTCCCTGCAAAGACTGTCCTATCTCAGAATCAATACCAGCTTTTAATGCTTTACGTTCAGCTTGTATTAGTTGTGTATTTGCTTCCTGCAAGGCGGAGTTAGCGCTTAGTTGGCTTTGATATAATTGCGCATTGCGAATCGCTGCGGCTGCTTGTCCGGCTAATATCTCAAAAGTACTTGTGGTTTCTTTTTCTTTTATTCTATGCAGATGTTTACTATCCACATAAATAACCCCTATCTTATTACCATCTGTAATTAAAGGGGAACAAAGAATAGTTTGAAGATCCAATCGTAGAATACTTTTACTTGATTCTAAAGTTACATCACTTTGGGCCCCTTCAATAAATCTTGACTGCCCATTATAAAAAACATCTTCAACAACCGAATTACTTATCTGGAAAAGACTTTCAGGAAGTTCCTTTCCATTTGAATCCAATCCAAGTTTAAACTCAAGTTTACCTGAGTGACTTTTTAAAACAATAAATCCGCGTTCAGAATTTGTTAAGCGAATTGCATTCTTTAGAACTAATTCAAGAACATCATCAAGTATAAGAGAGCGATTTATACTGTTAAGAATGTTTAAAATTACTTCAAGATTTTTGGCTTTCTCCGAAGTAAGATCAGCGTCCAGGCTGGTTTTAATTCCACTATCAATATTTTTCCTGAATTCCGAAAATTTCATTTATTGTTAAGTGCTCTCAAATAATTAATAAAGCAAATTAAATGTGCAATAATTATACCGTTCTACAGGCTAAATATAAATGAATAAAGCAAGAAATGATGTAAATAATACTTAAAATATTGTTAATCTTTAAGTAGTTTCCAGGAAATAAACCATTCTGTATCATCCCCGCCTCTCCACCATGCTTTTGCAATTCCGGCTGAAATTGTGGATTCAAGATTATACCAATGCTCTAACATAATATTTAACTGAGCGCCGAGATTAACAGCTTTATCAATATCTGGTGAATCAGAGAATAATCCTTGAGAAAAAAAAGATAGATTTATGTTTTTAAGGTCAATACTTCCAATGGATAAATTAGGAATTCGAATAGGCGGAAAAGAGTTTTCCAGCATCACTTTTAAAAATTTATCAGATGCAATACTATAAATTGGCACACCCGGAAATCGAAACATTTTTTCAAATTGCTTAACCGGTTCGTTATCAATTTCTCGGTTTCCAAATCCACCAAAGAAGAACATAGTTTCGGGAATATTATCATTAACAAAGTGATATCCCGTTGCAGCTTTAAAGTGCAGAACATTATGCGAAGTTAAAAAGATAAAGTATTTATCCCATTCACCCATCAACTGACCGGAAAATTGCGGATCATCAGGATTTGAACCATACCCAAGGACAGAAAATTTGAAGAGATCTCCGGACTCCCAATTAATACTGCCAATTGTTTTTCTAAGATCTCTTATTTCTAGTTCTGATTTCAGGATTGCAAAATCTGGTTGGTTAACTTCTGTAAGATTATCATTAATGAATTTAATTCCTCGATAAACAGAAAGTTCTGTGTTCTGTTTAACTTTTAAAGGATTATCATAGATCCAATAATTATTGTATCCAACTGTATATCTTCCTCCAAGCATCCCTCTTTTTCTTGTGTTAAACAAATCAAAAAAGTCAGGTGCGTTTTGTTCAATACTCAAACTAAATTTTTGATGATAGCTATACTTCAAACGTAAATGAAATTTTATATCATTGGTCGTTTCTCTGAAAGGTGAGATTCCTGCTTCAATAACAAGGTCATGATTAAGAAGCGGATCATTAAATTGTGTAAATAGACCAAGAACAACACGGGATTGAAATCCGGATACGATAGGAATAAAGGTTTTTATTGAAAAATCACCTATTGATGAATAAGATTCTTCTTTTGTAAAAAGATTTTTATCAATTACTTCAGCGGCAGGTTTTAAATTCAAATCATATAATTCCGGTGATTTATCCAGAATTTTTTGCCCAAAATAATTTATCGCAGGCAACTTATCTGCTTTGGATACTGCAAACTTAACAGGAGTAAATCCATCTACACTAAATTCCATTGCTACGAGTGAATCTTTAGAAACCTCTATCGGTTTAAAGAATCCCTTTAAAGTATTTGTTAAAGAAATAATTTCTTCAGT
>Ga0105096_10000313_pt1 | contig 15722 bp, 12 predicted proteins | sample PPLLak3cmMay2015_FD_87036 | JGI IMG/M metagenome (GOLD analysis project Ga0105096, IMG submission 87036) | Freshwater sediment microbial communities from Prairie Pothole Lake near Jamestown, North Dakota, USA - PPLs Lake P7 Core (1) Depth... | ecosystem: Environmental > Aquatic > Freshwater >... | reverse complement strand
TTGGTACTAATAACGGACTCGGTATTTTTGATGGTATTTCATGGCAAGTTTACAGAAGTGAAAACTCGTTATTGCCAAACAATAATATTAATGCAATTGAGTTTGATAATTTGGGCGCAGCTTGGATCGGGACAAATAATGGGTTTGCAAAATTCGATGGAATTAATTGGCATCGCTTCAATTATACTTCATCACAGTTTACCTATTTGTGGGTTACAAGTCTTAGGTTTGATGACTCAAATAATTTGTGGATTGGCTCAAATAATTTTGGCATATTGAAATTTGATGGCAGCACTTATACTGAATATGTAAGTTCGGATTTTAATTTCCTGACAAATAAAATTTCAGCAATCGCAATTGATAATGTAAATAAACTTTGGTTTGGGCAATTATTAGAGAATACTGTCCGCGGCGGTGTTTCAATTTATAACGGTTCCTCATTTTCGAATATTTATATAGGAACCATAAACAATAAAATAAATTCAATTTATACTTCTGGAAATAATAAATGGTTGTGCACTACAGAAGGATTATCAAAATACGATGTTAATAATTCGAGCATTTTTTTTAGCGCACTAAACTCCTATTTAACAAATGATAACGTTACTTCTGCTGTGAATGACTTGAATGGTAATCTCTGGATAACAACGTATGGAGGCGGATTAAACAAACTTAAGAATCAATAAATATTCTTAATCCAACTTCTATTCAATTGGAGTTTAATTCTTTTTTATTGAATTTTACAAAACAATAAATACTTTTTAATAGAAAGAAATTTTGAACGGACTTGTTTTTGACATAAAGAGGTTTGCACTCCACGATGGTCCGGGTATTAGGACAACAGTATTTTTGAAAGGATGTCCGCTTCGCTGCTGGTGGTGTCAGAATCCTGAGAGCATAAGAGATTTTCCTGAAACTCTTCAAATAAAAAGCATCACACCTACATTTAATAATTCTTGTATTGAAGAAAAAATTTTTGGGAATGAAATTAATGTTGATTCCTTAATAAAAGAATTAATTAAAGACAGAATATTTTATGATGAATCCGGAGGTGGTGTAACATTTTCGGGTGGAGAACCATTGGTCCAGGCTGATTTTTTAGTTGAAAGTCTAAAGTTATGTAAGAAAATTGGTATAAATACAGCTGTTGATACATCCGGTTATACTCCTTTTGAAAATATTGAAAAAATATATGATTCTACAGATTTGTTTTTGTTTGATCTAAAAATTTTTGATGATGAAAAGCATATCAAATTTACAGATGTATCTAATAAGTTAATTCTAAGTAACATCAAAAAATTGACGGATATTGGTAATAAAACTATTGTAAGAATTCCATTAATCCCTGGTATAACAGATACAAATAAAAATTTATTAGAGGTTTCTAGATTTGTTTCTACACTGAAAAATATCAAGCAGATTGATTTACTTCCTTATAATAAAATCTCCGAATCGAAGTACAAAAGATTTAACGTGCCATCATTGTTGAGTGATTTACAAACACAAACAGAAGAAAAACTTTTTGAAATAAAGTCTATGTTTGATGAATTAGACACAAAAATATCTTTAAGAGGATAGATATGAACGATAGAATAAAGAAACTTCGCGAACAAACTCTAAGTGCAAAACCGTCCATAAACCTTGAAAGGGCAAGATTAATTACTGAATTTTATAAAAGTGGTGTTGCAGAAAGAGTTTCGATTCCTGTTGCAAGAGCATTAGCATTTAAATATTTAATGGAAAATAAAACTTTATGTGTAAACGATGGTGAACTTATTGTTGGGGAACGTGGGCCAGAACCTGCCGCAACTCCGACTTATCCCGAAATCTGTACTCACTCAATAAATGACTTTGAAATTTTAGATACTCGTGAAAAAATTTCATTTTCAGTTGATGAAGAAACAAAATTATTTCAACTAAAGGAGATAATCCCCTTTTGGCAAGGTAGATCAATGCGTGATAGAATATTTAATGAACTGCCTCCAGAATGGAAGGATGCTTATGAAGCAGGTGTATTTACTGAATTTATGGAACAACGCGCTCCAGGGCATACTGTCCTTGATGATAAGATTTACAAAAAAGGATTCAAAGATTTTAAGGATGATATACATAAAAGCATTAGTTCTTTAGATTTTTTCAACGATAAAGATGCTATTGATAAACGAGAAGAATTGCGTGCAATGGAAATAGTAGCTGATGCATTAGTTTACTTTGCAAATAGATATTCAAATTATCTTTTAGAATTAGCAGATGAAGAAAAAGATTCTCAAAGAAAGCAAGAACTGGAAATTTTATCGTCAATTTGTATTCGCGTTCCTGAAAATTCTCCTAAATCATTCTGGGAAGCATTGCAGTACTATTGGTTTGTTCATATTGGAGTAATATCAGAACTTAATACATGGGATTCTTTTAATCCAGGAAGATTGGATCAACACCTTTATCCATTTTATAAAAGGGATATTGAGAGTGGATTATTAACCAAAGAACAAGCATATGAACTTCTGCAGTCTTTCTGGATTAAGTTCCATAATCAACCAGCCCCGCCTAAGGTAGGTGTAACTGCTCAAGAGAGCAATACTTATACCGATTTTTGCTTGATAAATCTAGGCGGAGTTAACAGTGAAGGCGAAGATGGCGTAAATGAACTTACCTATATTATTTTAGATGTAATTGAGGAGATGAGACTGCTTCAACCAAGCTCGATGGTACAGGTAAGTAAAAAGAATCCTGATCAATATATTAGAAGATTTCTAAAAATTACAAGAACAGGCTTCGGACAGCCTTCAATCTTTAATACAGATGCAATCATCCAAGAGATGCTGAGAATGGGAAAATCCTTAGTTGATGCGAGGTGCGGAGGAGCAAGTGGATGTGTTGAGACTGGAGCTTTTGGAAAGGAAAGTTATATTCTTACCGGATACTTTAATATTCCCAAAGTCTTGGAGGTTACGCTTCATAATGGTCATGATCCAAGAACAAATAAAAGGATTGGAATAGAATCAGGTAATCCTATTAACTTTATAAAATATAGTGAGTTAGTGAATGCTTTTAAAACTCAACTGAACCATTTTATTGATATCAAAATAAAGGGTAATTTAATAATAGAAAGGATGTGGGCAAAATACTTACCGGCTCCTTTCTTATCACTATTAGTCGATGATTGTATATCAAGCGGGACAGATTATAATAATGGCGGAGCACGTTATAATACATCATACATTCAAGGTGTTGGGATGGGAACCATAACAGATTCACTATCTTCAATCAAATATAATGTTTTTGACAAAAAGAATTTTTCTATTAGTGAACTTATAAAAGCTTTGGAAAATAATTTTGTTGGGTATGAGCATATCAAGAAATTTGTCTGGGATGATACACCAAAATATGGCAATGATGATGATTATTCGGATGAAATACTTAAAGAAGTATTTGAACTTTACTTTTCTTTGATTGATGGCCGGCCGACAACAAAAGGCGGTCATTTCAGAATTAACCTATTACCTACAACTTGTCATGTTTATTTTGGTAGTGTAATTGGTGCCACACCTGACGGAAGATTAGCTAAGAAACCTCTTTCAGAAGGAATATCTCCGGTTCAGGGAGCTGATAGAAAAGGTCCAACAGCAGTATTAAAGTCTGCTTCGAAAATAGATCATTTAAGAACGGGCGGCACATTACTGAATCAAAAATTTACTCCGCAGATACTTCAGGATGAAAGTGGAATTGAAAGTATTTTACATCTCGTTCGTGCTTACTTTAAAATGGATGGGCATCATATACAATTCAATGTTGTTGATGCAAAAACATTGCGTAGAGCACAAAAAGAACCGGAAAATTATCAAGATCTAATTGTGAGAGTTGCCGGATATAGTGACTATTTTGTTAATCTTGGTTTAGAACTCCAAGAGGAAATTATTCACCGAACAGAACATACAAATATTTAATAATATTCTTTATTTTGGAAATATTATGAGTCTTAGAAATCAATATTTTGTTTTACTTTTTTTTGTTGGATTTATTTTTTCGGGTTATGCTCACAACTCAGACTTAATGACTTGGTTAAAATCTCAAAAAGCATTTGAAATTAATGCTATTAAAGCAATTGATGGATATACTGAATCTTACGAGATATTTATTACTCAGCCAATAGATCACAATAATCCCGATGGAGCAGATTTTAAACAACAGATTTTCTTATCGCATATAGATAATGACAAACCAATGGTAATTGAACTTGATGGTTATGCAGTTAAGAATCGACCAACAGAATTGGCAAGATTATTAAAGTGCAATCAGATTATGGTTGAGCATAGATATTTTGGTGAATCTGTTCCAACACCATTTGATTGGAAATATCTTACTATTGAACAAGCTGCAAAAGATCATCATAGAATAATAGAATTGTTTAAAGAATTTTATACCGGCAAATGGATAAGTACTGGTATAAGCAAGGGCGGGTCTTGCGCAATTTTTCACGGATACTTCTTTCCTGATGATGTTGATGCATCAGTTCCATATGTTGGTCCATTAAACTTATCCATAGATGACCAAAGAGTTTATGAATGGATTAAATCTGTTTCAACTCCTGAGTGCAGAGAAAAAGTATTTAATTTCCAAAAATTATGTTTTGAAAAGCGTGATGAGTTATATCCAATGTTTTTAAAGAACGCAGAAGATAAAAAACTAATTTATGATATTGCTGGTTATGAAATGGCCTATGAGTATTCTATTCTTGAATACTCATTTGCATATTGGCAGTGGGGAGACGGTGAATGCACAAAAATTCCTGATGAGAATTCATCAATTGAAGAAATTTGGGAACACTTATTGACAAATGGAGGTGTTTCTTATTTTAGTGATAATGACATTACTGAAGGATATCCATTTTTCTACCAATGCTATACCGAATTTGGATATTATGCTTATGAAGTAGATCAGTTTAAAGAATATATAGAACATGCTGATGGACAAACTACATTTTTCATACCAAAGAATTCTAACCCAACTTATGATCCCACTTTACTTAAAAAAATAAATAACTGGGCGTCTAACGAAGCAGAAAATTTTATTTTCATTTATGGAGGCAACGATCCCTGGACTTCACCGGGAGTTTGTCTAACTGGAAAAACAAATTCTTTAAAGATGGTCTTACCAAATGGTTCACATGCTTCAAGGATTAAAGGTTTTTCAAAAAGCGATAAAGAATTAATCTATTCACGATTAGAAAAATGGCTTGATATTCAAATCGAAAGATAAAAAACTTAAAAATGCTTTTATGTTGAAAAGGGAATGAATTGATTCCCTTTTTTTATCTTCCACTTGAAATTATTTTGTGCCATTTATCACTGAACTTTTGCGCCCCAAACACTGTTTATCTATTTTAACACATTCAAAAACAAGACTATTTCGATGGAAACAAAAAATGCAGACTTATCATCTTTGCGAATAGATAGATCAAATAAAGAAGAGATTAATTCGAGTAAGAAAAATATTTTTATAATACTTGGAGTAATTCTTCTTTTGATCGTTAGCTATTTTATTATCACTTCATTTTTGGGAAGTTCAGTTGAAGTTAAACTAACAACAGCAGTGCTTCAGAAACCGGGACAAACAACAGCTTCGTTAAATGCAAGCGGATACGTTGTGGCTCAAAGAAAAGCTGCTATTGCATCAAAGGGTACTGGAAGATTGATTTTTCTTGGTGTTGTTGAAGGTGATAAAGTAGTTAAGAACCAGATTATTGGAAGATTAGAGAATACAGACATACTTCCTCAGCTAGAGGAAGCAAAAGCAAATCTTCAATTGTACAAAGCAGATTTAAATAGTGCAGAAAATACTTATAACCGTGAAAAAGAATTGTTAAAAAAAGGTTTAAGTTCTCAACAGACTTACGATCTGGCTGAAGCAACCTATAACAGACTACTTGCATCAATAGAAATTGCTAATGCAAGAATTAAACAATATGAAGTTGCAATTGAAAATACCTTAATTCGTGCACCGTTTGATGGTACTGTTTTGACAAAGAATGCTGAGGTTGGAGAGATTGTAGCTCCATTTGGTGGAAGTACAACTTCTAAAACCGCTGTTGTTACAATTGCGGATATGAAGTCCTTACTTGTTGAAGCTGATGTATCTGAATCAAACATTGAAAAAATTCAGGTTAATAAGGATTGCGAAATAATATTAGATGCATACCCGGAAAAAAGTTATTCTGCATATGTCTTTAAAATTGTTCCAACTGCTGATCGCTCAAAAGCGACTGTTTTAGTTAAAGTTGGATTTAAAAATTATGATTCACGAGTTCTTCCTGAAATGAGTGCGAAGGTTTCATTCTTTACGGCACCTGTTGACACTTCAATTATAAATCAGAAACCTATACTTGTAATACCATCATCAGCTATCAAATCAGAAAATGGAAAGAGTTATGTTTTTTCAATATCAAATGATAAGGCTGTAAAAAATGAAATAGTAATCGGTCAAACATTAGGGTCATTTGTTGAAGTCATTTCAGGTTTGAAATCAGGACAAAAAGTTATTTCAACTCTTAATGAAAAAATTAAAGATGGTGTTGAAGTAAAATTAGAAGAATAAAAAATTGTCATTGCGAGTCCTACTAGGACGAAGCAATCTAATACAAAACTAAAGATTGCTTCACTCGCCTAAAGGAATACCGATGGCAGAAGACTCGTTCGCAATGAAATAAATAATTAAACAATCTTGGAGAATAAATGCCAACATTAATTAATGTTCAAAACGTTTCTAAGTCTTACTGGCGTAACAATATTGAAATCCCAGTTCTTAATAATATTACAATAAATGTCGAACAAGGTGAATTTCTTGCTTTGATGGGACCTTCAGGGTCAGGGAAAACAACTTTGTTAAATCTTATTGCTGGAATTGATAAACCAAGCAATGGTAATATTATTATTGATGGAACCAATATTGCGACATTGGGTGAATCTGCACTTGCAAAATGGCGTGCAAACAATGTTGGATTTATTTTTCAGTTTTATAATTTAATACCAGTATTAACAGCATTTGAAAATGTTGAGCTCCCTTTATTACTTACAAAACTTTCTAAATCCGAGAGAAAAAAGCAAGTTGAAACTGCCTTAAATCTTGTTGGACTTGGTGATAGAATGCATCATTCACCAAAACAACTTTCCGGCGGACAGGAACAAAGAGTTGCAATAGCACGAGCAATTGTAACTGATCCAGTTTTAATAGTTGCAGATGAACCAACCGGTGATCTTGACAGACAATCCGCAGAAGAGATTCTTACTTTGATGGAAAGATTAAATAAGGAATTTCAAAAAACCATTATTATGGTTACACACGATCCGCATGCTGCTGAACGAGCTAAACTTCTTAAGCATCTTGAAAAAGGTGATTTGGTAGGAGCATAAAATGAAAATTCTAAAATTAATTTTTGCGAATGCACTAAGACATAAGCTTCGAGCTTTTCTAACAATTGCTGGAATAATGATAGCAGTAATTGCGTTTGGCGTTTTGCGTACTGTAGTTACTGTTTGGGATTCAAGCGTTGAAGCTGCCGCTGCTAATCGATTGATTACTCGTCAGGCAGTATCATTTCTGTTTCCGTTACCTTATGCATATAATGATAAAATTAAAGGTATTGATGGTATAAGGAACGTTAGTTACGCTAATTGGTTTGGCGGAATTTATAAAGATCCAAGTAATTTCTTTGCTCGTTTAGCCGTTGATCCTGAAACAATATTTCCTGTTATGTCTGAATTTTTAATTTCGGATGATGAATTGCAAACTTTTAAGAAAGAAAGAAATTCTTGTGTAATTGGATCAGCAATTGCAAAAAAGTATAACCTGAAAGTTGGTGATCAGATGGTTTTGGAAGGAGATATTTATCCCGGAAGATGGGAGTTTACAATTCGCGGTATATATCAACCAAAATATAAAAATACTGATGCCACCCAGATGCTTTTTCATTGGGAATATGTAAATGAAAGAATGAGAAATGAGTCGCCCATAAGAGCAGGTGATGTTGGCTGGTATATTGTTTTGATTGATGATCCAAACAGATCAGCGGAGATTTCTGAAAATATTGATGCATTATTTAAAAATTCATCGGCAGAAACTAAAACAGAAACCGAAAAAGCATTCACTCAAGGATTTGTTTCTGCTTCAGGAGCTATTATAACTGCAATGAATTATGTTTCGTTTATAATAATCGGCATTATAATGCTGGTATTGGGCAACACAATGATAATGGCTGCAAGAGAAAGGACCAGAGAATATGCAGTTCTAAAAACTCTTGGATTTTCTGCCTTCCATTTAATAGGATTAATACTCGGAGAGTCTTTGGTAATTGCAATTGTCGGAGGAATTCTTGGAATTATTCTTACTTATCCAATCGTGGCCGGATTTGAAAATTTATTGCAAGGTGCATTCCCATTTTTCTTTATTGAACCAATTACAGTTGTATTTGCAATGATGGCGGCACTATTAACAGGATTAATTGCTTCGATATTTCCGATTCAGCGAGCGCTAAAAACAAAAATAGTTGATGGTTTCAGGTTTGTTGGATAAACAAAAAGGATTGAAAAATGAAGATTCCATTTAAATATACCTTTAGAAATTTTAGAGCCAGAAAGTTGACTGCGGCGATTACAGTAACAGGTATATCGCTTGTTGTTTTTGTTTTCGCTGCTACTTTAATGATGGCTTATGGAGTAGAAAAAACTCTAGTTTCTACAGGCTCACCTGATAATATTAAAGTACTTCGTGAATCATCGCAGGAAGAAATAAGCAGCATTATCGATGGCGATATTCAAAATATAATTAAATCTTTACCGCATGTTTCCAAAGGAAGCGATGGCAATCTAATGCTGTCTGCTGAACCTGTTGTTATAATTAATCTTGAGATTAAAGGCGGTGGAATGAGTAACGTTACTGTAAGAGGAGTATCTCAACCTGTTTATCAATTAAGACCTCAGATAAAATTAATTGAGGGAAGATTATTCAACCCATCACTCCGTGAATTAATTGTTGGCAAATCAATTGACAAAAAATTTAACGGAGCTCAGATTGGAAGCAAAGTTAAATTTGCAGGCGATAATTGGGAGATAGTTGGAATGTTTGAAGCCGATGGAAGTGGATTTGAATCCGAGATTTGGGGAGATGGCCAGCAGATGTTAAATGCTTTTAATCGGGGATCAAGTGTTTCAACATTAACATTAAAGTTGGATGACATTGCTAATTACGAAGACTTTAAAAGAGCCTTTGAAACAGATAAAAGATTGCAACCATTTGAAACAAAAATTGAACCAGTCTACTATGAAGAACAAGCTGGATATCTGGCTGATTTTATTCGTTACCTTGGAATTTTTATTACAATAGTTTTTAGTTTTGGTGCAACAATTGGTGCTTCTATAACGATGTACTCATCTGTGGCTAATAGAACAGTTGAAATTGGTACTATGCGTTCACTCGGATTTAGCAGGCGAAGCATTCTTACAGCATTTTTATTTGAAGCGCTTATTATTTCGATTGTTGGAGGTGCGATAGGAATATTTATTGCATCATTTCTTCAGTTTTTTTCTCTCTCTACTTTAAATTGGTCATCTTTTGCTGAACTGTCTTTCTCATTTTCACTTTCACCATCAATAATTATTTCATCTCTGATATTTGCACTTGTAATGGGTGTGCTGGGAGGATTTTTCCCATCAGTTCGTGCTGCAAGATTAAATATTGTTAAGGCTTTAAGAGCAGGATAGATATTGATTTGTCATTACCACGAACCTGCCTGACGTTAGGCAGGGGCGGGAATCTCTTTTATAACAAAGAATGATATTTATTTATTTTTTGTTCAAAAGAATATCTAACTGTCTTTTTAATTCCTCTTTAGCCGACTGAGCTTGATTAAAAATTAAATCAGCTTTTACAAAATCAAATACTCTCACATCAAATATTTCCGGTCGAATATAAATATCAGGTCGTAGAAATTTTAGTCGTTCCTTAATTATAGAATTCTGCATAGTCTGATAAGTTGTAAAAACGGAATCAAATGTTGGCGGTATTTCACTTTCATTTTGTGCTTTGAATGCAGTAACATCAATAGCAATTGTGATATCACATTTATCCATTATTAAATCAAACGGAAGAGGATTGACAGCTCCGCCATCAATTAAAATTCTGTTTTTTATTTTAACAGGAGTGAATAAACCAGGCAAAGAATAACTTGCTTTTATAGGTTGGATCAAATCACCTTTTTCAAAAATAACCGCTTCCTTTTTCCAATAATCCGTTGCAACAATTTTTAATGGGATTTTTAATTCTTCAAATCTTGAAACTTTCAGATGATTTTTCATGTAGGTCTGAAATTTCTCGCCCTTTATAAATCCGGATCTTATGAACTGAGGATCAAACATTGTAAACATTTTTACAATATCTGATTTAAGAAGAAAATCAAAAACAGAATCACTTTTAGGATGAATAAGCTGATTAAGAATTTCTCTCATCTCTTTTGCTGAAAATCCAGCCGCATAAAATGCTCCAACAACAGCTCCAATACTGGAACCAGAAATTATAGAGGGTTTGACACCCAGTTCATCAAGCGCTTCAATCATTAAAAGATGAGCAATACCACGTGCACCCCCAGCACCAAAAGATATCCCGATTGATGGAGAATTAACTGCTAATTTATTTCTCATAAATACTTAAAATTCCTGATCAGTGAAAATCAGTTTAATCAGTGTCATCAGAGTGCCATTGTAATTAATTTTCCACCTGAAAAATTGAATCAAGCACAGTTCCATCAACCCATTTAACAATTGCTACAACTTTTTCCTTATTTACTTTTGGTTTTGCTGGAGCGCCGCCACAGATTTCATCAACTTCTTTTTTAATTAGCTTGATATCTTTGATTGGAAGTCCAGAACCTTTAACTGCTTTTAACAAATCTTTTCTTCTTGGATTGATCGCAATTCCTCTTTCTGTAATTATAACATCTATCAATTCTCCGGGTCCACAAATGGTTGTAACATCCTCAACTATAACAGGAATTCGATCTCTGAAAGATGGAATAGCAAGTATTGTACATTTTGAGTATAAGCAATTTTGCCAACCACCGATTCCGTGCAATAAATATCCATCAGAATGTGTAACAACATTTGCATTAAACTTTACATCGACTTCCGTTGCACCGAGTACTGCTGTGTCAACTATCGAAGCAAAGTTTCCTTTACCATGAAAATTGTAACTTGTAAACGGAGAAGTGTTTACGTGATTAGCATTTTCACGCATGCTTCTTACCCCTTCAAGATCAAAAGTTTGTCCATCAAGAATGTAGTCGGTTAAACCTTCTTCGAGCATCTCAACTAAATATTTTGTGCTGCCGCCACGCATAAATCTAGCTCTAACACCTTTAGCTTTCATCTTTTCTTTTAGGAAAAGCACAAAGGCAAGATTAGTTCCGCCCGCACCAGCCTGAAGTGAAAAACCGTCTTTCATAATTCCCGCAGCTTCAATAAAATCTGCAACATACTCAGCGATCAATAATCGATCCGGAGATTTAGTTACTTCAGTTGTGCCGCTAACAATTTTTTTAGGATCGCCAAGTGACTCTACTTCGACAACATAATCAACATTTCCACCTTGAATTTGCCAGGGAACACAAGGGAAGGGAATAAGATTATCTGTAACAATAATAACTCTATCTGCATATTCAGAATCCCCGAGTGCAAAACCAATTAATCCGCAAGCTGATTTACCGCGATCACCAGTAGCATTGCCAAATGGATCTGCAGTTGGTGCGAGTATGACGGCAATGTCAACGTGAACCTCACCATCTTGCAAAGATTGATATCTTCCGCCGTGAGAACGAAGTACGCCAACACCCTTCATTTTTCCTTCAGTCGTAAATTTACCGAGAGGACCATTCATACTTCCTTCGATGTGATGAATTGTTCCATCTTCCAGATATTTTATTAAATGTGAATGAACAGGAAATGAAGCTGAAGGAAACCAGCGAATATTTTTAATTCCCATTTCCTTAACTGCATCAAACAACATATTTGTAACTGCATCACCATTGCGAAGATGATGATGAGTTGAAATAGTCATTCCGTCTTTTAGTCCAGCTTTCTTTAAAGCGGTTTTTAAATCTTTAACAACTTTATTTCCATCAGATGGATAATCAATACAAGTACGGATTTGCGGCTTTGCCTTTACTCCTGTTGGTTTATATTTATCAACTCCTTTAAACGGAATTTGAGTTTCCCCGTTTACTTCAGTTGGAACAAATCTTCCTGCTGCATTTTTTACTAGTTTCATTTATTTCTCCAATCTTTGCTAATCAAATTATTCATCAATGCAAGATTGATTGTATTTATTGCCCGTTTAACTACAGGCGGATCTATCATTTTACTTCCGAGTGAAACAACACCTAATCCTTTTTTCTCAGCTTCTTCAAATGCCTGAACAATTTTTTTAGCTTTTTCAATTTCATCGGAAGTTGGAGCAAATGCTTCGTGCACCACTTTTATTTGTCTTGGATGAATGCAGCCTTTGCCTTCAAATCCAAGTGACTTTGCTTCTATTAAACTTTGTCTTAATGCTTCCATATCAGCAACATCTGAAAAAACTGTGTCGATCGCCTGAATGCCTGCTGCCTTTGCAGCATTGACTAACATTTGTCTAGCAAAAATACTCTCGCTTCCCTCGTTTGTGCGTTGAGTACCAATATCTGCAGTATAATCTTCAAGCCCAGTCGCGAGTGCACAATTATTTTTTGAAGCAGATGCAATCTCGAAAGCTTTGATAACACCAAGCGCACTTTCGATGATCGGCATAAAATAAATTGGATTTTCAACTTTATGCTGCTTCTTTAATTTCTCCACTTCTTTTTCAAGTTGATGAATTTGTTCTGCTGATTCACACTTAGGAATTAAAATAACATTTACATTATATGGGACAATAAATTTTAAATCATCCAACCCTTTTGGAAGTTGATTTATGCGAACCATTCTTTCAGCACCATAAAAATCAACTGAACGTAAAGAATTTCTTACAAGAAGTTGTGCTGCATCTTTTTCGGATGGTGCAACACTGTCTTCAAGATCAAGAATAATTCCATCTGGTGAATGAAGTCCGGCATTAACAAAAAACTTTGGCTCATTTCCAGGTAAATATAATCTGCTTCTTCGTAACTGATCTATTTTTGTTGAGTATAAATTTTTCTCGTGGAAGGGAAGAAGATATTCTTTCTTCAGATCAGGGAATAATCTCTTTACAGCAAGTTCAAATCTTGCTGCAAGAATAAATGGCAAAGCCCCATTATCCTCCAACAAAATCTTTGCATCCTTCAATCCAAAGAATTTGGACATATCAAGAATCATTTGTTTGATTGATTCTCCATACATCACATCAACTTTACTTTTAAAATCGATTTTTATTCCACCGGAATTTTTAAGTTCTATTTCAAAATAGCAATCAGAGCGAACTGAATCGCCGCGTTTGCCACTACTTGATTTATTTGTTTTTTTGTTCATATGATTATTCTATTCTTAACTCAATATTTAAAAATTTAGAACCATTGCTCAATTGTTTAATTGTTACATTGTTATTCGGACAGTTTAGTATTTGTAAATTTAATTAATTGATGAATTAACTTAGGCAGTTTTTGTAACTCAGTAAAAATATAATCGTATTCGCTCTTACTAATTAATTTTCTCTTCAATGCTTTTTCATTCCAATCTAATGATTCATACATTGATCCAAAACTAATACGATAAAACTTAACTTTGTCCTTCTTTGAATATCTACCAAATCCTTCAGCTAAGTTTGCTGAAATAGAATCTACCGATCGAACAAATTGCCTACCAACAGTATCAGAATTAAATCGATCCCATTTAATAATTAAATCCCAAACATAATTACTTAAATTAAAAGCAACCTTATAGGAATCAATATCATTAAGTTTTAAATATTTCTTTTCCATAAATCAACAAAAAAGCAATTTAACAATCAAACAATGAAATAATTAAACAATCAATTTCTTCATAAACTCTCTTGCAGTCATTAACTCTGCACTAAAGATTGCTTCTTTAATTTCTTTTCTTCTACCAGCAACAAGCAGTTGAGATGAAAGTGCTTCAAACTTATTGTCAAGATCTTCCATTGTCATTGGTTCTCTTGGGTCACCTTTTGGATATTCTAAGTATTCAGAAAATTCTCTTCCATCTTTCGTTTTAACGATAACCTTGCTTGGCTGTTTTGCAGGAAACATCTTTTCAAATTCGATTGATGGTTCACCTTTAATTCTATCGATCACTTCCCAGATTCTTGGATCTTTTAATTTTTCTTCCGAGAAAGATTGTGTTGTAACTTTATGATCAACTAGAGCTGCTGCAATGCAATAGGGAAGTGAATGATCAGCAGTTTCTCTGGATTCAGGACGGTACTTATGTGGATCAAAAAGAATATCGTAAGCTTGTGCCAATGTAGTTAATGTAACAGTTTCAATTTGATCGTAGCTAATATTATTATTTGTCACAACTTTCAATGTTGCAGAAAGATGTGTGTGTGTTAATGCTTCAGTTGGAAAAGCTTTCATACTGCATTCAAGAATTTTGTATGAATCTCCAAGTCCGCCGATAAGTTTTTCAATATTCCATTTCCATTCAGAAACACCATCACGACCTTTCATACTTTGCGGTTCGACTTTATTTTCTTTTGCATTGAATCCAAGGAAGCAATCCATAAAACCTTCTTTACCTTCAAACACAGCCTCTGTTCCTGTGTATCCGCGCTTTGCCATAAGTGCTGCAAAAACCCCTGCTTGCGTTGCCATTGGATCGACAGTGTTTTTCATCATAGTAAGCTTGCCGGCAGTTGGGCAGCCAATTGTATGACTGTGACTTCCACTTATTCCAATTGCGTTAACCATTTGATCAACAGTTAAGCCAAGAATCTTTCCAGCAACAATAGGAGAAACAAATTGTGTTAATGTTGCGTGATGCCATTTGCGTTCACGAATTCCCGGTACTGCAAACTCGCAAAGTCTTTGTTCAAATTCATAAGCTAGGACTATCGCGGTTATAACTTCTTCCATAGAAGCGCCAACCATTTCCGCAATCGAAAGTGCTGCAGGTATTATATCTGATGGATGTGATGGATCTTCTTTCCAGTAAATGTCGTTAAAATCTAGTGCACGAATCATAAGTGAATTAACAAGTGTCGCATTAACAGCAGGGATTTTATCTCCAAATCCGATTACTGTTGCTTCATCTGTTCCCCCCATATCGTGGTAGATGTTTCTAATTATTCTAACATCTTTTGTGTGATAACCACCGAATGCACATCCTACAGAATCGTAGAGATATCTTTTAACTTCGTGAATTACATTTTGTGGTAAGTCTTTGTACTGCAGACTAACTGCGAACTCTGAAATTGTTCTTGAGATTGATTTGTTCATTTTTATTCCTTTTAATTTTATTTTATGAGGTCATTGCGAGTGCAACGAAGCAATCTTCGTTTTACTACGGATTGCTTCACTCTCCCAAAGGGATGCCTTCGGCAGAAGACTCATTCGCAATGACAATTGTATTATAAATTCTTCTTCACCCAATCTTCCAATCCGCCAGTAACAATAAGTTCTTGTGCTGCTTCACCAACCGGATCGATAGAATAAGTTTTGTTATCAAATGTTAAAACTGAATTTTCAAAATCTATTTTTACATTCATTC
>Ga0105096_10000304_pt1 | contig 15806 bp, 23 predicted proteins | sample PPLLak3cmMay2015_FD_87036 | JGI IMG/M metagenome (GOLD analysis project Ga0105096, IMG submission 87036) | Freshwater sediment microbial communities from Prairie Pothole Lake near Jamestown, North Dakota, USA - PPLs Lake P7 Core (1) Depth... | ecosystem: Environmental > Aquatic > Freshwater >... | reverse complement strand
TTAGAAATGACATTACCCGTCTTTCTTACTTTGGTTCACAGGCATCAAACAATCCTAATTATGATTCATTAGATGGATTTTGGACAGTTTATTACCCGCAGTTGGTTGCAGACGATTTGATTCCAAGAACAAACACGGGCTCAGGTGCAGACCTTGCGGCTGGTGATGGCTTTGCGATTCTTCGTGCAATTTACGACCAAGCACCTTTACAATTAAAGGGATTACCCGCTAACCAAAAGGTGTTTAATGTAACTGGTTCTGTATATTCTCAACTTCGTGAAGATATCGAAGAAGGCGGTGGCGGTGACTACGGTTTATTGCAGTTAATCAACGGGGTTGAGCAATTTACCTTCCGTGGTGTGCCTGTTGTGGCTCAATGGAGATGGGATGACATCGCAACATCTTTGGGAACAACCAAGCCTCATTATGTAGAATATACAACGCCACAAAATAAGGTAATTGCAACCGACGTATTAAGCCCTGAGACGGCTTTAGAACTTTGGTATGACCAGAAGGACGAAAAGGTGTATATTAAGGCTCGTTTTAAAATGGGTGTTAATTACATTCACCATTCATTAATCAGCGTAGGCTACTAATCCAAAATAAATGAGTAGTATAACAAGCGGATGGCTTAATCAATGCGTCGATGGAACGTGTGCTGGTGGTATCGGAAAACTTTATATCGCCAATGCGAATGAAGTGACTGGTTTCACCGCAAATGCCACGGCAGCGGTTACAGCGATTACAATGTCATCAACTGCCTCCGTATTTTACGAGGTGGAATTTAGGGACAATTCAGGAGCATTTACCGAAACCGTGACACAAGACCCAGACACTTTGTCGGTTGCAATCGAACAAAGTTTAGTAGGAATAATCAACTGCCGTGACCAAGAGTTAAGAAACTTAATTCAAGATATGGCGGGACAGGCTTGCGGATTGGTTTGTGTTCACGTTGAAAATACGGGCAACTATTGGATTTGGGGTGCGGAAACGATTGGCGCAAAGAAAAGACCAGCAAGGCTTACAAGCGCTGAAGGTTTATCTGGTGCTTTGTTTACCGATTCAAATCAGGAAACATTGACGATTACTTGCCGAACCACAAACAAAGCAAGATTCATAGTTGACGGTGCAACCGTAATGGGAGCGCTTGATTAAAACATAAAATATGATAGTCAGGGAAAAAAGTAAGTTGATGATTTACGTCGGGGCTGACCCAACGGGAAAGGCGGGAATACTAAAGAAGGCTATCGGAAATTTTACACAAGCAGAATTAAGGGGTTGGTACAATGCCAACCCCACATCTGTTAGCCAACACGTTATTTTTACTCCTGAGAAAACAATCTATGAGCCAAATAAAGAAGACGATTCAAGCAGTACCGAACAGGGCTAACAGAAATTTAAAAAGAAACAATAGCCCTTTATTGGCTTCCGTTACTTTGGACACCTCAAACACCATGCTGGTGCAAGAGGATATTTTTAATGAACCTTCAAGGGAAAGGCTTGATTTTACTGGGGCAAAGTGGGTTAGATTCTTTACACAAAAAGACGACTTTTTAAAAAGTCTTATTGCCATTGTAAACAATTCCCCAACGCTTAGGCGTATCATTGAGGATAAGGTTAACATGGTTGTCGGTGATGGATTTATTCCAATGAAAGGAAAGTCCAACACCTTACTTACAACATCAATGAAGGGTGAGGCAATAACGGATGAGTCTTTGAATGAGATTGAGGAAGTTATTGGACAAGTTAACTTGCACGCACAAAACTTACAAGAAGTGCTTGGCTCATTGGCTTTTGATTACGATGCTTTTGGAAATTGCTTTGCAGAAATTGTACGGGGAAAGGTTGGAAGTCAGCCTTTCACCTACATTTATCATGTGCCAGTTTATAACATTGGAATAAGAAAAGCAGAGGCTGACCAGATTATAAGGTCGGTTGGCATTTACGATAACTGGGAAGAAGTGCCATTGACAACCGAGGGCACATATTATGAAAGGGAAGGGTTTAGGGAAATACCAATTTACCCTGAGTTTAAGAAATTAGAAGACGGAACGGAGCGCTCAATTATCCACGTTAAACAATATGCGGCTGGTTATTTCTACTTTGGTTTACCTGAGTGGATTGGGGCGAAAATGTGGGCTGAGATTGAATACAGAATCCAGCGTTTTAATACAAGCAAGTTTGAAAATGGCTTCATGCCATCGGGAATATTACAATTCTTTGGTTCAATGACATCGGCGGAGGCAAAGAGCCTTGTTGAAGGTATTGAATCAAAGTTTACAGGAATGGGAAACAATCACAAGTTATTCGTCCAAGTTTTACGAGATGAAAAATTAAAAGCAAATTGGATTCCAACCTCAAAAGAAAATGAAGGGGAATTTTTAAACCTTCAAAACCTTGCAGCATCAGCGATTGTCGTCGCTAACCGTTGGTCAAAGTCCCTTGCTGGTTTTGCAACATCGGGACAACTTGGAACAAATCAACAGATACGGCAAGAAATGGAATACTTGCAAAATACGGTTATTAAACCACGCCAAAACCTTTTGTTATCAAAGATTATTAACCCGTTCTTAAAAGAAATTGGGCTTTATAATCCAGCATTCACCGACGTATCGTTTGGTATTTCCAACACTTTACCCGTGTCATTCATGGGTGAATTAAAGGTTGAAGAAAACCTTTCATTAAACGAGAAAAGAGAAATATTAGGGTATGCACCCGTAGAAATAGAACAAACAACCCCAACGAATGAGCCAATTAATACAACCGAGTGAAGTAATAGCTGGAGGGGTTGCACGTCCAACACCAGCCGATATAAGACTTGATAAGTCGCTTATTAGCCCACATATTCAAGATGCCGAGTTTCGTTGGATTGTTCCCGCCATTGGCTTAACCTTGTATGATTCAATGGTGACAGACAAGGGTAGTTCAACCGCGTTTACATCAACGTCTTATCAGGACATCTGGGACAAACAATTAAAATCCTTTTGCGCCAATGCAGTCTTATATGAAGCTTCGCCTTATATGGTCATGCAACTTGGCTCAAATGGTTTATATACCCTTGATAATGAATACGGACAAAACGTCGGGGTTGATGGTTTAAAGTTTTATCAAGATACTTTGTTACAAAGGTTGGACGTAAAAAAGAAAAGGATTAAAGATTTGCTTTGCAATTACTCAACACCTTTGACCGCCTTTATTCCCAGCGCCATCGGTTGCCCTGAGTCAACTTGCGATGAACACGAGGAAGAAATTACAGACATTTACAACACTTTAGGCATTGTGCTATGATAGAGAAACCAAAAAAAGAAAGACGATTCCTCAAGGCATTGGGGCGCGTCGGTGAAATATTATTACAAGAGGTTTTAATCAAAGTCGGGAGTAGTTTAATCAAGAGGATTGGAGGTAAAAAACAAATACCTTCAATTCTTTTTTTATTCCTTTCGATAAGCCTTTACGGTCAATTCCCAATTAATATAAATAAACAAAGATTAGGTTTCCAGACCACCGCCGACGGATTGGTTTGGAGGGGTTCATTAAGCGACACCGCAAGCATTCAACCCGTATCAAATCAAAACGCATGGGTAATCCTTGACACCGTTAACCTAAAAATATATTCCTTTGATTTTACTTCCAATGTTTGGAATCAAGTAGGCGGCTCGGCATTTACGCAGCCTGTTGACTCTTTATTTTTTGATACAAGTGTTTCCCCTAACAATGTAGACACGGCTAAAATGCGATGGGATTATGAGTTAGGTACGGTTGTGTTAGGAATGTATGACCAAGTGCCTAATGAAATTGGTTTTAAAAACTTTTGGTTAGTAAAAAATCAGACAGGCTCAACCATTGCAAAAGGAAGTATAGTGTATGCCAATGGTACGGTGGGAGCAAGCGGCAGAATAACAGTTGCAAAGTTCATAGCCAACGGCTCAATAGATGCAAAATATTTACTTGGAATAACGGCACATGATTTGACAGATGGGGAAGATGGTTACGTTATTTCTTTTGGTAAAATAAGACAAGTTAATACTGATACCTTTGCGGATGGTGCAATCCTTTACCCTTCTCCAACGGTGGCTGGTGTTTGGACGGACGTAGAACCTATTGCGCCAAATCTTGATATGCCTATTGGTTTTTGCATTAACTCCTCCTCAAATAATGGTACAATTGCCATTAGGGTGGCATCGGGTTATAGTATAAACGAATTGCATAATGTGGCTATTTCTTCGCCAGTTGAAAAATCAAGTTTATATTATTCTGGTGGATTATGGAGAGATACAACTGCCGCACTTTTAGTAAGCGATACCGCCACAATGTTAGCCAACTACGCAACCAAAGCTTACGCAGATACAACGGGGCGATTATATGCAAGACAGGATTATACCACAGGCGTAACAACGTCAACCTTAACTTGGACACAAACAGACACTTTAATTCCTGGGGGAGTTACCTTTATTCAAGTGTATCGCAACGGACAAATCTTATTACCTTCTCAATATACCGTACCAACGTCAACAAGCGTGGTTATTTTAGCTTCATCATTCAAAGTTAACGATAATTATACGGTAATATTTCCCCGTGGTGGTGGTGCTGGTTCGGGTGGAGGATCGGGTAGCCTTACCTCAATTTCTGGTGGAACAGGAATAACAGTAAGTCCAAATCCAATAACAACCACGGGCATCGTGTCGGCTGATACCTCATTTTTATTTACTCAATCCGATACTTTAAGCCTTAATCTAACTTCCAGATTTGCTTTAAAATTAAATGCAGCGGACACGGCTTCATTATCAAATAGAATAGATGCAAAAGGAACGGGCACAGTTACAAGTGTTGGTTCTGGTTTCGGTTTACTTGGTGGCACAATTACAACGACGGGTACATTGCGTTTAGATACGTCAACCATTTACGCAAGGTTACAAGATTCAATCAATGTTGCCATTGGTGGAGATACCATAAAGATTTTAAAACAGGAATATCAACCAGCCTTATCAAGTGTTTTGACATGGACAATAACGCCAAAATTTCCTATTCAATTAAAGGCATATATTTTGGTGTTTAGAAATGGTCAACTATTAAATAATGACCAATATAATCTTACTGATACAAATCAAATTACAATCGTTTCAACCTCATTTAAAATAGGTGCAAATTACACGGTCGCAACGGTTAGCGGCATTGGTTCTGTCGGTTCGGCTCAGGCTGGAAACCCTGTTTACCCTGAGGCTGGCATTGCCTTGTCAACGGGTTCAACGTGGGCTTCATCCATTCCTAATAATTCAAGTAATTGGAACACCGCTTACAATGATAAAATAAATAGCTTGGCGGTAACAGGCACAACGACAAAAACCATTACTTTGACTCAGCAAGATGGAGGCACGGTATCGGGTAATTTTGCGGATAACGGCTCGGTAACAAGTGTTGACATGACCGTACCAACGGGTTTAGCTATTTCAGGGCAACCAATAACAACATCAGGAACATTGGCGTTGAGCTATGCTTCGGGTTATGCCATACCAACAGACATAAAACAAAACGAATGGAATACGGCGTATAATGACAAGATAAACAATGCGGCTTTCACAGGCACAACAACAAAAACATTAACCTTAACTCAGTTAGACGGCGGAACAATTATTGCACCGTTCACCGATTTACAAGGGGTGACGGGTTCTGGAACAATAGGTTTTATTCCAAAATTTAGTACAACGACCGAGGTAACTAATTCTGTTATTCAAGAAAGCAGCGGAAATATTGGCATAGGTGTAGCCCCAACGTCAAACTTGGAATTAGCAAAAGGTAAATTTATTACATTAAATAGTAGTGGTTCACCTTTTCAAGATTCTTCTGGTATAATGCTATACGAAGTAGGTACTAAAACTGCAAATGATATAAATTTTGGTGCAAAAATTATGTATAATGGAGATTCAGATAATTTTGAAATTAAAATGAAAAATTTTAATGGAACAACTTTATTTAATCCTCCCGTATCAATATCAATTCCTCGTGTAACTGGCAATGTTAATATAGGAACATCCCTTGCGGTCACAGGCAACATTACCGAAGGCGGCAACAATGTTTTAACCAACCTTGATACTGCCTCTTTATCAACCCGTATTGATGCAAAGTTAAGTCCAAGCGACACAGTTAGTCTAAGTAATCGCATTGATAGCAAAGTATCTTTAACGGGAGACCAAACAATAGGTGGGACTAAAACATTTAATAATTTGGTTAATATAACTAACCAAATGACTATAAGCGGTTCGGTGTCTGGAGCAAATATATTACTTGGGAAAAATACAAGTACTAACGGAGTTGGTGATATTACGCTTGGCACAGGATTAAGCCTTGCAAGTAATATTTTGACGGCAAGTGGAACAGATACGAGCTCACTTTCAGATAGAATAAATTTAAAATACAATAGTTCTGGTGGAACAATTTCGGGAGCGGTCACTCTTTCCACAACCTCTGCAACACCTACAAGTTTACTTGGCAAAGATGGAAGTAATGTAGTTGGCACGGTTACAACGGTGGCGCAAACGGGGCTTTTTGGTAGAGGTTCAGTATCAAATGAAATAACAGATGCAAATGGAAATATTACCGTTGCGCATGGGTTTAACTTTACTCCTATTATGGCATTTGCAAATCTTCCAGGACAAACAACTAATATTATAAATGTCAAAGAGGTTGATGGAACAAATATTACTTTTGTTGTAAGAGATGGAGCGACTAATGACGTTCGTAACACAGTAACAATAACTAAAATTGAATTTTTCGGAATAAAATAAAAAACATGAAACAACTCCTTTCCCTCTTCCTCTTTCTTTTGCCTTGCCTTGCATGGGCACAGTATCCGAGCAACGGCAACCAAAAGATAACGCTTGGTGAACAAACGACTGCCGATGGGCTGATATGGCGGGGCGTGGCGTCTGATACAACTTTGACCGCAAAGAGCGACACGGCTGCTTACTTTGTCCTTGATACGGTAAATAAAAAGTTATACTTTTATAAAGCAAGTGCAATACCTAAATGGAATGAAATAAGCGGTTCTGGTGGCGGTGGCGTTACAACCTTTAGCGCGGGAACAACTGGCTTAACACCAAACACTGCAACAAGTGGCGCGGTGACATTGGGAGGTACTTTGGCAGTGGCAAATGGGGGAACGGGTGCGAGTTCATTTAGTCCAAATAATTATTTAATACGAACAAATTCAAGCGGAATTTTTGATACAAGTTTAGTTTATGAAGCTGGTGGAAAAGTTGGAATTGGAACTACGACTTTACCAGTAAAATTTACTGTAAATGGTGGTGTAAAATCAAGTTATTATCAATTTAATAGCGCCGTTCCTGGAACAACGACAGATGAAGGTTTTTTTGATTATAGCAATGGATATGCTCGTTTTTTTTCAGTTGGCAAAACTAGTACTCCAAGTACAAAAGGGGGATTTATAGTTATATTAAAAGATGCAAATGATGCCTCTGTGGAAGCATTATTAATATTTCCAGACCATTCTGCAAAATTTGCCTCAACCATAGAGGCAACAACAGGAAAATTTACGGCAGTTGGCGCTGGTGCATTTTCAAACAATTTAAATATAACAAGTGATGGCACTTTTACAACTGCAACATCTGATGAAAAATTTAAATATAATATAAGACCATTAAATTATGGCTTAGAAACATTATTGCAATTAAAGCCTGTAAACTTTCAATGGATAGAAGGTGAAGAAGAAGATTTAGGATTTATTGCGCAAGATGTCGCAGAAATAATACCAGAGGCAGTAAATACAAATTGGAACTCTGATTTATTATTTCGTTATGAATCTTTAATTCCTATCCTCACCAAAGCCATCCAAGAGCAAAACGCTCTCATCAAAGCCCTTGAACAAAGAATTATTAACCTCGAAAATAAATAAAATGAGATACCTATTTTTATTCCTTCCCTTGTTTTCCTTTGCGCAAGACGTTGTCAAAGACACAGTGTACATTCAAAAGCAAGGAAACATTTATTACATCATTCAGCAAACTACTTTGTCGGATTCAACCGTGACAGGCTCAAAGCAAATATTGGGAGATAGTGCAACTGCTATTAACAACCTTGTTACCGATGCTGAAAGGCAAAGTAACACGATTGCTATTCATGCAAAGCCTATTATCACAAAGGGCAAAGCGGTGCAAAGGATTAATTATTACAATGATTTGCACGTTCAAATAAGCGGTAAGCCTGTTTATTTTACAACGGCTCAAAGAGACACGGCAAAGTTTGTCGGAGACTGGAAGCTAAATTTTAACGGTGAAATCATTGATGGAGTTATTGAGTTAAACAACAACAAGCGTTTAATCTTCAACCCAGACAATGGCAAGGTTTACAGCATTTCAACAAACCTTCTTTTATCTACATTTACTAATCAAGTTTCCTTTGCTTTTAATGGCATCAAATACGACTTGTACAAATACGCTAATGGCAAATTTGCAACGGTGGATGGTGATGTTAGGTTAATAAAACTTGAATAATGAAAGCAGTTATTTACAACATTTTTAAACTTGGTTACGATGGCATTGCCTATTCCATTTGTTGCGGAGTGCTATTCTCGTTTTTCCTTCCCATCAAGGATTTTTTGATATTTACAATCTTTGTAGTTTTTGCCGACACAGTCACGGGAATCATGGCGGCAAAGAAAAGGGGAGAGGCGATAACGAGCAAAGGGCTTTATCGCACATCTCAAAAGGTGGTAACCTATTTCTGCGGTATAATGATTTTTCACGGGGCAAGTATAACTTTTCAACTGCCATCGCAAATAACCTATTCTGTGAGCTTCATTATTGCAGCTACGGAATTGTTTAGTATTTCGGAAAATATAAAGTCCATAACTGGAACAAATATTGGTACAATTATTCTTAGATTTTTCAGACGTTAAAACAATGGAGAAAATAATAACGCATTCAATGATTTTAGAAACTTTAAAAAAACATAATATGCAGACTAATTTAAAAGATGCCCTTAAAAATGCAGATGGAATAAAGTCACCAATGGGCGATGTGGCTTGTTACTCAATGAACTTTGCGGAGTTAGCTTCGGAAATTAATGTTCATCTTGAAGGCAACAAGGTAAAATTCACTTGGCGTGAATATGTCCAACTGGCTCAAATCATTTGGGACAAGATTAAGGAGACAAGCCGCGAATGTGCTGGGAAGGAGATTATAGTTACCGTACCTCCTAAATTTTCTTTGATTTCCGCAGCTTTTTCGCTCATCGGGTTTAAATTATAGGCGCAGAGAATCGCTACCTTATGCGTTTACAGGGCGGTGCATTGATTTGCGTCGCCCTTAAAAATATATAAATATGAAAGCAAATAAATTTTGTGTATTCCTTGACGCGGGTCATGGCGGCATTGATGCAAAGAAAAAGTTACCCTTTAATTATACGACCTATCCTTCAAAGTGCTTCCAGCATAACAACTCAATGTTCCACGGTTACGGCTGGTTCTTTGAGGGAGTGTTCAACAGGGAAGTCGCGGCAAAGATTGAGCAGTATTTGAAAGACTGGGGTATGTCGGTTATTAATGTTTACGACCCCGTTATTGATGTTAGCCTTAATAAACGTGTATTAAAGGCAAACATGAATGCAAAGAACTATGAGGCTTCGTTGTTCCTCAGTATCCACGGCAACGCGGCAACACCAACGGCAAGGGGCTTTGAAGTATTTACATCAATCGGGCAAACAAAGGCAGATATTTACGCCACGTTTCTTTTCAATGAGGTCAAGGAGGCTTTCCCAAAATGGTTGTTTCGAAGCGATACGATTGACAATGACCCAGACAAAGAAGCTAATTTCTTTGTACTTAGTCAAACCAGTATGCCAGCCGTGTTATCTGAAAACGGGTTCTTTACCAATTACAAAGATGCCGTCATGATGTTCGACCCAGCCTTCCAGGATACATTGGCGCTTTGTCATGCCCGTGCGGTGGTTGATTACGCAAAGACGCAAGGGGTTACGTTTTAAAATGGAAAGGGTTGACGCAACTGCCAACCCTCTAATTCACCACTCCTAAACTAATTAACATAAAACAAACGTAATCAATTTCTTAATTTATAATTTGATTTATAATTTTCAAAGATAAATTTGTGACCGTGTCACCGTCCGTGCTTTTATACAACCGATAAGCGATTGTAAGCATTCGCCCTTTGTCCATTGACTCAATAGGCGGCTTTCCGTTGGGAAGTATTGGCTCAAGATAAAATTTTAATAAGGCTATTTTACTATTTAATCCGTCTGAAAATCTGATCGGCTTAGGGTAAGTTTTAGCAATCCTTTCAATTTCCTTCCAGGTGCTTATCTCGATACCGTCGATTAATTCATTATTTCTTTTCATGTTTTTGGTAATTTTTAGCCTGTAAAGCAAGAGTAAAACAATCGATTTCGTCCTGACTTATTTTGGCTGGTTTAAAATTTGGTTCAAACTTGTAGCCTTCGCTTTGGAAGATTTTCATAAATATTTCTTTTCCCCATTTCTTCCCCTTTTGCTCTGGACTGATGTTGTAAGCCTCAAAACCATTTTCCTTAATCCATTCATAGGCAATACGACTTGCGCCTTGATTCATGCCCACGTTTCGGGACATACGGGAAAGGATAGCGCGGTTAATAGAAGAGTTGAAAGTTACGTTCTGAAGGCTGGAATCTTCAACCAGTACAACAGGGTGTTCGTATTGCGCCCACTTTGGAACATCAAGGATAAAATCCACGAACCTTTTATATTTCGTGAATCTTACCTCTTTGCCTTGAATGATACAAGCCGCCATTCCGTTTATTCTTATTGCTGGGTCAACCCCGATGTATGTCCTCAAAGTGTTATCGTTTGGAACGAAGTTACATAACCCTTACTTTCTTTTAGCGCATCTTCCGTGACTTTTTTTACAACGACCCTTCTTTTTCTTCTTTTTATAACTTTTGGCTCAGTCAATCCGTATGCCTCAACCCCTTTGTTAACAAAGTTTATTTCTAAAAGGTATCCAAAACAGACGATTGTTCCCACGAAAAAGAACATGGTTATAAATTCGCTTCCAGAATACTTTTCCATTAACCCGAAGAAAACTTCAATTAAGGCTATTACCGTTGCGCCTAAGGCTATTTTAGGTGGGAAAGGGCTTCTTCCTTTAGTAGGGTTTAAAAAGTCCATGAAAACGACTGCAAAGCGTCCAAGTTGTAAAATGGTGGAAGCGGTAATTGCAACCCAAAAGTTAATTGGTAAAAAGATGGCGGTCAAATAAGCATTAACCCCGTAGGTAAGGACGATTGTCAAAAGCATGATGGTTGGAATGTTGTCGCTGATGCTTTCGAATGTCCATTTAAACTGGGTGTTGGTGAAATTCTTTTCCATTTGTTTTGTTTTTTAAGTGGTGAAAAATCCTTTGTCCCTTTCGGTTCGTAAATTTATAAATAAATATTTACATAAAAAAATATTTACACAAATAAATAAAAAAAAAGTTAAAAAACATTGTATTCTTTCTTTAAAGGGAAGTTATCCCGTTTGATTTGCCAGTATTCAGCCATAAGCGAGGCACGGAACTTGTAATCCGTGTCCGTGTGATATCCTGATTTATAAACACATTTGCAAATTGATTCGTATAACTTTATCCCTTTCATCTTGTAATTTGCCTTTTTACAAGCCGCGTATCTTCCTGAGTTTAAAACACCAGCCCAAAGCTTCATGCCTTCTTCCGTGGTTTCTGCGCTCATAAATTTAGCCTTAATGTATTTGTCCTTTCCCCTAATGACTTCCCGTGTTTTGTAGGTTACATAACCATGACCTTTTAAAGCCTTAACCCCTCCAGCGTTTGCGTGCTTGCGCCAAAGTTCCGTTTCAACGCCTTGACTGGTTGCCTCGATGATGAAAAAGGAATAAATCATTGACACGGGAAAATCTGTTAAAACGTGGACGTTCATTAACATTGATTCGTAACAATAGGCAAGGTAAATTCGGCGAAGCTTCGCCCTGTCAACTTTTGCAAGGTTGCGGAATCCTCTACCTTCTAATGTTTGCCTAAGTTGTAATCCTGATAACTTTCGCACCTCGTAACCGTACGAACGAGATCCGTAGGCGCTTTCATTAACTTCCTTTTTTTCCTCTTTGCCCTGGATTGTAAGCGATGTTATTTTGTGAACATACACCGTATCACGCTGAATGATGGGAACAAAAGAAGTATAATTGTAATTTGTGTTAATTGGGGAATAAATCAACCCAATGACAAAAGCAATGCCGATGCCTCCAGCAATCTGGAAGGGAAGGCGTTTGTTTTGTGGAACGTAGGTTTCTATTATTGGCTCTTTCATGATTATTGCATTACTGGTTCTGCGTAAAAGTGTCCGCCATCATACTCAATCGTTTCGTCATTGGCATCTGCAATAACATTGCCATCGCAATCCCTTACAAGTCCACCCCATGAAAATTCATCCTCAGGGAAATAATCTTCATTGCGCATTTTTGAATAAACTTGCTCAACTGCGTGTCGCTTAGAGTAAGCTTCAACTTCTTCGTTTAAATCTTGATACCTTTTGGCATTACCAAAGTACATAACTGTAAAAATTTGCTTTTCCATTTTGGTTGTTTTTAGTTGTTAAAAGAAATTTCAAATTCTACTAACCCTGATTTAGATAACATATTTTCAATATCATGGCAAATGTCTTCCATGTCTTCCTCAAACGTGGTAAAAGTCCAGCAATTTGATGCAACTTGTTCTTCTTGAATATCAAAAATACAAGCAATGTTAAGGTCTCTAATTATATCTTGAGCCTTTATTGTTTCTCTTAGTGAAGTGGTTAATGTAATCATTTTGGTTGTTTTTGTTATTTTCAATATGTAAATATATAAATAAATAATTAAATAAAAAAATATTTACAACATTATTTTAATAAAAAATCCCGTACCAATGAGATACGGGACAAAATCAACCAAATGATGCAATACTTATTTCTTTATCTTCAACCTCAATACCCAGTTCCTTAAACTTTTTTATCGCATCTTCAACCGTTTCTGCGTCGGTAATAATTCTCCCGCTCTTCCATTTGATTTCGTATTTCATCAGTACCATTTTTTTACAAGGTCAACAATGAAATAAATGGCAAAAGCCAAAGTTAGGATACCTCCAGCGGCAACGAAGATACTGGCGGCGTCCCTGATTAATTTTTCTCTTTCTCGTTCTGTAAGCATTTTTTTTCTTTTTGTTTTAGGCGATAGGCTTTCGCGTATGCCTTAATTTTATCAATGTTTTTTAAATACTGCTCGCGGTTAGCCTCTTTTCTTTTTGCCTTTTCCTCAGGCGTCTTATCGTGGTATTTTTGTTTCTTTTGTTCCAGGTTTTTAATTCTTCGTTTTTCCTTTTGGTAGCGGGAAAGGTTCTTGTAATAATTTCTCATGTATTCGTTTCGCTTTGCTCTTTGTTCGTCGGTCATGACTGTTTATTTAAATGAGTGTAAAAAACTTGTATACGTTTCGCTTATCTCTTTGTACGTCTGCTCAATCAGGACAATGGCTTTTAAAAGTTCTTCCATTTCAAAGGTATGGTTTAATTCAAAACTTTCACCCGTGAAAGATAAGCCGTCTTTTGTTCTTTTTGTACCTAACCAGTTGATTTGACTTTCTGGTATTGATTCACCGTTGACAAACATTGCCAGCGCGTACACCTTCATTTGAAGGCTATCTTTTAACGTGTCCATTGTCCACGGCTTGCCTGAGGTTTTAAAATCAATTACCCTGTTATTTTCAACATCCCAGGCGTCAATGAAACCTTTGACTTGAATATCATTAATTGATAAACTAATTTCCTTTTCAGCTTCAAGCCCTTTCATCGGGCGTATTTTGTCAATGTAAAAATCGGGAAAGGTTTCCATAATGATACCATCTTTGATATACGCTTCGGTATTCTCGGCAAATTGCTTACCAAAGTTCATGTAAATGGAAGGTTCTTCAGGAAGGTTTAAAAAGTAACGATTAATGTACTTTTGTCGGTCAGAATACCAAAGGTTTATTTGGCTGACTGATATGTATGGTTTTGGTAAAAGCATCTAAGTTGTTTTTGTATTGGTAAATCCCCTGTCATATTTCAGACAGGGGGAAAACATACCAATATGAGATTAAAAGAATTTTCCGATTTGAATAAAGATCGTCGCTGCTGCTGGTTGCGCTTGCGCTGGTTCAAGTCCTGAGGCTTGCAGTTGGTGAAATATGTCGGCGTAAATACCCGTCATAAAAGTAGCCTTTTCACTTATTTCTTCCGCAGTTAATTTACCGTTCGTTTTAGGAGCTACATTTGCCGCCTGTTGAACGTTCGTTTGTTCCGTAGGTGTTTGTACCTTTTCAGGTATTTCGTTCGCGGTAACCATGTCAAAAGCAACCTTGTAACTTTTGCCGTCGTGTATAATTGTAACAACGTCGTCTTTTTGTAATGCTTTCAATTTTTCATCGTCTGGTTTCCCGTACACGCGAATGTCCGTTCCGTTTTCCAATGTGATTGCGGCGTTGATTGAAGGTCCGTATTGTCCTTCGAAAACTTTGCCCGCGGTATATTTAACTCGTCCTTTTAGAATATTCATGACCCATGTTTATTTGAAAGTTTTGTGAATCGTACCATAATGATTTTTTATGGTCACTTATTTTTATCCAGTCTATTTCCTCGTTATAGTGTATTGCATTTCCAGATACAAAGTATTTTTCAAGTTCACCGACTCCGCGCTGCCTCCACCATCTTTTTAGGTGAAGGGGCTCAACGATATGGGAAGGGCAAACGGTCGTAGTTACGTTAATTACAAAGTCTTGGATATTCATGATTTTGTAGGTATTTTTTCCATTTCATTAATAATTTTGCTACATTCTTCAACTAATCCATCGCTAAGTTTTGTCGTCCATGACTTCTTTTTTCCCATTGAATGGGCTAAAAATTTGTTGCTCATGTCAACAATTTCGTCTTTGTAAAATTGGTAAGGATTAATTTTATAAAGGTTGTATACACTCGATATATATCTAAGTGAAAACATATACATATCAAGTGCTATGCGCCAAGAATCTTCTTCTCTTTCCTTTAATAAATCAATTTCTTCTCTAAGGGAATTAGAATAATCTTTGTAAAGATTGCCATCAATTTTAATTGGTAAATTGTTCATAATTGGTTGTTTTTAAAGTTGTTAATTAATTCTTTATAATCACCCAGTCCATTTCGTTCCAATCCACCAGGGGCATAAGATTACGTTCATTAATAACTGGGTATAAGGATAAGTCGATGTCATGCGGCTCAAATGTCCAGCCGTGAATCTCAATATTATCGTCTTCGTGATGAGGTTTATTTCCTCCGTATAACCCGAAGCCGCTGGAAAAAATGACGTGGACAAAGTGACCCAGCTTTTTATCAAGGCAACATTTGACCGTGTATTTTGTGATGTTCATATCCAAAAGGTTTTGTCGATTAAAAATTTTGCTTCTTTCCTCATGTGCTTTTTCTTTGCCTCAAGGTATGTTGACGCAACAACGATTAAGCCGTTTGGTGCTTCAATGATTCTGCTTTCAAACCGATAACAGGATTTATCTTTCAATATATCCTTTACCGTGTTGGCATCCTTCCAGTTTTTGTACTTGCCTACTTCAATGGTTTTCATGATTGGTTGTTTTAAATGCAGTTGGCTCGGATGCTGCACCCCGTTAAGGTTAATTATAATGATAATGCTAAAATATACATAACCATTTTTCTAAATTCTTTTTTCGTTACGGTTGGATGTTCAGTAGCTACGCTTACAGGCCAATTATCTTGCATTCTGGATGAATA
>Ga0105096_10000303_pt1 | contig 15830 bp, 22 predicted proteins | sample PPLLak3cmMay2015_FD_87036 | JGI IMG/M metagenome (GOLD analysis project Ga0105096, IMG submission 87036) | Freshwater sediment microbial communities from Prairie Pothole Lake near Jamestown, North Dakota, USA - PPLs Lake P7 Core (1) Depth... | ecosystem: Environmental > Aquatic > Freshwater >... | reverse complement strand
CGTAATAAAGCATCTCCTTTTCTTTTACCAAAAAGAAAAGGAGATTTTTCAACTAACGTATATGTATATATTATAATTGTACTAGGAATCGTACAATTATATTTTTAATTTAAAGAGAAAACAAAATGTCAAATTCAATGCAAATTTTTAATTTCGAAAATACTTCTGAAATTCGTACATTTAGTTACGATGATGAAGAGCCCGTGTTTGTTGCTAAAGATATTGCTACCGCATTAGGATATTTGGATACTCAATCAGCAATTACCGCGCATTGTGCTGACCCAATCAGTGTCCGTGATTTTCGTATGGACATTCTTACTAAAATCAGAAAATCTAATCAAGTCTCGCAAAATGTGTACCCTATAGAACTCAATAACTTAGACCCACAGCTCAGCCTTATCTATGAATACGATGTGTATGCTTTAGTTTTTGGTAGTAAATTACCATCCGCTCAAAGATTTAAAAAATGGGTATATAAGGATGTACTTCAATCTATTCGTAAAACTGGCAGTTATACTGTTCCAACCCCATCCCCATCGTCATTAATAACGAAGCAAGACTTTATTGAATTGAAAAATGAAATTTTAAGTTTAAAATTAGCAATGCCTGTTTTTGAATTTAAAGAACACGGCACATTAATACCATTCCCTGGTTATGATGTGGGTACGTTAGTTGATATGGCTTCCAAAGAATGTCAAACTAAAATATCAGTTAAAGATGGATACGATTATTTAATTAGTTTAGATTTAGTTGACAAAACAAAACGGTATTTACCAACAGCATTAGGAGTTAGAACTAATGCCGTTAATGTAGCATCATCTGCATTTTTATATACAAATAATAGTACCGGTATTACTCAAAAAATCATAGTTCATCGAGATTTTACCAATGATTTTATAAAAGGGTTATATAAGTTTTTGAATATCAATAAATCTTCACAATATTTACCCAGCAATATTTAACGAGTAAAACATGCAAGAAATTTATGATTTAGATGCTGTCAAATTTGACGCACTTCAAAAAGTCATTGGTATTTTTGAAAATTGTGAATTTATTTTAATTCGTGGCGGAAATGTTAATCAAATTGTAAATACTAATATTATTATTGCTCATTTGAGCAACATGTTAGGTACTGATTTTAATTTGGATATTATCAATCCGAGAAAATATCTACGATTATTTAAATTAATGATTCGTAAAAATATCAAATTATATGACGATTCGGCAATGGGTCGATATATTATAGCAAATAATGAAATTAAATTGTTTCTTCCCAAAAAAGCAGGAGCCGGTTCTAAAGTTAATTTAACAAATATGGTTCCAGTAGGTGAAGGAATCACAATTAAAGATAATAAAAAAACAATTAAAAATTTAATTGGTACGAGTGAAGTTAAATTACTAGTACACGAAAACCAATTAAAAGGTATATTGGTTGATGGTACAGGTATTTATCAATTTCCAGAATATGCTGATGACGTATTTAATGAAGATGATTGCGAATTATTAGTATCATATGGATTCTTATCAATTGATGCTGATGAATATTCGGTGTATTTAGGAAAAGACAAATCCAATAATTACTGGATTCATACGGCAATTAAAATAGACGATCATAATGACATTGCGGTATTAGAAAACGTAACTAAAAAAAATCTGGAAAATTTATTGATATGAACGTTCGATTTTTTGTCCAAGGATTTTTATCGGGTCTTCTTGTAAGCGCTGTATTCGTACTATTTTTATCAATAACACCCATTAATATTTTTACGCAAGTAACCGAACTAATTGAAAATTGCGAAAAAAGTTTACCCAGAAACCAACATTGTATAATTATTGCGGTAAAAGATGAGACAATTTCTGATGATAAAAAAATTGAAAGTAACAAAAATTGAATTTGAAACTAAAGATTTTAAAAAAATCGAACTTTCTATTGAAGAAGCCAAAGATTTATATAATCAATTACATGAGCTTTTTGGATCAAAAACTATTCCGACGATTCCCATTATTATTCGTGAACACACTCCATATGGTCCGCAATGGATAATAAAAGAAAATACAGACAATACTGGAGTAATACCGTGTCAATTAAAATATAGTGCTGATAATACCACTGATAATGTAGAATTAGGATACAATTAAAATGTCCGCAATTAAAGTTTGGTTGTTTAGTAATCACTACCGATTAAAAGATAAAATTCAATACCAGATTGCACGAATTCTTCCGCATTGGTTAGTAGCGCGAGCTACAATAAGGCTATTAGCATACGCTACGACAGGCCAATATGGCTCAACTATAATCGGAGAACTTACAGTAATAGATGCGCTAAAGCGCTGGGAAGACGAATCAAAGACTTAGCAAGCGTTTTTACAAAGCAACAGTATATTAGCTAATTACTTATACTGTTATTTCAAACACTCAATGACTTTACATTAAAATTAAAACCAGATGGTCGCTTAATTGCGACCATCTTTATTTTTACTTTCACACTACTAATTAAAAATATAATGTATTTAGAAAACAATTATGAAAAAGAACCTGGTTATACCAACGTTCTTAATGCAAAAGAAAACAAAGAAGCAATATTAGAAGAATTAAAATTTAATATTACAACACAATTTAAATTCGAAAACTTAGGATACAATTATCTTGCAGATTATGAAAATCCGCCGTTAGAGATTTATGATTGGTTATTAGATCACATTAATGAATATTATTTCGTAATTGACAATCTAATAAGTATATATGAACAAGTAGATAGACTACGATTTGTAGCTTCTACTCTTTATAATTTTTTATTCGTAGATATAGTTGATATATTACCAAAATTAAATCAATTTAATTTATTTAAAAATGAAATACTTAGGTATTTTATAGAAAACTTACAGGCTTTAAATCATATAAAACAAGAGGTACTACAAGACACAGATCATTCTGCAACATTAGATAAAGAAATACTGAAATACAGTACTTTATCAATATTGTTAGATACCAATCTTGAGAAATTCGAAGATAATTATGTAATAAATATTAAGAACAAGATTGATATTTAATTAATTTCATTTATTATTAAGTATTTTTTGTTATGATTTTAACATATATAACAACATCTGTAGCAGTATCTTTAGTATTTGTATTTATCAGTTTAATTTTTCATTGGATAGCATTTAGAAAACAAGTAGTATTAAACCTTAAACCATCTGATGCTGCGGAATTATTTGGCGCAGAGATTCAATGGTATTTTGAACTGTTTATAGTATATTTTATCACATGTTTGGCTATTGGATGGTATTCAATTTTTATAACATTTATTGTTTTATCTATTGAAAGTTTAATTTCTTGGGCTGCAATATCAAGCGACATCTGGTACACCCTCAATCAACGGTATTTGAAAAAATGAGCTATGCATTCGAAAGTGATTTAATTGTTAAGCTTAGACGATATGATGAGCTTAACAAAACGTTAGCAACATTAACTAAAGAAAAAGATCTCATTAGAAAACAAATTTCTCAGTGGCGAGAACTTAATAAAATTAAACATGAAGTATTGATCATGGATGAAAATGTTACTTGGAATATCGATACTTATACTCGAAATTCTTCAAGTGTAATTGATTTTAATACACTCATTAATAAATTAGGTGATGAAGCTTCGGTTTTTATTAAAAACTCAGAAACTGAAATTCTTAAAATTAGCAAAAAGTGAGGCCCAACTGCACAAGGATGTGCTTTTTAAATTATGTTTGACTTATTAAATTACAACGATATAATTTACCATATAAAAAATTATTCTAAAATATATAAATTAAATAAGACTAACGATTGGATTCAAGTATTGTGTCCATATTGTGATGATAGTACTAGAAAAGAACATGTATCACATGGACATTTTTATATATCTAGATTCTTTAATTTTTGTCAATGTTTTAGATGTGACAGTAAAAATTCAATTAAACAATTTTTAATTGATATTAATTTTGAAAATAAAAATTTATTAAAAAGCATATTTAAATACAATTTAGATATTAATTACTCTAGTGATTTTAAACGTGGTTATTTTGATAACGGCGAAATTACAAAGAAGCATGAATTATTTCAACTCGAACATGGTAAAGACTATCGTACTTTTATTAATTATTTACATAAAAGGATAGGTACAGTTGATTTCGAAAGATTTTTATTATATCCCGTATATGTAGATAATAAGCTATGCATTTCGTTCAATAATTCATTGAATGAAGTAAGCACGATTCGATTCATAGAAGATAACAATATACGATATTATAAATTACAGAATAGTGTTAATTATTTTTTTCAAAAAATAAATAATCAAAAAGAAATAGTAATTTGTGAAGGGTCCATAGATTTGATTAACTTATATAAGTATTCAACATTATTTAATAAAGATGAAACTTTCTATATTGCATTAAATGGTAGAAATTATATTTCAAATTTATCAACTATCATATCTAATGATTTTATGATTGGAAATTATAACATTAACATAGTGTTTGACAAAAATATTAAAAACATAGAAACTACAAAAAAACAAATACAATCTAAAGCCAATCTATTAAATCCTAGTATCTTTACCAAATTTTATTGTCCTACAATATCTAAAGATGTATCCGAGTTTAACCAATTGGCATTAATTTAGGTTACAAATGTAATGAATTATAAATACTACGAAATCGCCAACGATAAAATACAACAACTATCAACTCGTCTTTTTGTTAATAGTGATACCAATTTTAATAAATACTCAAAGTTATCTGCTAATTTTAATATAGTAGGATCGGAATATATCTTTATTACTAATAGAGGGTATGATGTAACTAATACATATCAAAGTTATGTATCTCCGATAGCAAACATTATCATTTATTCTAAAAGGGAATTAGAAGCCCCAATATTACAAATTATATATTTTGATAAATCAACTACTGAACGGTCAAATAACCAATTAGAAATTAGGTTATTTAACTATTTCCAAGCAATTTATAATACTCCTAAAAATATAAAAGTCTCATCTATAAATTTAAATAACGTATTTGATGTTTGTAAACCTAAATTAAATTTAGTGATAGAAAGCCAAATTATTAGATTTAATAATCTGAAAGTTGCGCTTGATATATATTTAAGATTAACAAATAACCATCCACAAAGTTCTGTAAATTTCTTTAAATTTTCAATTAATAGCATTATTACACTTAAACATTCAATATTGCAATTTATAAAAAATTTACAATCTATCGATGACTATAATACTACAATTATATCAAAAAATTCTATATTATTAGAAAAATTAGGATATCGAAAATTACGAACTAAAAATGCTGGACTATCGGCATTATTAAATGAAAAACAATTAACATCTATAGATCCCATAGAATTTGTAAAATTTTATAACTCTAGGTGTTGGTCAGACGAAGTTGATGAATTTAAACAATTAATATCAGATCGAATAGTAGTATTAGATAAATCGAATCCCATTTCAAAATCTATAAATATTAAAGGATTAAGATTTTTCATACAAAAATGTATTGATATTAAATTTCCAATTTCAATATCGAATTCAGATATGACTTGGGATGAACAACTTGCATTCGCATACGTGTTATTACAATACTATGAAAAATATGATACATTAATAAGTGCTCTAGCGTTAGTTAAACTCAAAACTCTTTCACAAAATGGCTAATTTTACAATATCAGAAATTTATATAAACTATAATCCAACACATCAAGTAGTAAACAATGTACTATTAGATGACCGGGAATATACATTTATTCGAGGATTATTACATGTAGATTTTAATGTGCAAAAAGCAATATTATTTACAGATAGCGATTATACTGATATTAAATACAGCATACAACGAAATTTACACGAAATTATAAAAGAATTTAACAATAGTAATTATATTTATAGTGAAGACATTTACATTATACATATTCCATCAATGATAAGCAATATTAATGATACTGAATTATGTCATATCGATCCGTTTTTACAACATCGTATTGGAATTAATTTTAGAACTGTAGGTTTCGATATAATTTATAATAACGACAGCAATAGTGATTATTTTCTTAGTGGAAATAATACTAATATTATTGAAAGAGTTAGAAATATAAGTGTTGAAACTATTAAAAATGATCTAGGTAATTCAATCATATCATTAACCAATAATATTAAAACATATTGCACAAATATGTTAAATAATGTTCTATACGATGATTTTTATAATTTAATTCCATATAAGCCATTAAATTTAACAAGTTCTACTATTAAATTTTTAAATTATATTAAAACAAATCAAACTATTATTGATGCAGCAAAAGATCAATTGGAAATTTTTAAAAAATTAAACACTTCATTTTTATCAACTATATCTAGTACTAATACTCGTAATAGAGTAATTAGAATCACTCATAATTTTAATTTACGACAAACATTTAATAAACAACGACGATCAAATGAATTAATATATAAATTCGATAGTGTATTATTTGCTATTGAAGAGCGTTATAATTCAGATCGATCATTGTTGTTTATTGCTTGCTATCTTATGTATTTAAAAGAATATGAAAAAATAACGGCATATTTTAAGAATCAAATCGTTAAAGCGTTTTAAGGTATCAAAATTGAAAAATATTGTCTCATTTTTATATGCAGAATATGGTAGATACATTGATACATTTAGAGCAATTCCTAAAAGTATCGATTGTTTGAAACCTGTTGAACGAAGATTATTATTATCAGTACATCAAGTAGCTCGTAAAAAATTAGAAAAAAGTGCTAAAGTTATAGGTACTTGTATTGGTAATTACCATCCTCATGGTGATAGTTCAACTTACGATTCATTAGTAAATTTAGTTCAACGAGGGTTTGTTGATGGGCAAGGTAACTGGGGAAGATATGGATTAGAAGACTCTCGCGCTGCCGCATATCGGTATACCGAATGTAAAGCAAATGATAGTTTAAATTCCATTTTTGAAAAATTTCTTAATTTTGTTCCTTGGGAGCCATTAGAACTTGAAAATGAACCATTATATATCCCATTCCCAATCCCATTAGGTTTAATAGGAAGTGGGATTACTACCGGAATTGGATTTCATACTACCAAAATTCCTAGATTTAATTTTACAGATTTGGTTAAACGATTAGTCGAATTATTAGAAAATAAAACACCAACCACTATAATTCCAGTCATTGACGACTGCGAATTATATGAAGATTCACCAGGAGAATTTGAAAGATTATTAACTACTGGCGAAAGTCGTATCCAAGTTGTTCCAATAACAACTGTAAAAATTAACGAACTGACAATTCATGGTCGAAACCCGTTGGTTGGATTTAATGGATTAAAAGCGTTAAATGAAAAACATGAGGAAATAAACGGCGTTCCTATGTTTTCTGCAATTGATATTTGGGATTACAAATGTACTAACTCAATTAATATTAAAATTGCTAATATTGGAAAAAGTAAATTACTCACAAGTGCTTTTATCAAAAAAGTATTATTAAGTATATCTTCAATTGTTAATTTTAAAGTAAATGTAGTAATCGATAATAAAGTTTTCTTGAAATCAATAGATCAATTATTACTTGAAAATTATGATAAATGGGTAGAAACTAATTTAAAATATTATTCAAATAGATTAGAATTTAATTTAAATAAACTTGAAGAATTAAAAATTATTCAAGTAATTAGAGATATTTTAAAAAATAATCCAACTATTAAAACAATTGACGAAATTGTAAAATTAAACACATCTAATTATAATAGTAATGAAATTAGAAGTGTATGCTCAAAACATAATATTAAAACATTAATCGAAGCGCATGTTGATATTAATGCAGTACAATCCCAAATTAATTCATTAACGAATACTATTAATAATATTGATAGTATCGTTTTATCTGAAATTAAAGGAAAGTTTTTGAAATAAGTTTACATGTAAATTTTATAAGAATCCATAAAATAATTTAACGTAATTGCAGTAACGTAAAAACTGCAAGTTCCTTCAACCCCAACCCAATCAACAAAAAGGTCCATAAAAAAATGAATCCTCTTGTTCAAGAAGTAGAACCGCGCGTTCAAGAAGAAGAACCAAACGTTTACGTATGGTATAACCCTGACTACGATCAATTTGAATCTCAATATGTTCAAAAAACTATTCATATTCGAAATTATGATATAAATAGTAGAAAGACAAACAAAGGCGGGATTACTATTGTTTCTCGCTTATATAAAAAAGATCATATTCCTCATACCTTAGCTTATGGTGTATCATTTGCATCACCAAAAGACTGCTTTAATAAGAAAAAAGGCGCTAGTATAGCAACTGCTAGATTGAATGATAAAGATCCAGAATTTTCTGGAATGATGAAATTCACTAGTAGTAGATATGATACGGATCTTGTGTTATTAAGCATTATTGGTGATATTCTTAGAAATATTAAATATCCAAGACATGCTGAGTTTTTGCTACACGATAAGGTTGTGGTATTATAACAATTAATTAACCCTTTCGCCGTTACTTCATTTATTGATTTAACGGCGAAATTTTATTAAATAAAAAAATATCCCAGATAAGTATTTCGCTTATCTAAGATATTTTGTTTATATTTGTATACAATTGGGGTTAAGTATTAAAACGCTTTCACAATCCCAACCGTAAAATTCTTTATAACGTATGGCGTTTTCTGTTACCCATATAGCATCAACACCAGAATTAGCAACTGCTTCGAAATCAATAAGTTGCCTATTATATAAAGCTGACATAAGTACAATCTCCTCATAACCAGATTCTTCTCTTTTTATTAATGGTAATTGATTAAGGCTATTAGAATTCTCAATCTTAAAAATATTACCGGTAACAACAAATTCAAAACTACTAGACAAATCTCCAAATTCTTCAATAATACACCATTCTTTCCAACCGTAGTTACAATTAATTGGTGAAGCCCATAATCCGCCACTAGGTTTATTCCAATATGGTGCATTTTTAACAGGTCGAAACTTGTTCTTATCGAAAAAGCTACCTTTCCCATAAGTAATTAAAGAAAGAGTTGCCATATTAATTCCCGCTGGGTTAAATTCTATATTATATCTACATATTAAATATTTGATATGTATATTTTATTAAATAAAAAAATCACACCCCGAATGAACTACTTTGTTCATTCGGGCGTGTCTCATTTGCAGCATGGGTGGATGCTTAACCGGGTCCACGGCCCTACATGTCCCCATATCGAGAAATACGACTCCCGATACGCCAAAACAGGATGATTGCCATCGGTTGTCCCGATGTAATCTCCATGAATCCTTACATGATCAACAGCCACGCCGTTGATCAGGGCCAGTTTCATGGGGTAGTCGTGATCCTCCTTGTCATCATTAACGTGGTCAACAGGAAAAAATTTAACCATGGTGGTATCTCCGATTGTTAAGATACTTATTAATCTACATATATAGTACTTAAAAACCAAGTGTTATTACCAAGTACTATTGATATTCTGTAAATTTATTCATTCAACAAAACTGAGGTCATTTTCCCCTATGTTTAAAAATATCACAATCTTTTTTTGTTTATTATTAATCACGCTAACTAGTTATGCAGAATCTAATTCAAATTTAATTAAAGTATATGTTACTAAAGTCATTGATGGAGACACGATTAGATTTATTAAACAAGATGATAGTACTGAAATTAAAGGGCGGTTATATGGTATTGATGCCCCTGAATTAAAACAAGATTTCGGAACTATTTCAAAAAATGAATTAAGTAAATTAATATTAAATCAATATGTTTACATTAAACCAAAAGATATCGATCAGTATAATAGATTTGTCATTGATATTTATGTAAATGATGTTTATATTAATGAGTTATTAGTTAAAACCGGCCACGCTTGGTCATATAAACAATACAATAATAATAGCAAATTATTTAATGATGCAGAAAAAGCAGCTAGACTCGGTAGAGTCGGGTTATGGAATACTGTTTTTCCGATTTATCCTCCAGATTGGAGAAAATTGAAATTATATGGAACACTCTCGAACCCTAATTGTAATGTATTATTAAATTGTTCTAATTTAAATAATTGTAAAGAAGCAACATATTTATTAAATATTTGCAAGTTTGCACATCTTGATAGAAATAACGATGGAGTACCTTGTGAATCATTATGTACTAATTGATGTTTTAATATGTAAATATAATATACACAATTTTTGTTCTTAATCAAAAAAATGGCCAACACTAAAAATTATTTAATTAGTTTATTATTGAATTTTATTGATACTGAAATAATTAAAATACAAAATCAGTATAATAATCACAGTATTGAATTTAATATCGGTGATACTGTATATTATAATTCTATTAATAATATAGTTATTAAAGGTAAAATTGTCGATATTGATGATTTTACTAATAATGGAAATAGACCATTAGGATTAGTTTATTATTGGGTAGTACCAAAAAGTATTAGTCGAAACATAACTCAAAAAATTAAATACTTATATTGCTCATTATTAAACAGACCATATATACCACATCCGATGTACTTTACAAATAGTGTATTATTTGGAGATGATATTTTTAAGACAGAAATTAAAGCTGAAAATGCTAGTATTTTATATAATGCTAGGTTTTATTTAAATGAGTTGCTGTCTGTAGCAGGTCATGACTACACTTTTTGTAAACGTGTATAATAAAGAGGTATCAAATTGAATTTAAATGAAATTTCCTGGTATATGAAATACCAGCCAAAAACTATAGACGAATACGTTTTTGATAATAATGAATATAAATTACTTGTCGAAAAATGGATAAATCAAGAATATATAGATGGTAATTTATTAATGTCCGGATTAGCGGGTACCGGCAAAACTGCATTAACTGAAATTATTATTAAAGCTTTAATTAAACACGAATATGATTTAAAAATTATTAAATCCAGATCGGTAAATCAAATTGACGAGTTATATTCTTGGTGCCAAATTCAAACAATTTCTAGCAAGAAAAAAATAATATATATTGAAGAATTCGATAAGTTATCATCAACTGCTCACGCAACATTAAAAGATTCTATTTTAGAAAAATTTCAAGATAATGTCACATTTATATGTAATACTAATTTTATAAATAAAATAGATCCTGCGATATTATCACGTTTTAATTATAAATTTTTACTTAAAGGAAATAATGATAGATCTTATGAAAGAATAGTAAGCATTTTAAATAGCGAAAATATTCATTTTAAAGAAGACTTACTTAAAGAATTTATTTCAAAAAACTATAAAAAGGGTTTACGAAATATAATAACTTCAATTCAAATTGGTTCCATTTCTGGGGTTCTTAATTTAGATGCTCAATTATTAGATTCATTAGAAGATGAAATTGTTAAATTAACAATTGAAATATATAACAAACTATTCAATATAAACCGATTTGAATTAAGAAAACTAATCTTAATTGATCCGTTAAATTCTTCAATTTCGAAAGAATATGCAACGTTAATTGAATTAATTCAATTTAATCCAGATATTGACTGGACCAGAGTATTTCTAGATTTAGAACATTCTATGAATTTTGTTCCAATAAAAATAATTATCGCAAAATACTTCGAATCAATTGAAACAAAAAAAATTCCATATCTACATTATATTTCATTTTTATACGATAGTATGAAATCAATTATGGAAATCAGTTAACAAATGAGCAAATTAAATTATGAGTGTTAACGTTGTTGAATTTAAAAATGGTAATGATGATATATTAATAGAATCATTAACTGAAATGATTGAACAAATCAAAAAAAATCCAAATGAAGTTAAAAGTTTATTGCTGGTTGTTCATTCTTTAGATACGATTTATGTAGTAAATCCATTACATTTAGAACCATTCATGTCAGTAGGACAATTAGAATTTGCCAAATCAGCAATTATAGAAGATACTAGTTTTAATCTAGATTAATTAATGCTGAACCCAATCCTGGTTAATTTGTTAAATCACTATTGCGAATTAGTTCCAGAAGAGCGTATTTATAAATTGGGAGAAGTATTTAACTATTATTATGCCGACGAATTGAAATCTAAAATATTAACAAAAAAATTAATTAAAATAGATATAAAATCGGCATTCCCCACAATTTGTGAATTAATGTTTGGAAGTAATTCGCCGTTTATAAAAGAAATGAAAGCGATAGATAATAAATTACAAAAAAACATATTCATAAGTACTACTCTAAAAAATATACAAAATAAAGAGTATTTATTAGAATTAAATAATTATTCAAAAATAGTGGTGTTCAATTACGTATTTAATAATTATGACAATATTCAAGTATTTGAGTATCAAAAAGATGGAGTATTATTTTCTGGAAATCCAATATTTTCAAAAAATAAAGATTTAAAAAATTTATTATCTAATAACTTTATATTTCATGTAGATAATATTGATTATTATATTAGATTTTCAAAAACATCATACTATTATTTTAATAATGAATTGGAAGTTAAAGGTAATTTAAAAACCCCTCCTGAATATATTTCAAATAAAATTAAAGAGATAATAAAAGATCCATACATAAATTTAAATGAATTATTAACAATATATAATAATGAAACATTTTTTGTATATAAATCATTAAATTTAATTCCAGAATTAAATAAATATTTTAAATTTAATAATACATATTTCTTAAATAAATATGGGGAGAGAGTAACAGATCCAACCCATTGTGATCCAAGAGCTATTTTAAAGTTCTGTTTATTTCCAATTTTATCAATGTTGCGATCTCAATAATGCATTTTTATATGCTTTCATATGTAGATATTACCATAATCTTTTTAGTTGATTATTTATTTTATTAGAAGAAATTTTAATAGAATTTATATACATATAAACCTATACTGCGCCCAACAAATAAATAGAGAAAATCATGCCTGACTTTGAAAGATACCATCATGTTGATTGTTCTAATTCAGTAGAATCCAAATCCATTTCAAAAATAAAATCATCATTCGATCGATTAGATGATGAAATTGAGAAACTATTAGAATTATCTAACCAATTAGGAAATAAATTAACATCTGTACTCATGCAAGTACCCCCTCATACAAATGAAAAGGGACTGGAGTCGGGACAAGGATCTGATGATAGTCCACTAGTAATAATGCTTGACAGAGCTATTAGTAAAATCAATAGCATAGAGTTTGTAATTAATTCATTATTAAAACGCTTACAAACATAATGATTAATGAAATCAAAGTATTAGGCGAACTAGATCATATACGAAAACGACCTGGGATGTATATTGGAGATACTAAAAATCCAACACATCTTATTAAAGAATTATTAGATAATGCATTAGATGAATTATTAAATTCATATGCTGATTCGGTTTATATTGAATATGATAATGCCGGAAATGCTAGTGTTTCAGATAATGGTCGCGGTTTTCCGATTCACGAAGTAGTACTTCCTGATGGAAAGAAAGAAGATAGCGTAATAGCTTCAGTTGTAAGATTATTTTCTGGAGCAAAATTTGACGACAATACTTATAATGTTTCTAAAGGAACTCATGGCGTTGGATTAAGTGCAGTTAATGCATTATCTAAAACTATGACGTTAACTATTAAAGACAGAACTGATAAAAATATTATCCACTATTATGAATTTAATAACGGCGAATTATCAAATCATCAAGTTGGAAAATTAAATACTGAATTAGATTTCTCTACTAAAGTTACGTTTTGTGTCGATGAGCAGTATTTCAGTTCCATTCAATTCGATATAGATTCTATTAAAACCGAATTATTTCTAATATCGGCAAAATATCCAAATACTAATATATATATTAATAATCAATTGGTTCCACATGGAACTATGGACGATTTTGTCAAATGGATTATTGGGATTGGTTCTTCTACCCCATTGTTTAAAGTAAATCATACTACAATGTTTGGAGAAGAAATTGATATATTTTTCACTTATGAAAATAGCAATCTAGAACCATGCGGAGATGTTAACTTAGGAATTTGTAGCGGAACTTATATTAATTCATTCGCATCTTTGTTTTATACTGTAGTTAAAGAAGAGTATGAAAATCAATTATCTAGGTCTGAAATTTTAAATGGATTAAGATTTTACATATCATTAAAAATAAAAGAACCAAAATATGATTCTCAAAATAAAACTAGGATGGTTAAAAATGTAAATTATTTATTAAATAATATAAAAAACCAATTAGGTATTACATTAATTAATAGCTTCTTTAAAACACATTTTAAAGAAATAATAGAATCTAAACAAATAAAACAAGCTTCAAAATTATTAAAATCAACAGGAAGTAGAGTTTCAATTAATAATCCTTTAAAAGATTGTGAAAAAACTCCAGGTGATATATTATATATTTTAGAAGGAGACTCTGCTGAAGGTACTTTAAAAGAAGTACGTGATTCAAGGACTCAAGCAATATTACCAGTAAACGGTAAAATTTTGAATTCTATAAAAATAGGGATTGATAAAGCTGTTACAACTAAAATAAAATATATTTTAGAGGCAATCGGTGTTAATCCAAATATTAAGAAAAATAATTATAGATATGATAAGATAAAAGTAATTTGTGATGCTGATCCAGATGGGCTTCATATTTCAGTATTAATTTCTATAGCAATTTGGAAATTTGCTCCAGAATTGATTACTCAATCTAGATTTAGTATTATAATTCCGCCTTTATATGGAGCTAGTAAAGGTAGAACTTTTGTACCAATTTATAACCAAAAAGATGTTGCATCATACACATCTCAAGGATATACTATAAAACGGTTCAAAGGGTTAGGTGAAATGAACGCGAGAGAACTCGATGTTATCATAAAAAACCCCATCGAATACTATGCGCAAATTCCTAACAATGACAAGGAACAGTCTTTTGTGTACGAGTCAATGACAGATCCTGTATTAAAAAAACGGATATGTAATGACTCAAGATTCTCACTAAACAATTTAACAAAAAAACTTTTAAATGAGGAATTTAAATGAATCCTTTCGCTCAATCTCCATTTGCTACTGCTACTGCTGCTACCACCCCTGAATCCGACAATACTCAAACTGAAGTTGCAACTACTGCTGTTGAAGTAACGGATACTGTCGAAGTAAAGGAAAAGAAGCCTCGCAAGCCAAGAGCGCAATCTAATCGCCGTAAGACTTCGGATGAAGTAAAGTTCATTTTAGAAAATTACCGCGAAATGAATACTTCTGAAATTGCTAGAAAATTAGGTCTCACTGCTCAGCAAGTAAGTCGTACCGTTTTGGACGCCAGAAAGGCATATGAAGCTAAGGCAGAAACGATGGAACCAGCTAAGGCACAAAAAATCCGCGAATGGATCGAGTATCATTTACCATCTAAGATCGATCAGTTCGGTAAGGGCGGCGGTAAGCGCGGCTCGATGGTAGATAACTTGTTCGATGATATCTTTGGTGACTTGTAAAAATATTATAAATTATTTTATAATATGATTGTTCAAAGTGTGAATACCGAGCTTTTCGGTATTAATTAATTAGCACTATTATATTAGCTAATTAATTTTTAAAATATTGCAATATTGCAATTTGTTAGGTATATTTTATAATTGTTCAAAGTGTGAATACCGAGCTTTTCGGTATTAATTAAAATGTTCTATGTATTTTAAAGTTTGTTCAAAGTGTGGATACCGAGCTTTTCGGTATCAAAATAATTAGACCGTTAAAATTAATGTGCGATCTTATAAACTAAGCATCGTTCAAAGTGTGAATACCGAGCTTTTTCGGTATAT
>Ga0105096_10000300_pt1 | contig 15845 bp, 16 predicted proteins | sample PPLLak3cmMay2015_FD_87036 | JGI IMG/M metagenome (GOLD analysis project Ga0105096, IMG submission 87036) | Freshwater sediment microbial communities from Prairie Pothole Lake near Jamestown, North Dakota, USA - PPLs Lake P7 Core (1) Depth... | ecosystem: Environmental > Aquatic > Freshwater >... | reverse complement strand
TTCGACCTCTTCGACAATGGTCCGCCCGGCGAGGTCTACGGCGTGCCAAGGGAGAAGTACAAGGCCGTCGTCGACCAGTGCTACCTGTGCGACATGTGCTACCTGAGCAAGTGTCCCTATGTGCCGCCGCATCCGTGGAACCTCGACTTCCCGCATTTGATGCTGCGTGCCAAGGCGGTGCACTTCCGCAAGCACGGCGCCAGCGCGACCGACCGCTTCATGACTTCGACCGACAAGGTCGGCATGTTTGCGGGCATTCCGATCGTCACTGCGGCAGTCAACGCGGTGAACCGCACGGCGCCGGCACGCAAGGCGATGGAGGATCTGCTCGGCCTCGAGCGCGACGCCTGGCGGCCGGAGTTCGCGACCCGACGCTTCCGCTCGCAGGCGCGCTCCAATCCGAGGCGGCCGGTGATCGAGGGCGAGCGCACGCCGGGCCGGGTTGCAGTGTTCGCCACCTGCTACGTCAACTACAACGAGCCGGGCATCGGCCACGACCTACTGGCGATCCTCGAGCACAACGAGATTGCCTACATGCTGGTCGAGAAGGAGGCCTGCTGCGGCATGCCTAAGCTCGAGATCGGCGATCTCGATGCGGTCGAGCAGCTGAAGAACATCAACATCCCGCAGCTGGCGAAGCTGGCGCACGAGGGCTACGCCATCCTGACCCCGATCCCGTCCTGCACGCTGATGTTCAAGCAGGAACTGCCGCTGATGTTCCCGGATGATGCCGACGTGCAGGCGGTGAAGCGGGCGATGTGGGATCCGTTCGAGTACCTCGTTGCCCGCAACAGGGACGGGCTTCTGAAGACCGACTTCAAGCGGCCGCTCGGCACGGTGTCGTACCACGTGCCCTGCCACGGTCGGGTGCAGAACATCGGTCGCAAGACCGAAGAACTGCTGAAACTGCTGCCGCAGACCCAGGTCAATACCGTCGAGCGCTGCTCGGGGCATTCGGGCCTCTGGGGCACACGCAAGGAGTTCCACTCCATGGCGATGAAGATCGGCAAGCCGGTCTTCAAGAGCATGGCCGCGGCGCAGCCCGATTTCATCAGCTCGGATTGCCAGCTCGCCGGCCGGCATATCGAGCAGGGCATCGAGCGCCACGCGACCGAGGCGCTCGGTGGCAAGACGCCGGAGGTCGCCCACCCCCTATCGCTCGTGCGCAGGGCGTACGGCATCTAGAACGAAAGGAGTCCGGAGTTGATGATGGCGATTTCGCGTGACAGCCTGCTGACGCTCGAGGCGTATTCGAAGGGCCGGAAAGACTTTCGCGCCCAGGTGATCGAGCACAAGAAGAATCGCAAGCTGGCCCTCGGTGGCCATGTGACGCTGATCTTCGAGGACGAGATGACGGTCCGCTACCAGATCCAGGAGATGCTGCGGATCGAGAAGACATTCGACGACGACGGCATCCGCAACGAACTCGACGCCTACAACCCGCTGGTGCCGGACGGCACCAATCTGAAGGCGACGATGATGATCGAATACGAGGATTCGGAAGTGCGCAGGCGCGAGCTTGCGCGCCTGATCGGCATCGAGGACGAGACCTACCTTCAGGTCGACGGCTTCGACAAGGTCTATGCCGTTGCCGACGAGGATCTCGAGCGCGAGAACGAGGAAAAGACCTCGTCGGTGCACTTCCTGCGTTTCGAGTTCACGCCGGCGATGATCGCGGCGCTGAAAGGCGGCGCGGCGCTGGCGGTCGGCATCGACCACGCCAATTACCCGGTGCGGGTCGACGAGGTAGCGCCGAACGTGCAAGCGGCGCTGGTCAGGGACTTCGCCTGAAACGCCGGGCCGACGGCGTAACCGATGACGGCGCAGCCGCACCCGAGGCGGTTGCGCCGTTGCGCTTTGTGCGCAAGGGCCGCGGGGCGGTCAGCAATTTGCTGCACCGCTTCGAGTCGGTTGAACGGATCGCCGATGGCGATTCGATCGACGCCGGGCTGGCCGACGGCGAAGAGCCGTTGCCGCCGCTCGCCACCGACGCGCGGCACGAGCAGGCGAAGGGCCTGCTCGCCTGGAACGACTCGCCGGACATTTACTTCGACCGCTCGATCAATCCCTACCGGGGCTGCGAGCACGGCTGCGTCTACTGCTATGCCCGGCCGACGCACAGCTACCTTGGGCTGTCGCCAGGGCTCGACTTCGAGACGAAACTGGTCGCCAAGGTCAATGCCGCCGAGGTGCTTAGACGGGAACTCGCGGCGCCGGGCTATCGCGCAGCGGTCGTCAATCTCGGCTCGGCGCCTGACGCCTATCAGCCGGTCGAGCGCGAGCTGCGGATCACGCGCGCCGTGATCGAGGTGCTTGCCGAGGCGAAACACCCGGTGACGATCGTCACCAAATCGAGCCTCGTCGAACGCGACCGCGACCTGCTGGTGCCGCTGGCGCAGCAGCGGCTGACGGCTGTGTTCGTCAGCGTCACCACGCTCGATCACGCGCTGTCGCGCGCACTGGAGCCGCGCGCGTCGAGCCCGATTCGCCGGTTGCAGACTGTTGAACGGCTGTCCAGGGCCGGCGTGCCGGTTTGTGTCAACGTGGCGCCGATCATTCCCTTCATCAACGAACCGGAACTGGAGCGCCTGCTCGAGGCGGCGGCGTCGGCCGGCGCGCGGGCTGCGTTCTACACGGTGCTGCGGCTGCCCTGGGAAGTGGCGCCGCTGTTCAAGGAATGGCTGCAGGCGCATTTCCCGCAGCGCGCCGAGCGGGTGATGAACCGGGTCCGCGACATGTGCAACGACCGGGACTACCAGGCCGACTTCGCCACGCGCATGAAGGGTGACGGATTATGGGCGGGACTGATCCGGCAGAGGCTCGACAAGGCCTGCGCCCGCCTAGTCCTGGGCAAGGGCCGCTTCGATCTGCGTGAGGACCTGTTTCAGCCGCCACGGCTCGGGCCGCAACTCGATCTGTTCTGAACGGGAGCGGCACTCAGATCTCGAAGATCGTCTGCAGCAACAGCGCCAGCACGGTCATCAGTGCCGTTGCGCCGATCATTAGCGTGGCGATTGCCACCAGCACCGCATCCCAGCCGCTGGCGTTGCGCCGGTCGACGCCGGCGTTGTAGCGGGCGTCGAACTTTCCGTCCGGCATCAGTGCCAGCACCAGTGCCTCGATGAAGCCGGCGAGCACCGGGACCATCAGCAGGAAGAAGGCCGGCGATTGATACCAGTTGCGCACGCCGAACAGCAGCGGCAGGGTCAGTGCGGTCACGGCCAGCGGCAACCACCAGCGAGGGCGGCCAAGATAGATCCGATGGGCGCCAACCGCGCCGAGCAGGAAAGCGAGCAGGGCAGCGAGCGATTTGCGGCGGAAGGTCACGGCGGCCGGCAGGGGTCGAAGGGGGCAATGGTAGTCGGCGGTTTGTCCGCACCCGGCCTCTCGGCTAGAATCCTCGCCTTTTCAAGATGCAAGCGCTGGATTTTCAAGGGGAACACAAGCGATGGTCGTCATCCGACTGGCTCGCGGAGGCGCCAAGAAGCGTCCGTTTTACAACATCGTCGCCACCGACTCGCGCAATCCGCGCGACGGCCGATTCATCGAACGCGTCGGCTTCTACAACCCGGTGGCCGAGGGAGGCGAAGTGAAGTTTCGCGTGGCTGCCGATCGCCTGACCCACTGGCAGGGCGTCGGCGCGCAGATGTCGCCGACGGTCGCGAGGCTGGTCAAGGAATTTGGCAAGCCTGCCGCCTGAGGCGCCGCCGCCGGGCGATCTGGTCGAACTCGGCGTATTGCGAGGCGCTTTTGGGGTCAAGGGATGGGTGCGGGTGCAACCGTACTCTTCCCAAGGGACGGTGCTGCGATCAACGCGCCGATGGTGGCTGATCGGCGACGAGGTGTTGAGCGTCGAAACCACCGGTGTCCGCCGCCAAGGCGCCGCGCTGGTGGCGAAGTTTCAAGGCTGCGAGACACCGGAAGAGGCTGAGCGATTGCGGGGGCGGATCGTTGCAGTGCCGCGCGCCGAGTTTCCCCCGGCCGGCGACGGCGAGGTGTACTGGGTGGATCTGATCGGCGCCCGCGTCGTCAACCGACAGGGTGTCGAACTCGGCACGGTATCCGAGGTCACGAACAGCGGCGCCCAGGACCTGCTGGAAGTGAAGCAGGGCGACCGCGTGCTGCTGCTGCCGATGGTCGAGCAGTATGTCGACGAGGTCGACCTGGCGCGGCAGCTGGTCAGGGTGGATTGGGAACTGGACTGGTAGGTTCGACAAGTCATATGCGGTTCGATGTCGTCACGCTGTTCCCGGAGATGTTTGCCGCGGTCACCGACCACGGCATCACTCGGCGCGCGCGCGAACTCGGGCTTTGGCAGTTCGCGGCCTGGAATCCGCGCGATTTCACCAGCGACCGGCATCGGACTGTCGACGACCGGCCGTTCGGAGGCGGACCCGGCATGGTGCTGATGGCCGAGCCGTTGGCAGCAGCGGTAGACGCGGCGCGGGCCGCGCAATCGCAGGCCGGCTTCGCCTCGGGTCTCGTGCTGGCGCTGGCCACCGGCGGCCGCCCGCTGGCCGACGCACGCGTGCGCGCCTGGGCCGCCGAGGGTCGGCCTCTGGTGCTGGTCTGCGGCCGCTACGAGGGCATCGATCAGCGCTTCCTGGATGCCTGCATCGACGAGGAGGTATCGATTGGCGACTTCGTGCTCTCCGGCGGCGAACTGGCCGCGATGGCGGTGATCGACGCCGTCGTGCGCCAGTTGCCGGGCGCGCTGAAGTTCGAATCGACGGCCGACGAGTCGTTCGCCGACGGCCTGCTCGATGCGCCGCACTACACGCGGCCGGAAAATTGGCGCGAGCGGGCGGTGCCCGCCGCGCTGTTGTCGGGGCATCATGCGCAGATCGAGCGCTGGCGGCGCGAACAGGCGCTGGCGCAGACGGCCGAGCGACGTCCCGATCTGGTTGTCGTCGCGCGCGCCTCTGGCCGGCTCGACGACAGCGACGAGAAGTTTCTGCGCAGGCTTGCGCAGGGCGCAGGTGGCGGAAAGCCGCCGGCAATCTTGAATCCATCCTCTGCGGCGGCGACAGCAAGCTCCGCCTAAAAAGGGCGCCGCACGATGGCACTTGGAGAAGCACGATGAACGTCATTGAACAGCTCGAAAAGGAAGAAATCTCCCGCCTGACGCAGAGCCGGGCGATTCCGGACTTCGCTCCCGGCGACACGGTGGTCGTCGCCGTCAACGTCGTCGAAGGAACGCGCAAGCGGACCCAGGCCTACGAAGGCGTGGTGATCGCGCGCCGCAACCGCGGCCTGAACTCGTCGTTCATCGTCCGCAAGATCTCGAGCGGCGAAGGCGTCGAGCGGACTTTCCAGCTGTACTCGCCGACCATCGCTTCGATCGAGGTCAAGCGCCGCGGCGACGTGCGCCGGGCCAAGCTGTACTACCTGCGCGAACGCTCGGGCAAGTCGGCGCGGATCAAGGAAAAGCTGGCGCACAAGGGCAGCCGTTCCGCAACCTGAGGGGGCCGGTCCGGCGAAGGCGGCTGCACCGCTTGCGGTCATGGCGGAGCCCAGCGCAACACAGCCCCGGCGGCCAGCCTTCGATCCTGAACTGGTCGGCCAGGATCCCGATTTCGCCGCGTTGGCCGTGCGCGGCGAACCCATCGGCGGCGAGCGGCTGACGGCCGAAGCGCTTCGTCGGCGCTTCGCTTCGCCGCCCCGCTGGCGGCCCGAGATCACCACCGACGGACGGCTGCGCGAGGCGTCGGGGCCGTTGCGCGAAGCCGCGGTGCTGATTCCGCTGGTGATGCATGCCGCCGGAACGACGGTACTGCTGACGCAGCGAACTTCGCACCTGCACGATCACGCCGGACAGATCAGCTTTCCCGGTGGCGGCATCGAACCGCAGGACGGCGACGCGGTTGCGACCGCGTTGCGCGAAACGGAAGAAGAAGTGGGCCTTGGCGCTGCGTTCGTCGAAGTGCTCGGCTGCCTGCCTCGCTATGCCACGGCGACCGGCTATGCGGTGACCCCGGTGGTCGCACTGGTGCGGCCCGGCTTCAACTTGGCACTCGATGCCTTCGAGGTCGAAGAGGTGTTCGAGCCGCCACTGGCCTTCCTGATGGACCCGGCGCACCATGAGCGTCGGCTGGTCGACTGGGAAGGGCGGCCGCGGACGTTCTACGCCATGCCCTGGACTGCGGGGCGGCGATACTTCATCTGGGGCGCGACGGCGGCGATGCTGCGCAACTTCTACCAGCTGTTGCGGGCATGACCACGGCCGACGACGTCACGACCGGAATGCAAAGCTGAAATGGGCTGGCTCGCACTCGTGCTGACGCTGCTGCTGGAGCAGGTTCGGCCGCTGCCGCTGCGCAACCCGGTCTATGCGGCCGCCGGCACGGTGGCCGATGCGACGGCCGACGGCATGAACGCCGGCCGTCGCCGGCACGGACTTTATGCCTGGGTGCTGCTGGTCGGCGGGGTGCTGTTCCTCGCGGGTGCGGCCTACTACTTTGCGCTCAGCGTCTCGTGGTGGCTGGCGCTCGCGGTCAACGTCGCGGTGCTGTACTTCACGATGGGCTTCCGCCAGTTCAGCCATCGGCTGACCGAGATCCGCATCGCGCTCGCCAACGGCGACCTCGGCACGGCGCGCAGCGAGCTGGCGCAGTGGAAACTGGGCGTCGGCGACGTGGCGCCGACGGCGGAACTCGACGCCAGCGAAGTCGTGCGGCAATCCTGCGAGCATGGGCTGCAGCTTGCGCACAAGCATGTCTTCGGCGTCGTATTCTGGTTCGTGCTGCTGCCGGGACCGCTGGGACCGATCCTGTATCGGCTCGCGGAGTACCTGGGCCGGCGCTGGAACCGGCCGCCTGCGGGAGGGCTGCCGCCCGACCGCTTCGGACTGTTCGCCCACCGCGCTTTCACCTGGATTGACTGGCTGCCGGCGCGATTGACGTCGCTCGGCTTCGCCATCGTCGGCGACTTCGAAGGGGCGCTGTACTGCTGGCGCAAGGTGGCGCGGCCACCGTCGATCGTCGACGGCATGCCACAGCCCGACACGCGCACGCTGGTCCTGGCCGCCGCCGCCGGTGCGCTGGGGAGCAGGGTCTTCGGCAGCACCGAGTCGGTGCGCTGGTTCGACGAAGAAGGCCTCGAAGGCGGCGGTCTGGCCGAACCGGGACCCGGCCTGCTCGAAGCGGCGGTGGGTCTGGTCTGGCGGGCGCTGCTGCTGTGGCTGGCGCTGCTGCTGCTACTGACGCTGGCGCGCGTCTTCGGTTAGGCCGGCGGGCGCGAAGCGCCGCAGTTCCAGCACTGCGCGAACTGCGGCTCCAGGGCCTCGCCGCAGGCATCGCACATCCAGGGATCACCGGTGGGCGGCTGACGCAGCGAGTCGATCAGTTGGCGCGCCCGCGACTCGTCGAGATCATTGCGCAGCCAGATCTGCGGCGCGCATTCGAGGAAAGGAATCTCGCCGAGTGCGCCCGACAGCGTCGTGTTGCGGACCTCGCAGTCGATGCCGGCGGCGCGCAGCGCTCCGGCAAGCTGGGCGGCGGCAATCGCATGTTCGCAGCGAAGCAGCAGCTTCATGCCCAGGTCCGTGCGGCGCGCTGCGGTTCGCCGATGACCTCGGCATAGAACGCGTGCCTGCGCCGATCGATGGCGCCGCCGGCCACGGCGGACAGGATCGCGCAATCCGGCTCGGCAAGATGGCGGCAGTCGTTGAATCGACAGCGGCCCAGCAACGGCGCGAACTCCGGCATCGCCGCCGCCACCTGCTGCTCCGTGCAGTGCGCCAGCCCGAAGGCCTGAAAGCCCGGCGTGTCGATGAGGTCGCCGCCGCCCTCGAGCGTGAACAGGCGCGAGTCGGTGGTCGTCTGCCGGCCGAGGTTCAGCCTCGTCGAGTACTCCTGCGTGCGCACGCGGGCCTGCGGCGCGAGCAGGTTGATCAGCGTCGACTTGCCCATGCCGGACTGGCCGACCAGCAGATTCGATGCCGTGCCCAGCGCCGCGCGCAGGACATCGCGCGTCGTTCCGGGATCGCCCTTGGCCGACAGCGCCAGCGTCGGGTAGCCCAGCGCCGCCAGCAGCTTGAGCGCCCGCGCGCCTTCGCCTCCGGCATCGAGGTCGGTCTTGTTCAGCACCGGCAGCGCCGGAATGTCGGCCACGTCTGCGGCGAGCAGCGCGCGCCAGATGAAACGCTCGTTGAATGCGGGCCGCGGCGCGAACACCACCACAATGCGGTCGACATTCGCGGCCATCGCCTTGCTGCGTTCGTCGTCGGCGCGCAGCAGCAGGCTGCGGCGTGGGAGGATCGACTCGATCGACGCCTGGGCGCCGCCGGCGGGGTGGCAGAGCACGCGATCGCCGATCACCACGTCGCCGCGCTTGCCGCGGCGCTGCGCCTCGGAGAGGCCGCCCGGATGTTCGACCACGTAATGCCGGCCATAGCTCGCCACGACGCGCGCCTCGAAAAGTTCGGGCGCGCCGGCGGTAGGTCTCATGCCGCCGCTGCTTGCAGTCGGGCGATGCGGCTGGCGGCCGGCGGGTGCGAGTCGTAGAAGGCCGAATGCACCGGATCGGGCGTCAGCGTCGACGCGTTGTCCTCGTAGAGCTTGACCAGCGCGCTGGCCAGATCGTCGCCGCTGCTGTGGGCGACTGCGAAGGCATCGGCCTCGAACTCATGCTTGCGGGAAATGCGGCTGGCGAGCGGCGCCAGCACGAAGGTGAACACCGGCACCACGAGCATGAACAGGACCAGTGCGACGCCGTTGGCCGAGCCGTCGAGCGGCGGCGTCACGCCGAGGCCCTCGTAGAACCAGGCCTGTCCCGCCAGCCAGCCCAGCGCCGCCAGGAACACCAGGCTCGAGGCAAAGGAGAACGCCAGCCGCTTCGCTATGTGACGGCGTTTGAAGTGGCCGAGTTCGTGCGCCAGCACCGCTTCGATCTCGGACGGCTGCAACCGTTGCAGCAGCGTGTCGAAGAAGACGATGCGCTTGGCGCGGCCGAGCCCGGTGAAATAGGCGTTGCCGTGCGCCGAGCGCTTCGAGCCGTCCATCACGAACACGCCGCGGCTGGAGAAGCCGGTGCGTTTCAGCAGCGCGCCGATGCGCGCGGCGACGTCGCCGTCGGCCAGCGGTTCGAACTTGTTGAACAGCGGCGCGATCACTGTCGGATACAGCACCAGTACCAGCGCGTTGAAGGCCACCCAGACCGCCCAGGCATACAGCCACCACCAGCGGCCGGCGGCATCCATCAGCCACAGCACCAGCGCCAGCAGCGGCAGGCCAAGCGCGGCTGCGACCAGCACGGACTTCAGCAGATCAGCGACAAAGAGCCGGGGCGTCATTCGATTGAAGCCGAACTTCTCCTCGATGCGGAATTGCCGGTACCAGTCGAAAGGCAGATCGGCGGCACCGAGCACGATCACGACAGCGGCAACGACCGCCACCTGGCCGCCGAGGCCGCTGCTGAGCCAGGCGGTCACCATGGCGGCAATCGCCTCGATGCCACCGAGCAGCGTCAGCGCCACCAGCAGCACTGTGCCGGTGGCGGCGTCGAGCATCGCGAGCCGCTGCCGCGCGATCGTGTAGGACGCCGCCTTGCGGTGCGCTTCGAGGCTGATGCGTTCGGCGAACTGTGGCGGCACCGCGGCGGCATTGCGCGCCACGTGGCGGATCTGCCGCGACGACAGCCAGAGCTTCAGCCCGGCCATCAGCAACAGGAAGAAGACGAACAGCAGGGTGAAGGCAGTGGCCATGGGTGCCTGTTGCGGCGGCGAGCGCGTTCGCCGTCGCTGCTGCGCGAGGCTTGCGTGCGAGAATCCAGCGTCGGGAAGGACGCGAAAAATTATGTCACAGCCCTCTGCGGCAGAAGGCCGCCATCCGCGCTACGACGAGGCCAATCTCGTCTGGCTGGACATGGAAATGAGCGGCCTGAACCCGGACAGCGACCGTGTGCTGGAGATTGCCGTCGTCGTCACCGATTCGCAGCTGGAAGTGCTGGCCGAGGGGCCGGTGATCGTCGTGCATCAGGGCGAACGCGTGCTGGGGGCCATGGACTCCTGGAACACGGCGACCCATGCCCGTTCGGGGCTGACGGAAAAGGTCCGCAAGAGCGGTACCGACGAAGAGGCTGCGCAGCGGCACCTGCTCGCCTTCCTGACCACCCTGGTGCCGGCGGGCAAGTCGCCGATGTGCGGCAACTCGATCTGCCAGGACCGCCGTTTCATGGCGCGCTGGCTGCCGCGGCTCGAAGCCTTTTTCCACTATCGCAACATCGACGTCAGCACGCTGAAGGAACTGGCGCGGCGCTGGAAGCCCGAGATCTACCGGTCCTTCGAGAAGAAGAGCCGGCACGAGGCTTTGGCCGACATCTACGAGTCGATCGAGGAGATGAGGCACTACCGGAGACTTTTCATCCGGGAGTAGGCGGGCACGGACGGGGCGCGCGCACCCTCGAACCGCCGAACTGGCATTGCGCGCTGGTCCCGCCGACAGGAATCGAACCTGTATCTGGCGCTTAGGAGGCGCCCGTTCTGTCCATTGAACTACGGCGAGCAGCTACGGCGAGCGCGCGCGAGTATAAGTTCGCCCCGGAGTAGCCTCGCCGCTGCGGCTAGAATCGCGCCCTTTTTCAGATCGCCGAGACCGTGACGTCGCCGAACCCATGCCATTCCAGCATCGCGCCGACCGCGGCCGTCGCTCCGGCCAACGCTGTGGTGCGTACCTGAGACATGGCCGGACGCCGCGTTTCGCTCGGATTGCGCCACGCCACGCTATGGGCGCTGCTCGCCGCCGCGTTCGCCGTCGTCTTCGTCAGCTACCTGCATCCCGACATGCAACTCGACTGGGCGGCGCTGGCGCAGATGTGCGGGCTGCGCTGATTGCCGCGCACAAGCGGGGTTGCATGCGGATTGAGCAATCCAGCGAAGGCCGCGCCAGTTGGGGACTTGCCGCCGATTGGCCGCCCCTTATCCACAGTTGCTGTGGACAAGCGCCCGTCACGGCCAACTGACTACGTTTCGCATGGCCGTCGCTCCTCGCTCCCGAAGTTCACGCGCCGCCGCCGAGTACGGCGAAGCGTCGATCCGCATCCTGAAAGGGCTCGAGCCGGTACGGCAGCGGCCGGGCATGTACACGCGCACGGACAGTCCGCTGCACGTCGTGCAGGAGGTGATCGACAACGCCGCCGACGAAATGCTGATGGGCTTCGGCCGCCGCATCGACGTCACGCTTCATGCCGACGGCGCCGTCACTGTCCAGGACGACGGCCGAGGCATTCCCACCGGTCTGCATCCGGAGGAGAACGCGCCGGTGCTGGAGATCGTCTTCACCCGGCTGCATGCCGGCGGCAAGTTCGACAAGCGCACCGGCGGTGCCTACTCGTTCTCCGGCGGCCTCCACGGCGTCGGCGTGTCGGTGACAAATGCGCTGGCGCGGCGGCTCGAAGTCACGGTTTGGCGCGATGGCCGCGCGCACAGCATGAGCTTCGCCGGCGGCGAGGTCGGCGAGGAACTGAAGACGCGGGCGCCCGCAGCTAGCGAGCCGAAAACCGGGACCCGGGTCACCGTTTGGCCGGATCCGAAGTACTTCGACACTTCTGTCGTGCCGCTCGATGAACTCGAGCGCCTGCTGCGCAGTAAGGCGGTGCTGCTGCCGGGAACGACGGTGACGCTGACGGTCGAGAAGACCGGCCGCCGCGAGAGCTGGCGCTACGAAGGCGGCCTGCAGCAGTACCTGCTGGCCGCGCTCGGCGCCGAGCCGCTGGTGCCGCTGTTCGAAGCCGAAGGCTATGCGCAGGGCGACGACGAGGCCTTTGCCGAAGGCGAGGGCGCGCGCTGGGTGCTGGCCTGGACCGAGGAAGGCACGCTGCTGCGCGAGTCCTACGTCAACCTGATCCCGACGCCGGCCGGCGGCACGCACGAGGCCGGTTTGCGCGAAGGCATGTTCAACGCCGTTCGCGCCTTCATCGAAGCTCACAACCTGCTGCCCAAGGGCGTCAAGCTGCTGTCCGAAGACGCCTTCGCGCGCGCCAGTTTCGTGCTGACCGCCAAGGTGCTGGACCCGCAGTTCCAGGGCCAGATCAAGGAGCGGCTGAACAGCCGCGACGCGCTGCGGCTGGTCGCCGGCCAGGTCAAGCCGCAACTCGAGATCTGGCTCAACGAGCACCCCGAGCACGGCCGCGCGATCGCCGACCTGGTGATCCGCCAGGCGCAGGCGCGGGCGCGGGCGGCGCAGAAGGTCGAGAAGAAGAAGGGCTCGGCGGTGGCGGTGCTGCCGGGCAAACTCACCGACTGCGAGTCGACCGACCTCGGGCGCAACGAACTGTTCCTGGTTGAAGGCGACTCGGCCGGCGGCAGCGCCAAGATGGGCCGCGACAAGGAGTTCCAGGCCATATTGCCCTTGCGCGGCAAGGTGCTTAACACCTGGGAGGTCGAGCGCGACCGCCTGTTTGCCAATGCCGAGGTGCACGACATCGCTGTCGCCATCGGCGTCGATCCGCATGGACCGGCCGACGAGCCGGATCTGTCGGGACTGCGCTACGGCCGGATCTGCGTGCTGGCCGATGCCGATGTCGACGGCGCGCACATCCAGGTGCTGCTGCTGACGCTTTTCTTCCGCCACTTTCCGAAGCTGGTCGAGCGCGGCCACATCTACGTCGCCCGGCCGCCGCTGTTCCGTGTCGACGTCCCGGCAGCGGGCAAGCGGCCCATGCGGCGCCTGTACTGCCTCGACGAGGACGAACTCGACACGACGCTGGCCAAGCTCGCCGACGAAGGCGTACGCGAAGGCAGCTGGTCGATCTCCCGCTTCAAGGGGCTGGGCGAAATGAGCGCCGAGCAGTTGTGGGAGACGACGCTGTCGCCGGATACTCGGCGCTTGCTGCCGGTAGCGCTGGGCGAACTGGCCGCCGCGGAAACGGTCAGCACGATGACGATGCTGATGGGCCGCGGCGAGGCGGCTGCTCGCCGGGCCTGGATCGAGGAACACGGCAACGAGGTCGAGGCGGACATCTGAGCCGGCGCTTTGGCGTCCTGCCCGGCCCGCCCAGCCTGCGTTTCGTCGCACCGGCAAGCATTTTGTCGCAGTGCCATAGCGCTGCTGCAGCGCGGGCACGACAATCCGCGCCATTTTCGGGGTTCGGCTGCGTTGGTCCTTGACCGGGCCTGGCGGCATCGGGGGAAAGTCGAAATGACCAAGAAGGGAAAGCGCTGGATCGTCCTGATCGGGCTCGTCGTGCTGGTGGCCGCTGGTGGCGGAGTCGCCATGCAGACCGGCCTGCTGAAGTCAGGCGCCAAGGCCGAGACCAAGAAGAAGGAGCAGCCGCCGCTCGACTTCGCCGCCGGTGACATCGTCCGCGTGACCCCGCACAAGCTGGCGATCGAACTGGCGATGCCGGCGACCGTGCAGGCCTTCAACCAGACCACGGTGCGCTCGAAACTCTCGGCCGAGGTGCTGCGGCTTGCGGTCCGCGAGGGCGACCGGGTCGCCGCCGGCCAGGTGATCGTCGAGTTCGATACGGCGCAGCTGCGCAACCAGCTGGCGGAACGGCAGGCGACGCTGGAATCGGCGCGTGCCACGCTGGCGCAGAACGAGCGCACGCGCTCGACCAACGCGCAGCTGGTCAAGCAGAACTTCATTTCGCAGAACGCCTTCGAGACTGCGGACGACGCCTTCCGCGCCCAGAACGCCGCCGTGCGCGCCGCCGAGGCTCAGCTGGCGCAGACGCAGCTCTCGCTGTCCGACGCCGTGGTCCGGGCGCCGATCGCCGGCCTGGTCGCCAAGCGCCATGTGCAGCCGGGCGAAAAGGTCGCCTTCGACGCGCCGCTGCTGCACATCGTCGACCTCGGCCGCCTCGAAGTTCAGGCGCAGGCGCCGGTGTCCGATGTTGCCCGCATCACCATCGGCGCCGACGTCGTGGTCGACGTCGAAGGCATGCCGGGCCAGCCGTTCAAGGGCCGGATCGACCGGATCAACCCGACCACCGAGGCCGGCTCGCGGATGATCGCCGTCTACGTGACGCTGCCTAACGAGGACGGCCGGCTGCGCGGCGGCATGTTCGCCAAGGTGCGGATGCACCTCGGCGGCGAAGCGCCGGTGGCTTCGCTGCCGGTGTCCTCGGTGCTCGACGACCGCGGCCAGAGCTATGTCTGGATCATCACCGACGGCAAACTGGCGCGCCGCAACGTCACCACTGGTGCCCGCGACGAACGGGCGCAGCGGGTCGAGATCATCTCCGGCCTTGCCGGCGACGAGCAGGTGATCGGCACCAAGTTCGACAACCTGCGCGAAGGCATGCTGGCCAACATCGTCAGCGCGCAGCCGAAGGTCGCCGAACGCGACGCTGTCGCGTTGCTGCGCTGAGCGCGCGGGAACTGGGCCATGTGGATCACGCGCGTTTCGATCAACCACCCCGTGTTCGCGACCATGGTGATGGTCGCGCTGACCGTGCTGGGGCTTTTCTCGTATGTCCGCCTCGGGGTCGAGCCGATGCCGGATGTCTCGCCGCCCGGCGTGCAGATCTGGGTGAGCTATCCCGGCGCATCGCCGGAGCAGGTAGAAAACGACCTCGCCAAGCCGATCGAGAACGCCGCCAACACGGTGGCCGGCGTCAAGCGCATCCTGTCGCGCTCGGACGAAGGCCGTTCGCTGACCTGGGTCGAGTTCCGCCTCGACGTCGACATCACACGGGCAACGCAGGAAGTGCGCGACAAGCTGGCGCAGATCCGTGCCAGCTTCCCGCGCGACGCCAAGGACCCGGTGGTGCAGCGTGCCGAAACCGAAAACGACCAGCCGGTGGCGACCTTCGCCCTGCTGGGAAGCGGCCGCAGCTCGCGCGAACTGACGCTGCTGGCCGAGCAGATCGTGCAGAAGGGATTCGAGCGCATCAACGGCGTCGGTCGCGTCGACCTCAGCGGCACGGTCACGCGCCAGGTGCAGGTGCGCGTCGACCCGGTCAAGCTCACCGCCTACGGCCTGACGGTGGACCAGGTGGTGCAGGCCTTGCGCACCGCCAACGTCAGCGTGCCGGTCGGCACGATCTCGAACCTGACCTCGGAATCGATCGTCCGCGTCGACGGACGGCTGACGGCGCCGGTGGACTTCAACAGGATCGTCGTCGCCCGCCGCGCCGGCACGCCGATCCTGCTCGGCCAGCTTGCCGAGGTCGTCGACGGCGAGGCCGAGCGCCGCTCGCTGACGCGGGTCGACGGCCAGCCGGCGGTCGGGGTATGGGTGCAGAAGGCGCAGGACGCCAACATAGTCGAGGTCGGCCAGCAGCTGAAGGTGGCCGCCGCCGACATCCGCAGGCAGCTGCCGGCCGGCGTCGAGCTGAAGTTCATCTGGGCAATGGCCGATTTCGTCGAGCAGTCGGTCGACAACGTCAAGCGCACGATCGTCGAAGGCGCGCTGCTGACGGTGCTGATCGTGTTCCTGTTCCTCGGCAGCTGGCGCAGCACGGTGATCACCGGGCTCACCCTGCCGATCGCGGTGATCGCCACCTTCATTGCCATCTACGCCTTCGGCTTCACGCTCAACTACATGACGCTGATGGCGCTGTCGCTGTGCATCGGCCTGCTGATCGACGACGCCATCGTCGTGCGCGAGAACATCGTCCGTCACATCCGCATGGGCAAGGACCATTACACCGCGGCCCGCGAAGGCACCGACGAGATCGGCCTGGCGGTGCTGGCGACTACCTTCTCGATCGTGGCGGTGTTCGTGCCGATCGCCTTCATGGGCGGCATCATCGGCAAGTTCTTCTATCCCTTCGGCATCACCGTCGTGGTGGCGGTGCTGATCTCGCTGTTCGTCAGCTTCACCCTCGACCCGATGCTTTCGGCGGTGTGGCGCGATCCGCCGCAGGGGGCCAAGAACGTGCCGGTGGTCGGCCGCGTGCTC
>Ga0105096_10000296_pt1 | contig 15900 bp, 10 predicted proteins | sample PPLLak3cmMay2015_FD_87036 | JGI IMG/M metagenome (GOLD analysis project Ga0105096, IMG submission 87036) | Freshwater sediment microbial communities from Prairie Pothole Lake near Jamestown, North Dakota, USA - PPLs Lake P7 Core (1) Depth... | ecosystem: Environmental > Aquatic > Freshwater >... | reverse complement strand
TTATGGAAAATATGCGTTTGTTTTCATCGGGTGCCTGAACAGGAAGATAAGCGATTTCAAAATCCCCGCATGTTATCTCAGAAGTAAACCAATCAGGGGTGCTGAATAATTGGTTGAAAAGACTGATTAAAGCGGGCTCCGATCTCCAGTTGGTTGTCAGTCGGTAACAATTGGCAGCCCCCTTGTTTTCAAGCCGTTCCATTTCCTTTCTGGCCTCCAGGTAGGCGTAAACATCAGCCCCTCGAAAAGCATAGATGGCCTGCTTGGGATCTCCGATAAGAAAAAGAAGATTTTGTAGCCCGTTTTTGTGTTCCCAGAGAAAAATTTTTCTGAAAATTTGCCATTGGACAGGATCAGTATCCTGGAATTCATCCACAAACGCCACTTTGTATTTTTTCCGAAGAATATCCAACAGTATCGATCCACGCGGTGAACAAACCGCGTTTTGAACATGGGATAGCATGTCATCGAAGCTGATCCGGCCGTTTTTAAGTTTTTCAGCCTGAACATCTTTCTGAAGTTGGAAAATGGCCATCGCCTGCAGGGCATCTTTGACACAAAGATAAAGCCCATAGAGGTTTTCAAGATGTCGGCTCACCGTTACCCAGTGGGGACAAACCTCTGGATTCGGCCCCCCTTTTTTCAGATATTTTATCTGAAGATATTCCGAACCTTTATCGTCTATGGAAAAGATTATGGCGAGCAAGGGATATAAAGAAAATTGATCGGAATCTATTTTGGCTAAAAAATTGCCAAGAGGTGTGACAATTCTTTCCGATAATATTTTTATTTGCGACTTTTGTCCGTTTAATTCTTCAAACCCATGGCAAAACGGACTTTGAACGGAAAGGTTTTTTAAATCTAAAACAAGCCGGCGCATCATCCTTATTTTTTCTACGATATCCAAATGAGTTAATTGACTTACATCCGGATAAATCCGGTCTCCCGTATTTTGGTGAAAGGAGCGGGCCGCGCTGATTACAGAAGATTCAAATTTTTCTTTTTTCCTGGGAAAATCTGATATTGACAAGATATCCGAAAGACAATTACTGAATTGAGCCGGCCATGTTTTTCGAATCTGTTCTTTCAAAAGCCTTTCAAACAAAGGAAAGTCATCAATGACTTCCCACTGAAAAGGAGCATTGTTTTCAAAGGCATAGTCTCGTAAAACAGACCGGCAAAAACCATGGATCGTATAAATGGACGCGGAGTCGAATGCATCCAGGGCATTTTTTATTTTTTCAGCGACAGCCGTACCTGAAATTTTATCCAGTTGTGTCTCCAGTTTCTCGCGAATACGGAGTTTCAGCTCACAGGTGGCTTTTTCCGTGAAAGTGACCAGAAGGATATTTTCAAGGTTCAAATCATCGCGTTCTTTTAAAAATTTAACCACCAGGTTTTCGATGGTATAGGTCTTTCCGGTACCGGCGGATGCTTCGATAATCGCGTGTTTGCTGATATCGATATCTTCATGGGATTTAATGGGGATATATGGCATGGTTGTTTATTTCCGTTTATCCCGTTTGCTGTTAAGCCTTTTGTGCACGCTTTAGCCTTTAACCGTAAGATTTTTAAAGAAAATACCAAAACGGCTGCAAGCTTCCTGCAAAGCATCCGGGTCAATTTCAGGGCATGAAAGGTGGACCAGGGGATCTTCGGTTTCAGATAGAGCCGCTGCTAGTTTTGTCGGAAAACTTTCCTTTAAAATATCGTGATACTCCGAGTTGCACATATTTCCAAGGTCCCCCGCCGCATCAATGACTGCATCAAAAGGAAGCCACTGACGCATATGAGGATTGAGATATTGTGCAGCAAGCTTTTTGATATACTCAAGTGCATCATCCGGTATTACTTGGCAAGTCCAGACCCGGATACCGTTTTTATAGACCACATGAAATGTTATGGAGGATTTGTTGAAGAAATTCTTCCCTGATTCCAGGCAACATGCCAGAAAGAAGGTTAAGACGGGTTCAAGAAGATAACGGTCCGGTTTGGTGCCCGGATTTTTTCCGGATCCCGTCAATACCAGGGAGTGCCAGGCCCCGGTATCGTCTTTCCACAGCCATGGAAGCCTGCCGTGAATTTCAACATTACGGCATAAGGGATTATAAAGTGTATCAATACTCGATACGCCGATTTGAAGGGCAGAAAGCCTAAGTGTTTGCGTATCCTCCGATAAAACCATGAAATGATCCGGCGCTTCTCCCACACACAACCCATGATATAGACCGTTTTTAGCAGAAAGCATTTTTTCCAAAACCGGTTTTAAAGTTTCTGCCCATTGGTCCAATTCCCGGCGGATGGTTTCTATATCCAGCACACCATAAACGCCTTCCGGAGTTTGACTCTGTAGTGTGTACTTATTGTAAGTTTTTTGAAAAAGACCTTCTAAACGCTTTTTATCAAGACTCGGATCTCTGTTGATTATTAAATGGTCAATCCACTGACTGAGCGGTTCCATCTTGAGCTGATAATTCGTGGGAAACCGGCCATAAAAAGGCTCATCTTCAAAGATTGTCAAATCTTCAACGGTTTCTTCCTGATCATAAAGAAGCAGGTGCCTTTGGATACTCTGTTTTACAGGATCTTTTAAAAACCTTCCCAATTGTCGAGTGGTGATTTTTTCAGGAAAAACTTCAGATTGCCGGACAACTCCCGGGGGTAAGGAAAGATCAGGCAAGAAAGACTCGATGGATTGTTTTTCCTTTTCAGAGACATGCTTGAATATTTCAGGCCAAAGACCCTTTTCACGATAGTAAATGATCCGGTCAGCGGTAGAATAATTTACGAGAGCATCGGAGCTGTCATCAGCGGCATTTTCCGTGACATATTTCTCACTGCTGCCCTTTAAAGGGATATGGACGATTTTAAAAGGCTGTTGTTGGGAAAGAATTTCAGATTCAATATACCTTCGAAGCTGATTGACCACTGAGCAGGGTTGCAAAATCCGATCCTTTTGAAGGTCTTTTGAAACATAACTGATATAAAGTTTTTCCCGAACTGAAAGAAGTAATTCCAGAAAAAGATAACAGTTTCGCTCGGGAAAGCTGATATCACCAGGTTTTCTTCGACTCAAACGAAGATCAAGAGAGGAATTATCCGCTCTTCCGGGAAAATCACCTTCCTGCATACCCAGTACATAAACGATTTTAAATGGTATCGGACGCATTGGCAGAAGTGCCGATATGGTCACTCCGCTGGTCAGGTAATCTCCGTAACCTCCACTTATACCACCTAACCTGGATTTAATAAACTCTTTGAACTGTGTAAGATCAATTTTTGAATCTGTTTCACCTTTAATGATCCTATCATAAAGACAAAGTTCATCCAGAGCTTCAAACAAGGCTTTTTGTAAAGTCTTTTCAGCATTAAGTTCAGCGGGAACAACAAACAGACTATTGCAAGCTTCTAAAAATTTTTGTTTCCATTCTTCGCCTGAAAATGGACCTTGGGTTAATTGTTCGCAATAAAGATGAAGTGTTTCGATAATCAAACAGAATTTTTCGAGAAGTTCGGTATCTCCTGTGTAGGTATCCGAATAAGGGGTCTTTCCATGAAAATGCCGATGATCGGATAACCCAAAAGACTCATCCCCCGTAAGTGTGTCTCCCGGTCCGGAAAAGATCCTGGAAAGTTTTAAACGAATCAATCCTTGTTTCCAGGTATACATGTCTGAAGCAAAATAACCTTTTTTGATTTTGGAAGATTTATCAAAAGTGTGAAAAATGTTTAGAGCTTGGGACCATCCGGCCAATATCCGTATGTCCTCAACAGTGAGTTCCCATTTTTGCATCAGGCAGGGATTTAGTAACAACTCAAATATTTCACGACGGGAAAACCTGCCGGAAGCCAATTCAAGAAGCTTAAGCATCGCTTTACCATAAAGGCTTTCAATTTCAGCATGAGCATCCACCAAATTGTATGCGATGGTTTTCGGATGGCGATCGAACACTGCGTCGATATAAGGTTTATAGTCGGAAATTTCCGGCACTTGTATGGCAATATCCGTCAGTTTGAGATCGGTATCCTTATTAAGATTATACAGGATGCTATTGTAAACGGTTTCGATTTCACGAAAGCGGCTTGGGCAGGCAATGATTTGAAGGGAGGAGTCCTGACGAATTTTTTGGGTCGAATCTTTGAGCTTTTGAAACGTCAGTACCTGGTTTTGGATTGTTTCAAGGACAGAGTTGTAATTATTTTCAAAAACATAATGGGTATTAAAATCGTAATCCACCAACCGGCACAACATGCGAATGCCTTCACGGCCGGGTTTTCCCCAAAGGGATAAGAGCGAATTGGAAACCTGGGAAAACAATTGATCTTCCGCCTCTTCCTTTTCCACAGCTTGAAAGGTTCGGGAAATTTTTTGAGTCATCCATCGATTTTCCCAGGGAGTATTGATATCTTCCCAAAACTCCCTGCATGGATTAACCGAGTAGATAAAAATATTGTAAAATTGGGTCAGCCTTTTTATCAAATCAAGGTGAAAAGATGAAATGTTTGAAAAGCAAAAAATATGAACATACCCATTTTTTAGTCTGGTGATATTGTTTGACTCAATTTCGGGAAAAACTTTTTCAGAGTATTCCATCATGGAAAGATAATAATTACCACTATCCATAAAATACTTGTCACGAACCCTGTTCATTGCCCGATAAATTTTTTGTTGGCAAAGTTCCATGGTATTGGTTGCCGGAACATCTTTTAGCCATCCACGAATCATTTCCAAACGATGAAACTCATATTCCTGAAAGAGGACTGCCAGTTTTTCCGAAAGTTGCCAAAGCCGTTTTGAGTAATCAGGCTGCTTTTGATCACTATAATTTTGCAGGTAATCAATCACGGGTTTAAAATCTGCCTGGTCATTTTTGATATTTCCCAAAACATGCAAAACTATCATCTGCCTTAATGTTAATTCCAAAAACGTTGCCTTTTTGTCGTTTGGATCCAATAATTCGAGAAGACTCCATAGCCCCGACTCAAGGTATTGAAAATCGATGTTCATAACAATGCCGCTTTTTTTTGCAAGCTGCAATTTGATCCATTTTGCTAAATTTGTATTTGGAATAATGACAAGAGGCGCTTCGAAAATTTTTGCCTTATCCTGGTGTTCAGAATTTAAAACCGTATCGAGCTTTTCGACCAGTGTTTCTAAAAGGTTGCTGAAAAAAACATGTATTGCCATACAAATATATCCGGTATAAGGGGTATAAAAAATTGTAAATAAAAAGGCAGGGGATTTGTAGTTCCCTGCCTTTTTGTTTTTAATTTATAATTTTTTTTATGATCGAAAAATATTAGGGTTTCGGCTCTCTCGCAAGTTTCACGCGTTCGCCGTCCGCAAGTGTAAGAACCACCGTGAAATCCGATCCATTATCGTTCCATAGTTTTTGTAATGTCCACATGGAAACCGTACCTTCAGCTTCTGTTACATCTATTTTGACTAAATGTTCCGTGCTATCCTCTTTTATGGTAACGGGCATGGTTTTTCCGTCCACTTCAATGGTTTTTGGTTCAACATTGAAATTGATGGCCACAACCATGTTCCCATCTTCGCTTTTCCATCGGTCGCTGATATCCGGTTCACCGTTTTTTCCATCCCCATCCCCATTACCACTGCTACAAGATATCAGCATGAACCCCATAATAATACATAACGTGCACCATTTAATACTAGAACTCCATTTTTTCATTTGACAGACTCCTCCATTAGCAAAAAATTAATAATATACCAACATTCTTAGACCATGACCTTTTCATGCCCAAGCCCAAAAATCCAAACCCCTATAAAAAATAATTACAATTCATTTAATCATCATGCTTATAAAATGTCAACTAAAAATAAAAAAAAGTTATTTTTCTCACAATATCATGTGCAATAAACTTGCCACCCAATGAAAGTACCATTGTTCGGAAAATTCCATTTTATGCCCCATGAAAAACGGAATTGAGAATTGCGGAAAACGGAATTGAAAATTCCGGTCAAATACAATTCCAAACTGGAAAAAAAGTTATATGTCATTTGCCGGAATATAACCCATTGAAATTATATTGATAAAAAAAACAGGATGTTAAAGTTCCGCTTTATCAGCTTTAAGAATTACCGGTTCCCTGGCGGGGAGTCTATCCAGCGGTTTTAAGTCATTAAATGCTTTCTTAATATTTTAGGTTTAGAAAAAATAACTGTTGACACCTCAAAGCCATGGTGGTGAAAATCAATAACAACTAATCGATAATTTAGTGCTGTTCTGTTCAACTATATCAGGATTGATTCAATGTTCTCACTCGATATTTTTAAAAGCAAATATGATGTTGAAACCCATGATTTGATAATCATGGGCCGAAAATTTTATTATTTTCTTCCCCGTAACATCGAGCCTTTTATCGATATAATATCACCCATGAATAATTTTCCATTATGGGCAAAAGTGTGGCCGGCCTCTATGGTGCTGGCTGATTTTATGGCGGCACAACCGGTTGACCCTAAAAAAGAGTTCATAGAAATCGGTGCGGGAATAGGGATCAGCGGAATTGCCGCTTCAGCGTTCGGACATAACATTACTATTACAGAGTATAATACCGATGCCATAGAATTTGCCGAAGCAAATGCCTATATTAACGGATGTTCCGGGATCCCGATTATTTCAATGAGCTGGAACCGACCTCAAATAACGTTTCAATATGACAAAATCATCGGATCCGAAGTGATTTTTAAAGAAAAAGATTTTACGCCAATTCAAAAACTTTTTCAATCTGTTTTAAAGCCGGATGGAGAGATAATCCTGGTTTCGGAAATCCGTAAACCGGTACTAAAATTTTATCAAAACATGCAGGATTTTTTTGAGTTAAAAGTACAGCAGAAAGTGCTTCGTTCGGAAAATGAAGAGATAAGGATCATTCTTTGCCGAATGAAACCGAAGGCTGTTGTTTCTCAAATTACACAACTGCAAGATGTCTGAGATGCAGTCCAATCAGTACCTGCAAAATTTCCTGATTGTGATAAACCGGGAGCAAACCCCTTAAAGGTTCGGGTAACAGGGATCATAGCAAAGGGTTGCTCCCGGTTTATTATATTTTTTAGGTTCGGCGCATAGTAATTTCTTTGAGCTGAGCCTCGATGATTTTTTCTTCGTGGCGACGTTTTTTTTTGGCGGCCTCCGTGACCTTATTCACCAAAAGTTCGATATCACACGGTTTCATCAGGTAATCATAAGCCCCTTTTTTCATGCCTTCAATGGCGGATTCCACAGTGGCGTGTCCGGTCAGCATGATGACTTCCTTCAAAGGATGAATTTTCTTTATTTCTCCCAGAGTATCGATGCCGTCCATTCCCGGCATCTTGACATCAAGGATCACCACTTCGATATTGGGATGTTCGTTGAGTTTTAGAAGCGCTCCTTCCCCGGTATAGGCTGGAATAATTTCCAATTCCCGTTTTGTGAGCCGTTTGGTCATGGTTTCCACGAAAGGGACTTCGTCGTCTACCAGCAATACGATTGCCAAAGCCATGTTTATCTCCTTTATTTTTATTGTAAACGTTTGTTATACATTTATTATTTTAAAGAGTTATCTAACGGCAACATGATATTGAAAGCCGAGCCCTCGCCCACCACACTTTCAAAATCGATCCTGCCGCCCATTTTCTTAATGATGCCGTAACAAATGGAAAGGCCAAGGCCGGAGCCCTTGCCCACAGGTTTGGTACTGAAAAACGGGTCAAAAACCCGACTCAGATTGATAGCCGGTATACCAGGACCGTTATCCCGGACGGTTATTACAATGTGATCCTCATGGGATATACTGTTGATATCGAGGTGATCCCCTTTGTTTTCCATGGCATCCAGCCCATTGTTGATGATGTTGCTCAAAACTTGTTGCATTTCGGTAACAGATGCCTGAATTTCCGGTAAATGGGGATCAAGCCGGGTATTTATCTTTACATTTGCATGGCGTGCTTTTTCTGAAGAAAGGCTTACCACCTCCTCGATCAAATCGTTGAGCTGAACGCTTTCTACTCTGGAATCCATTTTTCGGCCAAAACTCAATAATTTTCGGGTAATTTCCTTACAGCGGCGACCTTGCGTTTCGATCTGTTTCAAAGCCCGAATAAATTCTTCCAGGTTGTTATTTTTATCAATGCCTTCATGAAGTAGATCCTGAACCCAACCGGCCTCTTCCACCATAATGGCCACCGGGTTATTGATTTCATGGGCGATACCGGTGGCCAGTTCACCGATGGAATCTAATTTGCCGGTTTCGATGATTTGCTGAGTCATCACCGATTCCTTTTCAGAGCTAGCCTCGCTAATATAGTTATCCACCCGCCTGAATAACAAAACACAAACCATGATAATGCCCAGGGAGCATAACGAAAAAATAAGGACTGCAAATTTTCGGTTGAAGTTCAATTCAGCGAATGCTTCATCAATATCCTGCTGAAGTATCAGTATCCATTCGTTATTTTTAAGAAAAGCGGACACCGTGATTATTTTTTTATCCGACACATGTCCGGTTTGTTCTAATTTGTCAAAAAGTTCCAAATACTGCTGCTTGGTCAATTCTATTTTACCTGGAGGCCGGGTCTGGAATTCTCCTTGGCGATTGAGAATATATGCGTGACCGGTTTCCCCCACCTTAAGATTCTCCATCAATAAATTCATTGAAACAAAATCAATGGTGGCTTTTAAAATCCATCCGGTATTTTCCTTTTGAATTTTGGTCGCCATGATGAATTGAAGTTGATCTTTCGGTCCCTTAAAAACGTCACTGATATAATGGGGAGAATCCATGGCTTCTTTGAACCAATGGGTATTGCCGTAAAAAGCATCTTTAAGCTGCGAAGGCCCGGCATAAGCAACTTGACGCCCCTGTTCATCGATCAGTTCCAGATCCATTAAAACCAGATTATATTCCTCCTGGAGATCCTGAAGTCTTTCATGCAGAAAAGCATCATCTTGTAAAAGTTCCGGTTCAAAATTGTGAGAAAGAAATTTGATATGGCTCAAATTTTCATTTAGGAAAAAATCGATGTGGAGTTTATGTCTAAGTACCAATTCCTTGAGGTTAGCATAAACCATTTCATGAGAAAAAGTATTGAACCGATACAAGATAATCCCGGTGATCAGAACCATCGGTGCAAAGGTTACCCCTATGAGGATAATTATCATTTTGCGAATGATTACTTTGGAATATCGAGTTGTCAGTTTTTCTTCCATGCTTATTTCAATGGGCGGTTCATTGATTTATCAATCACAACTGAATGTCAATAGTCGGATACAGGCCTTTAAGGTCTCCTTCAGGATAGGGTTGAATTAGATTGTAAGAAATATTCCGGCTGCTTTGAGCGTGCCCTTTTTTGTCCATGCCATTAAAATAAGCGCCGTTGGCTTCCAGAATATGCTCGATTCGATGCTGAAAACCCTTGACAAATGGCTCTCCGCTTCCTTGAAAATTCATCCGGCCCCTCACAAATTGTCCGGACATGGATGTAAATTCGGATAGCAGCATGGTGTTTTCCTTAACATCTTTCCGGTTTCGAATAAAGCCCCAGACAAGATGGGAAGCCGGGATATTCACCGGCTCGGTCAAATCGATAATGGTGTGGGGCATGACAATACTGTTTTCACCGATACTTAGCGCTGCACTCTTGTTGCCCTGTAAGAATGAATTAAACCCCACGAACACCTTCTCACCAAGTTCGGCGCCGATGATTTTGGCACCATGCGCCGTTACATTATTTCCGGTTAGCCGGGAATTAATGATATAACAGTTTTCCTGGGCATTGGCTCCGTTGCCCATCCATGAATTTTCAATATATGCCCGCTGGGCGACCAAAACATTCTGGCCGATCTGGGTTTTTGGTTTTATCACGGCATATCGATTCAGGGATGCTCCGGAGGGTATTGAGCTGGGTGTCTCCAGGTTGACCACGTCAAAGACTCGGCGAAAGTCATCTTTGCGACTTTCCACGAAATCGATAAAAAAACCCTGCGGACTGCTGCCGGGTTCGAACCGGATATACTTTTTTAGATTTTCAGGATCATGCTGGTAGCGGAATTCAAATTGATCTCCGCCTGATATCCATATGGTGCCCGCAGGCACCTGGTGGTGAGCCAGTTCACCGACCTGAAGGTAAGCAAATTCGCCGATCACGCAATCATGAAGAGTTGTCAAGTCAACCGTACTGAACGGTCCCAGATAGCATCCTTCCACGTCAGAGCCATGAATATTGGCATAGTGTGTGGAAACCGTGTTTTTAATGATGAAATCCTCAAGATTTTCAGGATCATGGGAATTGTTATGCACCAGAGTTTTGATCAGGAAACTGTCTTTGATACGAATGGTTTCATCCTCATGCAGAGGAATATCAAACCCTTCGAATTGAAAAATATCGCCTTTTCGTTTGAGTTCATCCCCCCGAATATCACTTTTGTACAAAATAGCATCAGATACGTGGCACTTGCCCAGAAAGTAACTACCGGCCAGGTTTGACCGGCTGAAATGGAAATTCAACGGATGGTGGGGAGTAATGCCGTAAAAAGCATAAAACTTGGTTAGCTGGGGCAAAGGAATCAGGTTTCGAATATAAGGCCCCACATCAAACAACGGTTCCCGCAGGTTAATATTGACACGCTGGATAATTCTTTCCAGTAAGTCGCTCAAGCGTTTCATAGGGAGTTTCTCCTTTAAAAAATATAAAATACTAACCCAATGTCACCGACATTCCCATCAGCGGCCAGACCAGCAGGATCATTAGACCAAGTACTGCAAGTAACAGGATACTTGCCGGAATGCCTGCGGCGAAAAACTCGCCACTGGTAAATTGTCTGGAGTTGTATGCAATGGCATTGGGAGCGGCACCCACCAGAAGTAAAAACGGCATACCGGCAGTGGTCAGGGCTGCAAACAATATCACCTCACTGGCCACCCCTAGATATGGAGCCACTACCAGAGCAACCGGAAGGGATATGGCGATAGCGGCCACGTTCATGATGAAGTTGGTCATAACCAGAATAAAAAAAGAAATTCCCATGACAAAGATAAACCAGTGTGAATTTTTAAAAAATCCGAGCCAGTTGATGGCAAGCCATTCCGCAGCGCCTGTTTGCCACAGACAAAAACCGATACTCATGGCCCCGGCAAATAACAGGATAATGTTCCAGGGAAGCTCCTCCAGGTCATGGATGTCGAGAATATGAAACACAAAGAACAAAATCGTGGCCACCAGGATAACGGCCGACTTATTGAATGGCTGCAATGCCGGGATAAATGATTGCAGGGATAGGAATAAAATAGCGGTTCCCACGATTGTTGCGGCTACAATTTCGTTGCGTGTAATGGTGCCCATTTCGGAATTCAGTTGCCGGGCTTTTTCCCGAAGTCCTGGGATTCGATCTCGTTCCGGTTTGAACATCACCATAATTAGTAACCAAAGCAATATGACCATCAACCAGCCGATGGGAACCATATAATAGCTGAGTTCAAAAAAAGAAATTTCTTTACCGGCGATTTGTTTGTAAAATCCAAGTGCCACGATACCCCGGGCGGCCCCCAGAAGCGTGATGATGCTTCCTGCACCAGCCACAAATGCCATACCGATAAACAGTCCCTTGCCGAAACGGGTAGGCTTTGGATCAGTTGTGTATAATGAATAAATCGCCAGCAATAATGGATACATAGTGGCTGCCACTGCCGTGTGGGCCATGATATGAGTTAAAAGCGCCGTCACAACAAAACAGCCTAAGTAAATTCTACTGGTGCGTTCTCCTACGATCATCAGCATCTTATAGGCCAGCCGTTTGGTGAGACCCACTTTCGTGAATACCATGCCGATGGTCAGGGAGCCGAAAATAAATAGTACCGATGGGTCCATGAAATCTTTGAAAGCTTCACTTGCAGGGCGGATAAAAAAAAGAGCCTGGACCACTCCGATGAGAAGGCCGGTGACACCGATGGGGAGAACTTCAAAGACCCAGAATGTGCCGGCCAGCAAGAAAAGGGCTAGCGCCCCTTTGGCTTGCGGGCTCAGCGAAAAGTGTTTGCCCGCGGGATCAATGGCATCCGGCCATGGCGGGGAGTAAAAAACAACCAGAAACAGACCTATACCGATCATCATAAAGAGCAGGTTTTTCCAATCAAAAACTTTTTTCCCGTGCGCCGGGGTACTTGTAGTCATAAAAATCTCCTTACTGAAAATTTTTTTTGTAATTCCAATAAACGCCATTATTTAATCTGAGCGATTCCGTTATTAACCCGGATTCATTACGGCGATAGCCGGAATTCAGTAAGGAGAGTGCTGAACTGAAAAACGACTTTCGCCGTAATGACGAGAAAATTTTTTCGAATTATAATCGCCCAAATCAAATAAATGTTAAAATTCAAGTGTGAGATTTTTAATCTAAATGAAATTGATAATCAAGTCCTAATCCGTAACTTACTAATTTTTGTGTATGTACCGACAAGACGTGAATCACTCATCATGGTGTTTCAGAAAGTGAGTCCGCCATCAGCTTTCCGACCATTTTACCAAATTGGGAAGGATTTTCCAGCTTGCCGCCTTCTCCGATAACCGCAATATCAAACAATAGCGAACTGTATTCCTTCAAAACAGGATTGTCTTTGTCTTTGTCAAAAAGATGTTTTATTTTATCCAAAACCGGGTGATCAATATTGAGTTCAAGAACCCTCTTGTTTTCAGGCGGTTGTTGGCCCGAGGCTCTCAATATTTTTTCCATGAAGGGACTCATGTCGTACTCATCCCCGGACAAGCACGCCACGGATTCTTTTAATCGACTGGAGGGTCTTACTTCTTTTACCTTGGTATCCAGATTGGAGCGTATATAATCAAACAATCCCGAATATTCATCTTTTTTGGACTTTTCACCCCCATCGATATCAAGATCACCTTTTTCGGCGCTTTTAAGTTTTTTACCATCGTATTCATCCAGGGTCCGCACCACCCATTCATCCACGGGGTCATTCATCAATATGACCTCAAAGTTTTTTTCCTTGAGTTTTTCGAGATGGGGACTGTTCAAAATTGAGGTGAGATTGTCTCCGGTGATGTAATAGATATATTTTTGATCGGACTTCATGTTTTCGATATATTTTTTTAGCGTGATCCAGTCATTGCCGGACCTGGTGGTTTTATATCTCAAAAGATCGGAAATCCTTTTTTTATTTTCCTGGTCAATGAGAATACCGGTCTTTAAGATACTTCCGAATTCACCATAAAACTTCTCATATTTTTCCTGATCCATTGTTTCCAAAAGTTCAAAAAGCTTTTTTACCAGGTTTCTTCGGATATTTCGAACCAACCGGTCCTGCTGTAAAATTTCGCGGCTGACGTTTAAATTCAAATCCGAAGCATCCACAACACCTTTAACGAATCGGAAATACTCCGGAATCATTTCCGTGCAGTTATCCATGATTAAAACTTTTTTACAGTATAGCCGAACTCCATGGCGGTAATCAGGTTGAAACAGGTCAAATGGGGCTTGAGAGGGGATATAGAGCAAGGCCGTGTATTCGGTGGTACCTTCCAGTTTAAAATGAAGATGGGCTATGGGGGGGTTCCAGTCATGGCCTAAATGCTTGTAAAATTCTTCGTATTCTTCATCGGACACCTCGTTTTTGTTTTTGGTCCAGATAGCTTTCATGGAATTCAGGATTTCTTCCTGAACCACTTTTTTTGTTTTGCCCTCGACAGGTTTTCCTTCGTCATCGACAACGGGTTCCTCTTTTTCCACATCCATGACAATAGGGTACGCAACAAAGTCGGAATGCTTTTTGACGATTCTTCTGAGGGTCCATTCATCGGTAAAGTTTTCTTCGTCTTTTTCGAGTTTTTTCAGACTTAAAATGACGGTCGTACCCCGGTTCTCTTTGGTGGTTTCCGCTATGGTGAAGGAACCGTCACCTGACGATTCCCAGCGCGCAGCCTTTTCCGAGCCGGCTGCCTTAGTAATCAGTGTAACTTTTTCCGCAACAATGAAGGCACTGTAAAAACCGACCCCGAATTGTCCGATAAGCTCCGGAGCAATTGTTTCATCGGCTTTTTTTGTTGCCTCGAGTGCTTCCAGAAATGCCACCGTACCACTTTTGGCAATGGTACCGATATTTTCCATGACTTCATCATAAGTCATTCCAATACCGTTATCAGAGATTTCCAAAGTCTGAGAATCTTTGTCTGCTTTGATCTTGATTTTAAAGTCACCGTCATTACCCAGAATTTCGGGTTGGGTTTGTGATTTGAATCGCAGCTTGTCAATGGCATCGGAGGCGTTGGAGATCAATTCTCTTAAAAATATCTCCTGATTGGAGTACAAAGAATTGATGATGATTTTTAAAAGCTGCTGAACCTCGGTTTTAAATTCGTAGGTTTGAGGTGTTTTTGACTCCGTTTTAGTTTCCATAAGTGTATTTCCCCTTTACTTTTTTTTTCAATTTTATATAAATTAAACTTAAGCATAAATTTGGCTTAAAAATGAGTTTTTTTTAATTTTTGTCAAGACCATTAATTTAGGCTTATGGAAAACATAGACTTCAAGGATATGATTTTGACTTTTGAAACGGAATGGATCATAAGTTTTATCATATGCATCCATTAAAAAAGATAGTAGATAATTTTAAAAATTAAGGAGTAAGGTAAATGGATAAATCCAAGGAAACGATTAAGGTTAATGTGAATGTGGAGATTACCCCGGTATCTTTGCAGGCCATTGTGGAAAATACCAAAGTTATTGCCGGCAAAGATCAACGAGGAGTATATCGTGTTGATACGGCGGATAAGGTGAGTGAAATGATAACAAAATTTTTGCTCGAAAAAGATTTTGAAAGTTTTGCTTTAAATATTAACAATTTCAAATAGAATAAAATTCTCCCCGTTTCCTTGAAATCGTCATCAAGTTTGCAAATGGCTCCTAAAGCTTTTATATTTAGCGCTCTGTATCTAATAAGGGGGCGTCCATGAAAGAAAAACATACAATTTTTCTTAACTATGCCGAAACCATGAAAGCCATTCAAAAGGATCTGGAGCAATACCCTTCACAACCGCTTCTTCTTCGACATTTAGCACAACTGATACTGGGTGAAAAAGTCCTTATTTCCGAAGATAAACACCAAACAGGTTTATGGGTGAGGATTGAAAAAAAAAGTAAGTACCGCATGATCACCTATGACCAATTGCCTGATTACCTTTGTTCAACCCTGGAAAAAATTCATCCTCCCATTGACATATTGGCAAAAATTTGTGGGTGTGTTTTTCAGGAAAGAGCTTGTGTGGGCAGGCAAAATTTCGGAGGGGAGAAGGGCGTTTTTATTGAGACGGGCATGGAGGATTTCAAATGCCTACAATGTGGCCGGTGCTGTCGAGTTCTTGATTATCATAAAGAGTTAACTCACAAGGATTATCTCTTGTGGCAATCTCTGGGAAGAACCGACATCATGGAAAGGGTAAGGTTGAATCGGAGGTTGGGGGAGATTGTCTCTTATCTCATATGGATAGACCCAGTTACTCATCAGATGGCGGAAGGCTGCCCATGGTTGAAAAAAGAATCTGAACATAACCGGTATATATGCCGGATTCATGATGTGAGACCTGGAATCTGCCGTCAATACCCCGGAAGCCGAAAACATGCGCGAATGACAGGATGCGGTGCATTTAATCAGCGGCCTATCAGAACCAAGAAAAAAACCGCTTGACAAAGCCGTTTTATTTTTTTAGGTATTAAAATATTTCAAATGAAAGGTAATTTCGGATTGATTAATAGAATTGCGGGCAGATACTTTTATTTTTGGTATTATTTTTTTAATACCGGTCTGCCCAAAGTGCGCTGATCCGAACAAAAAACATAAAATCAGGCGCAAAAGCCGTGGGCGGACCGAATCGAAGCCCAC
>Ga0105096_10000294_pt1 | contig 15909 bp, 11 predicted proteins | sample PPLLak3cmMay2015_FD_87036 | JGI IMG/M metagenome (GOLD analysis project Ga0105096, IMG submission 87036) | Freshwater sediment microbial communities from Prairie Pothole Lake near Jamestown, North Dakota, USA - PPLs Lake P7 Core (1) Depth... | ecosystem: Environmental > Aquatic > Freshwater >... | reverse complement strand
GCCGAACACGATCGAATCAAAGAATCGCCCTTCCGGTGTGTCGAGCCCGATGACACCGCCGCCGCGCTGTTCGAGATTGGCCAGTGTGACCCAGGCTTCCAGCGTCTTTTCATGGATGTCGCGGTCGAGCGGGACTGTCCGCATGTTCGCGGCAACACCATCCAGAATCAGTCGTCCGTTGCGAATCACCGCGCCGCCAAGCAACTCCCCATGGAGCTGCCCAACGCGATCCCGCGCGTCACCCTCGAAACTCCAACGCGCATCGGGTGCGGGGAGCGAACCGTTTCCTGACTGGCCGCGTTTCTTCAGTACGACCGCACGAGCCGGGTCTTCGATGGCAGCAATGCTATCACGCGCACGAACTAAGCTGGCGGCCAGATCAACGATTTTCGTCTCGCGCTGCGACTGCTCCCTGAGCTGATCCGGCAACGTCGCCGCGGCTTCCAGCCATGCCGTTGCCAATCCGTCTCGGATCGTTTGCTTAAGTTGCTTCAATTCGTCGCGGTTCTTCTGGAGCAGCGCCGGCGAATCGATCAACACCTGGCCCGGCCGGCTGCTCGCGAAGATGCCATACAGCGCGTAAAAATCTGCCTGACTGATCGCGTCGAACTTATGGTTGTGACAACGAGCACAGGACGCCGTCAGTCCGAGAAACGCCTTGGAGTAAACGTCAATCTGGTTGTCGACCACCTTTACCTGATCGTCGAGTGCATCGACCGGCACATAGCCCAGTTCGACCATCCGCAGGTGCGCCGGCCCGATCGCCGACTCGTTGAAGTTGTCGGCGGCGTTCCACCGCGGTTGAGGCAGCAGGTCGCCGGCGAGATGTTCACGCACCAACTGGTCGTAGGGCACATCGGCATTGAAGGCCCGAATCAAATAGTCGCGATACCGGTACGCATTCGGCAATTCCGGATCGCCCTGGCTGCCGTGCGATTCGCAGTACCGCACCAGGTCCATCCAGTGTCGCGCCCAGCGTTCGCCAAACCGGGGCGAATCCAGTAGCCGATCAATGACCGCCTCGAACGCCTGCGGCGATTCGTCCGCGAGAAACGCCTGGACCTCGTCCGGCGTCGGTGGCAATCCGGTCAGTGCAAAGGTCGCGCGACGCAGCAACGTCCGCTTGTCCGCGCGAGCCGCTGGCTGCAATCCGTGTTCCTCCAGTTTGGCCAGCACGAACCGATCGACCGGATGCTCCGACCACGCCTGGCTTGTCACGACGGGAGGTTCGACGCGCCGCACTGGCTGTAAACTCCACCACTTCTTGCGCTTCGCGAAGACCGCTTCCCACGATGTCGCTTGCGCCAGTTCATCGACCGTCGGAGGTTTGTCGCGCGGATCAGGCGCCCCCATCGCGATCCACTTCTCGAAGTCCGAGATCACCGATTTGCTGAGCTTCGGGCCCCCTTGAGGCATCTTCAGCCCGTCAACCTCATGCCGCAGAATCGCCAGCAAACGGCTTTCCGCGGGCTTTCCCGGAACGATGATCGCCCCCCCGTCGCCCCCTTTGAGAGTCGCCGCGCGCTGATCAATCGCCAGCCCCCCTTCCGCCGTTTTCGCCGAGTTATGGCACTGGTAACACTGCTCCACGAGCACCGGTCGAATCCGGGCCTCGAAGAATTCATCCCGCTCGTCGCCTAGCAGCGACCGCTCGCCCATCGCAAGCAGCAAGGACAAGGCGGCAAGACGGAGTGTGATTCGGAGTGTTGTCATGAGTTTGTAATTTGACGAGGAGATCATCGTGTCGATGTGGCCGTTGAGGGGACGAAAGTGAAAGTGTTCCGTGGGGCGTGATGTCATTGGGCCTTCCGCTTCGCGCTACGGCGGCGTGTTTTCGGCGCGTTCTCGAGTTGGATGTCGAATTCACGCCGGGCTTCGTCAGCGCTACGCGATGTATATGCGGTACTTCAGCGAAGGCGAATTCAAGGGCCTGCGTTCGATTGGCATGTCGCATTCGACGGACTTCACGACTTGGTCCGAACCGGTCGGGCTGACGTATCCGAACTCGCCGCCACAGCAGATGTATACCAATCAAATCGCGCCGTACTACCGCGCGCCGCACTTGCTGCTCGGTTTTCCGACACGCTTCGTGGCTCGTCCGCTGACGGAGCATGCGAAGCGTCTGGAACCGGTGCATTCCCATTTTGCGCACGCTTTCTGGCGTTGGGGAAGCGATTCGAGACGGAAGCGCCTCGTGGCTTTGGAGGTCGTGCAGTGGTGACGGCGCTGGGTGCGACATCCTGTCGAAGATGTCGCGGCGTCCGTGCCGCGAAAGTTTAGCGCGTGAGTGCCAATCCCGGAGCGGCTGCCAGCAGCAGCGGATTCCGTGGCGCCGTTCCAGGGGCCAAGACCCCAGCGGGAGTGAAGTTGCGTGTCGCTCCGCCCCCTTGATCCTGATGCTCCGGGATTGGCGCCAAAGCGCTAAACTTTCACGGCAGGATGCCGTGACCTCCGGCGACAGGACGTCGCACTTCACGCTCAGCCACTTCCTGGCGACGGCCGAGCAAACGCGGCGCGAGTTCGCCACGCCGTTGCGTCTCGGTCGGGAGCGGAAGATCCAGGTGCGACTGCTGGGGGGCCTGTTGATCTGGCTCACTTCGCTGTACTGCGCGCCGCGCCGCCGCTCGTCCTTGAAGTAGCCGTACATCGTGGCCAGGTACTCGCCCGACTTGCCCGTGAAGGGAGTGAATGCACGGTCTGCGGAGAATCGTCATGTTGCCAGCCTTCTGACTTGAGCTGTTGAACGCCTCCGTACCGCTCAGTAACTTTTTCAAGAACAGGTTCTCATGTTCTCAATCGCGACTTACTGATCGCGGAACTGGAACGAAAACAGGTCGGCATCGCGCAAGACGAACCGGACTCGCACGGTCTGGCCAACGATCGGCGAGAGACCGGATTGTGTTTTCCAAGTGACGCCGCGGTCGATCGTCCGGTCGCGTGGCATCGGCTTCCAGCCTGTCGTTCACCTCCAAAGGATCACAGGCTGGAAGCCTACGCTACGAGGTCTTGCAACAGACTCATTCGCCGGCCTCCGGCAAAGGCCGGTGCCTGGGCGTTCACCGAATCAACTCGGATGTCGTAGCAGAACAACAAATCCTGGTCGCGGAGAAACAGTTTTCCATTCGCAACGACAGGCGGCGTCCAGATTTGCCCTGGCTTACGCGGCAGCTTGGTTTGTGCGGGGATACATCGCACTTCTTGACATGAGCACCTGCTGAATTTTGTAGGACGGGCCGCGTTAGACCAACTCGCGAATCTTCTCACGGTTGTCGAGCACGTACAGCGGCCGGCCTGCGAAGTTGAGATACGTCAACGCTGGGTTGATTCCCAGCACGTTGTCGTACAGCGTGGCCAGCAGATTCGACGGCGTGTACGGCGTCCCCACGGATCGCTCGGCTCCTCGCGTCGTCTGGCCGATCACTTGCCCCATCTTCAAACCGCCGCCCGACACCAGCCCGAAGCCGACCTCGTTCCAGTGATCGCGGCCCGCGCCGTTGTTGATCTTCGGCGTGCGCCCCATCTCGCCCCACACCACCACAGCGACGTCGTCCAGCAAGCCTCGCTGCGACAGGTCGGTGATCAGCGCAAACAGGCTTTGCTCAAGGTCCGGAAGCAGCTTCCTCATCGTCTTAAAGTTGCTGCCGTGCGTGTCCCACGGGCCGGCTTTGTCCCACGTGTCCGGCTCCTTGTTCGCGGTCAGCGTGACCACCGGCACACCGGCCTCGACGAGCCGCCGTGCCTGCAGGAACTGCTGCCCCGCGTCGCCGTACAGCTCGCGCACCGACGCCGGTTCGAGGTTGATGTCGAACGCATCGCGAGCTTTCGACGACGGTGGCGAGTTTGGGCATCAGCTCGCAGATTTCCAAACCGGACACGTTGGTGGGGATGGGGCGGAACTCGCCGCGAATTTCGGCGGGCGCGTCGGGCTTCATGTCGAACATGTCTATGTGAGGCGGCCCGCCGTGCAAATAGACCATGATTACCGACTTCTGCGAACGAGTCCGCGGCGCCGCTTGAGCCCGCAGTTGCAGCAGGTTCGCCAGCGTCAGTCCGCCCAGCCCGAGCGCCCCGACCTGCAAGAACCCTCGCCGGCCCAAGCGGCGGCTCGACGCGCTGGATTCGGAAACGGTGAACATGATTTTCTCCCTGGATTGGCGTTCGTGGCACGAGCGATCAAGCGGCATTGTCAGATAATCTAGATGTATGGCGTTCCCGTTGTTACCGATGCTTGTTGGCAGTCATCAGAGCGGACGCATAAATCGTTTAACGTTTAACCGCGTGCCCAGCGGGCCGCGCGGCATGGCATTGCCCCGTGGAAATGAGTTGATTCGCCGATCCGCGGGGCCCGCTGGGCACGCGGTTAAACGATTTATGCGTCCGCTCATCAATAACGATTGATCCAAACAACCGAAAACTTAGCAGCGATCATTTGTTGGTGCGGCACGGCGCGAGCCGTCCGGTATTGCCAATGTCGATTTTGTCCCCTGCCATGGTTGATTTCCGAGGGAAGCACACTTCACCAATCACCAATCGCCATTCGGCTGGTGGCTGTTCAACCGGTGATCTCCTCCACCGGCTTCCCGCCCGGCGCCGCGGCGCGGACGGGACGATTGCCGGCCTGCAGTTCCAGCTGCGGGTCGATGCCCAGCAGCTTCAGCACCGTGGCCATGAAGTCGGGACCGGAGACCGGACGCTCGACCACTTCGGCGGCCTTGTCGTCGGTCTTGCCGATGACCGCGCCGCCGGGGACTCCGCCGCCGAAGAAGACGGTCGACCAGGCCTTGTCGTAGTGATTCCGCGCGCCGCTGGCGTGATGCGTCTTCGGCGTGCGGCCGAACTCGCCCATCCAGATGATGAGCGTGTCGTCCAGCAGGCCGCGGTCTTTCAGGTCGGTAATCAAGGCGTGCATCGCCTGATCGCTGGCTGGCAGTAATTCGTTGCGGACCATGTCGGCCCGCCGCTGCTCGTGCGTGTCCCAGTCCTGCAAATAGACCTCGACGAACGGCACGCCCGCTTCCACCAGCCGCCGCGCAAGCAGGCAGCCTTGGCCGAATGCGTGCTTGCCGTACCGGTCATGAATTTCGGAGGGCTCCTGGGTCAAGTCGAACGCTTTGCTCTTGGGCGACCGCATCAGTTCGACCGCGCCTTGATACGCCGACCGCTGGGCGGCGACGGCGGGGATCGGCGTCGCGCGTTGGAAGCCAGCCGCCAACTTCTCCGCCAACGTCAAGCGAGCCGCGAATTCCGATTCAGCCACGGACGGCGCGGAATTCTCCAGCCCCTTCGTCAGGTCGCGCAGGATGAGCCCGCTGTGCCGCGGCCCCAAGTAGCCGCCCCCGGCGATATGGGGAAATCCGCCGTCGTTCATCGTCTTGCCGGTGACGACGAAATTCGGCAAGCCGTTGTCGGCCGGCCGTTGCGACGACACGATCGAGCCGAACGACGGGTAGCTCAGCCCGGCGAAATTCGGCCGATAACTGGTATGCATGTAGATGCGGGCCCGCCAGTGCTCGGCTGCCTCGGTCGTGCTCATGCCTCGAATCACGCAGGCGTGCTGCATGAGCTGCGAGATTTTCGAATAGCCCTCGGCGATCTGCAGACCGGGGACGGAGGTCGCGATGGTCTGGAACGTGCCGCGGTACTCTTCGGGCGCGTCGGGTTTTGGGTCAAATGTGTCGGTCTGCGACGGCCCTCCGTCCATCCAGAGCAGGATGCACGACTTGTGCTTCCGTTTCGGCGTTTCCGCCGCGTGTGCCGCGAGCGAACCGAGCCAGCCAGAACATGAAATGGCCGAAACACCGGCCGCCGCCAATCGCAGCGACTCTCGGCGACTGAGAAGATGATCACGATCCACGCATTCGTCTCCTTGAAGAGATGTTCGATAGGTTCCGAATGTGCCGCAGTCCAAAACTACGGGATCACCGCGAATTCCGGCGAATTCACCAGCGCCCACCAGACCGCCTGATAGGCTTCCATCGTTCCCTTCCGCTCGGCAATGAACTCGCGAGCAATGTTCAATTCTTCTTCGCGCGGTCGTCGGCTGAGCACCGCGACGTACAGCCGAGTAACGATCTCGTCGGGCTCTCCCTTTTCGCGCACGGCTTGCTCCACCAGCCGGTTCGGCTTGTGCATCGCCGAGTCGTTCAGCAGCGTCAGCACCTGTGGAATGCCTTGCGTGTAGTCGCTCGGTGCGCCGTCCATTTCGTCGGTGTCGAACAGCTTCAAGAAACTGCTGCGGCTCCCTAATGTCGTCCCTGAGGCTCCGCTGATCGCCCCCTTATCGGGATCGCCGCCGGAGGACAGCACGAGGCATTCCCAAAACGCTTCCGGCGCGAGGACCTTACACGTCGCATGGCTGTAGAGTGTCTGGTCCTGTTCGTTTTCAATGAGCGCCACATGCGATCGCTGATACGCGCGGCTGAGCAGCATCCCGCGCAGCAGATGCTTGACGTCGAACTTGGCGGCCACCAGTTCGCCCGCCATCGCGTCGAGCAACTCGGGATGTGTCGCTGGATTCTCAGGATCTAGCGAATCGACAGGCTCGACCAAGCCGCGACCGAAGAGTTGCCACCATAATCGGTTGACGGTGGCGCGAGCGAACATGGCGTTCTTGGGCGAGGTAATCCACGCCGCCAGCACGGGCCGAGTCGGCGCTTGCGGATCGAGACGAACCTTGTCCGCTCCCAGAAATTTCGCGGGGATGACTTCGCCAGCTGCTGGACCGGCATCCGTGGGAATCACGACCGCGCCGCCATCCTTGCGTTCCAGCGGCAAGAGACCGAATCGGGTCTTGGGCGGACCGGCTTCGGTGTCGTGAATGCCTTTGCGGTCCTCGCCTTTCTTGGGATTGGAGTCCACCTTGGCCGTGCGGCTGAAGAACGCCGCCAATCCCCAGAACTCGACCTGCGTCCAGGTCGCGAAGGGATGGTCGTGGCATTCGGCACATTGCAGTTGAATGCCGAGAAATCGCCGCGCGGCCGATGCCGCCAACTTGTTCGCTCGCGGCTGGCCGTCGTCCATGCATTGGCGAATGAAGGCGACTGGCGGGTCTTCGCTCTCGGCCGAGATCATCGCGCGAACCAGTTCGTCCCAAGGCCGGTTCTTGTTGAACTCTTCAGCGAACCACTTTTGAAAGTTCGCCGTGTATTGGCCCTTCAGATCCTCGCCGGCGCCGATCGGCACGGCGACGCGATCGCGCCACAGCCGCGCCCAATATCCACCGTACTCTGGCCGGGCGAGCAGTTGATCGATCAGCGTCGTGCGTTTGTCGGGCGACGAGTCCTCAAGAAACGCAGTCGCTTCAGCCCGTGTCGGAATCCGCCCGATGACGTCGAGCCACACACGCCGCTGGAATTCGCCGTCGTCGGCTTGCGGGGATGCGGGGACCTTTGCCGCGGCCAAGCGCCGATCAATTGCGTCGTCGATCAGCTTCGCGAGTTCTTCCGCCGCTCGCGGCTTGGCCGGGACGACAAGTTCTCCGGATGATCGTTGCGACTTCGCTCCGTCGGCGATCCAACGGCGGATGATCGCCTTATGCTCCGCCGAAACTTTGATAGGACTTTTCGGCATCTCGTCCGATGCGATCTTTTTCCACAGCAGGCTGGCGTCCGGATCGCCCGGCGTCACCACCTTGCCGCTTTGGCGGCCGGCCAAGACGGCGGAAATCGTCCGCAAATCCAGTTCCGCCTTGCGATGCAGCCCACCGTGACATTGCAGGCAGTGGGAATTCAGCAGGGGTAATACGTCGCGTTCGAACGTCGGCGGCTCCGCGGCGTTTGCGCAAGACACGCTCGCGTACAGGACAGCCGCAGCCGCGCAAATCGGCAGCAGAATCGTCTGGCAGGATTGTTTCATGTGCGCACCTCGCGAAGCTACGGCTTCGCTCGTCGGAGGATCCACAGGTTGATGTCGCCGTCCGAATAGAATCCCTCCGGATACCGGCGGGCTTCGGGCGGATCGGTGTTCTTCCAGCCGCTTTCGCGGTAACACAACCGCAACGTGTCGTCGTCCAGGAACTCGAGAATGCCCGGCACCATTCCGTCCTTGGGCGTGGGCGTCGCGCCGCTGCCCGGCGGAGGAAAGGTGACGTTGAACTTGATGCGCGTCGGCTGAGCCGACAGATCGAGTTGGTAGCCGCCGGCGTATTTCGAGCCCTTGTCGTTGGGCCCGCTCTTCCAGGCGAACGAATCGGACTCGAAGATCGCCACGGCGGCGGAACGGCCGGGTCCCAGCTTCTCGAGTGAGTCGTCGAGCGCCGTCAGCATCTGCCATTGGCCAACCAGGTTTGCCTTGCCCGACGGCTTCGCGGGCGGATTGCGGGACAGCAGCAGGAACGTGTGCTCCCTGTTGCCGAGAAAGCTGGTCGCGCGGCCCTTATCCAGATTGAGTCGTCGCCAGGAGATTTTTAAAACGTCCTTGTCGTACAGCACGGCGATTCCTGGGAACGCCGTTGGATCTTTCGTGTCGCTGGTCGGAGTCAGATCAACTTCCCACGCCGGCTTGCCAACATGCTTCCAGTTGCAAGCGGCCGAGAACAGCGTCATGCCGTCGGCGGAACTCCACTGGAACTGCTTGTCGCTGATGGTCGCCGAGGAATTCTTGTACTCCGGCCGGTCGGTCAGATTCGCATCCGCCTCGTGAGCCAAGAGCAGATACCATTTTCCTTCGATCGACCGGAATTCCTCCTCCGGCGTCGGCGGCGCGGGCTTGCTCGGCTTCTGAGCCAGAACGGGCAGCGCGCTGCTGCACGCCAGCCACAGAGCGCAGACGAAGGGAAGCGTGGTCTTTCTTATCATGGTCGTGATGCTCCTCAAGTTGGCTTGTCGTTAGGTAAGCAATTCATCCAACAGGCGCCGGCTCTCGCCGAAGCCTTTCGCTACAACGCCCATCTGTTCGGAAATCGTCCGTAGCAGATCCGACATGCTGACGGCGTCGGGACCGAGTTTGGGGCTGTTGAGGTGCTCGCGTTTGTCGTTCGGAATGACTTTCTGTTGGCCGTTGAACGCGATGTGCCGCCCCTGCGTGAAACCCAACCCTTCGCCGCCAGACAGCAACAGCGGCAGGTTGTGGGCGCGGTGCGTGGCCGGCCACGACATGCCGCTGCCGTAGAGGACGGCGGTGTTGCGGAGCAGGTCGTGGTTGACTTCGGTTGTTGTTCGAAGCCGCTCAAGGAACTTGGCCAGGCGAGCGGTCCACCAGGCGTCGTATTCGCTCAGAATGGCGTACTCCTTCGGCTTGCGATCGGGCGGTTCGTCGTTCGTGTTGTGCCCCGTACCGTGCCAGTTGCCGCAGGGCAGGCTTTTCAGCGGCCCGCTTCCCTCCGACTCCGTGGTCGCGAAACTGACCACCCGCGTGATGTCGGTCCGCAGGGCCAGATAGATCAGCTCGAACATCGTGTCGATGTACTCCGCATAATCGGCGGGCACATAGGGGTCGGCCTGCAGCCTCAGGCGGTCTTCGCGAATCACGTCGGGATTGAGGGTCGCCTGCGAGGCGATATCGGCCTGGACCCGCTTCTCGACCGCTCGGACCGAGTCGAGATACTCATCGAGTTTGCGCTCGTCGCTCGTGCCCAGTTCGCGCCGCAGGCCGGCCGCCTGCGACGAAACGAAGTCGAGGATGCTGGCGCGACGCGGGAGTTTCTCGCGGCCTTTGACGCCGACAATTTCCGCGAAGATCGCAGCTAGATCGTGGTCGGCCAGTACCGGTTCGCCTTGGCGGTCAAACGAGATCGTCCGCCGTCCGCCTGTCGCGCCGACTACCATGCTCGGCCAGCGGGTCTGCCGTCCAACACCTTCGGCGATATGCTGGTCGATCGAGATCGTGCTGCGGGTCACCGCGCCTTTGCCGGCTGTGTAGTTCGCGTTGGCCGTCAGCCACACGCCCAACTCCCCGTGGCCGGGTTGGGCCTTGTGCTGCAGCCCGGAGAAGACGGTGAATCGCTGCCGCAAATCGGCCAGGTTCTTCAGCGGCGGCGTTAGTTCAAAGTCCTTGCCGGTCTTCGCGGGATGCCACTCCCACATGTTCACGCCGTTGGGCACACAGATGAACACGGCGCGGCGGGGTGCATCGTCAGCCTCGTTGGCCGCAGCGAAACGTTCGAGCCACGGTAGTGCGAGGCAGATGCCGCCGTTCTGCAAAAATTTGCGGCGGTGTGACTTCAATGAATTCATGATCATGATCCAGTCTCTCAGGCAAGCAGTTCCGTTAACACGCGGCGACTCTCCCCGAAGCCTTCCGCGGGCACGCCGATCTGTTCGGAGATGGTGCGTAGCAGGTCGGACATGCTCACGGCGTCGGGACCGAGTTTCGGGCCGTTGCGGTGCTCTTGTTTGTCGTTCGGAATGACTTTCTGCTGGCCGTTAAAGGCGATGTGCCGGCCGTGCGCAAATCCAATCCCCTCGCCGCCAGCCAACAGAATCGGCAGGTTATGGTTGCGATGGGTCGCCGGCCACGACATGCCGCTGCCGTACAGGACGGTGGTGTGCCGGAGCATGTCATGCTCGCCTTCGCGAGTCGTCCGCAACCGATCGAGGAAGCGGGCCAAGCGTTGGGTCCACCAGGCGTCTGCTTTGCTAAGGTTCGCGAACTGCTTCGGCTTATCCTCGGGCCGGCCGTCGCCGCTATGGTGGCCTTCGTCGTGGACGTCAAAACCGAGGTGCTTGAGCACACAACACTGGCTCGAACGGTACGCCGAGAAAGCCACGACACGCGTGCAGTCGATGCGGAGGGCCAGATAGATCAATTCCAGCATCGTGTCGACAAAGTCAACGCCGTCGGGCGTGTTGTGCGGATTGGCCCGTAGGTTCAAGCGATCTTCCTGGATCGAATCCAGTCGGGGCGAAGACTTCCAGGCGATGTCCGCTTGCACGCGTCTTTCCACCGCGCGAATCGACTCGACGTATTCGTCGAGTTTCCGCTCATCACTCTTGCCCAGTTCGCGACGCAGGCTGGTTGCTTGATTCGCGACCAGGTCGAGGATGCTGCCTCGCTGCGGCAGCCGACCTTTCGGATCGGCGCCGACCAGTTCCGCGAAAATGGAAGCGAGGTCGAAATCGGCCAGCACCGGTCGGCCTTCGGTATTGAAGGAGCAGGTGTACTGGCCGCCGTCGGCGCCGACGACCATGCTCGGCCAGCGCGTTTGCCGGCCAATCGCGCGCGCGATGTGCTGATCGATGGAGATCGTGTTCGGCGTGACGTAAATCTCTTTCTTGCTCGCGTAGTTGGGATTGCCCGTCAGCCACAGCGCGGCTTCCTGGTGACCGCCTCCGGTCCTGATGTGCTGCAGTCCAGAGAACGCCGTGAAGCGATCGCGTAGCCCGGCCAAGTTCCGCAGCGGCGGCGTCAGCTCGTAGTCCTTGCCGGTGGTCGCGGGATGCCACTCCCACATGTTTACGCCATTGGGAACGAAGAGAAAAACGGCGCGGTTGGGTACGTTTACGGCGTCCTTAGCCGAGGCGAAACGTTCGAGCCACGGTAGTGCGAGGCAGACGCCACTCGCGGAGAGGAATTGTCGACGGGTTGTTGGTAGTGGGTGCATTTCAGTTTGTTCCTCGGTAGGACGGGTCTACAGGCCCGTGATGTTTTGAATTGAAATCAATGGCAGACGGGCCTGGAGACCCGTCCTGCCACATCATTTCTCACGGAATGGTTTGGAAAGCACCATCGCAGTCAACAAGTCGCGAAGACCGCCCTCTGCTTTGGTGGCGGCGGCGTGGATGGACTTCAGGTGCGCCTCGTCGCCGTGATCGAGACCGCGGCCCAGCACATAGGCGTAGAGCCGCCGGCTGAAGGCGTCGGTGAATCGAGGCGCCGGGCTCGGTCCAGCGAGCGGCTCGATCAAACGGCGGCGGAAGTCGTCGATGTCGGCGAACGGCGTCTTGTCGGGCAGTTTTCCGCTGGTGTTGGCCGCGACCAACTTGCCATTCTTGTCGCGACGCATTCGGCCGAACAGGTCGTACTGGTCCCAGACGAACCCCAGCGGATCAATCCGCTGGTGGCAGACCGCGCACGTGTTGACGCGGGAATGAGCTTCTACATGCTCGCGCGGCGACAACTTACGGAGGCTTTTGTCGATGTTCAGTTGCACATCCAGCGGCTGCACATTGCCCGGCGGCGTGGGTATGTCGATGCCGAGAATGCGTTCGATCAAATAGACGCCGCGGAGAATCTCCGCCCGCTCTCTGCCATGCGACCCAGCCGCGATGCAGCCCGCTTGCGTCAGCAGTCCGCCGCGACGATCTGCCGGCCCCGGCACGGCGCGGAATTGGTGTCCCGATACACCGTCGATGCCGTAGAACCGGGCGAGGCGGTCGTTGATGATCACGAATTCGCAACTGACGAGCGACTCCACGGGCCGGTTCTTTCGCAACAACTCCTCGAAAAGCCGCGGCGCTTCCTCCACCAAGTCCTGCCGCAGCACGGCTTCGTACCAGGGGACATCTTCCTTCTGATTGATCGTCTGGCGATCCAGGACGGTTGCCTGGTCGAGATGGAGTACCGAGTCGAGATCCAGCCACTGCCGGGCAAACTCCCGACAAAGCGCATAGCTCCGCGGATCGTCGAGCAGACGGACAAGCTGACGCCGCAGCTCGTCCTCCCGCAGCAAACTGCCATTCGCCGCGCGAGCGCGGAGCTCTTCGTCCGGTGCTGTTCCCCACGCCAGATACGACAGGCGGGAGGCGAGTTCCCAGGTAGTCAAGGGACGCTGCTGCGCGTCCTTCGGCTCGATCAGGTAAAACGTCTGCGGCGAAATCAGGGCGGCCGTCACCGCCGCTTTGTACGCCGAGAGGAACGAGGCTCCCCGCGCTCGCTCGGCTTCATACAATCCCAAATGCGCGGCCACCTCGCTCTCGCGGGCCGGCCGGCGGAATGCCCGCGGCAAAAAAGCTTCCAGGAATCGTCGCGCGCGGTCACGGTCGACCTCGCCCTCTCTTGCTGACGCCAACAGGTCCGGGGACCTCGACGGCGTTTCCGCGACCTCGACCGCCAGCGAGCTGACAATCAACTCGTTGCGCGCCGGCAGCGGAATCTCGCTTTCCCTGAGTTTGTCATCCGGTTTACGGGGCGTCGGCGCGACGAGGGCCGCAGCGTTATCGATCTGAAGATCTAGATGCCCGTCGCGATGAATACCTTTCCAATCGGCATCGACCAGCGCGAGCGGCGCTTCGAGCACGTATTCCGCAGGCTCGTCGGCGGGCGCCGTAACGACGATCTCGCCGACGGGCACGATCACGAACTCTCGGGCGATGCTCAACCGCAGCACCGGCGCGGTTTCCCCGGCCGGAATGCTGGCTCCTGCCCTGACGCGCAATCGCAGCACGCCGCGGTCGGGAACCAGCGGCAACTTCAACGTCAAACATTCCATCGGATTGCCGATGACGACCGGGTTGGGCGCCAGCAGGATTCCCCATTTCGCGTCCAGCCGCGTCACCGCCTGCGGCCGGCGATCGTTGTTGGGACCGCCCCAGCGACCAACCAGACTCAACGGGGCTGGTGGCACTCCGTCGCCGGTCGCGGCGACATCCCTACGGTACGCAGCGAAGATGCTCAGCGGCTTGGAGGGCTTCTCGGCGGCCTTGGCTACGAACTCGCGCAGATCCACCCCGTAGCGGATCGGACCCGGATGCGGTTCTTCCGGCAACGCGACATCCAAAAGCTGCTCCGCCAAGTCGAGGCTCCGCCGCAACAACAGCGGCTGCGTCGTTTGTTGATTGCTGTCATTGCTGAAACCGTCGGCCGCGGTATCACTGGGAAGCCGTTTGCTCAAGTCCGGGGCAAAGTGAGGGAATGACAGACCCAGCACATCCATCGCGGTGCTCACGTATTCGCGTGGCGTCAACCGACGCAACGCCCGGCGGCCAATGCCGCCGCGCGTGACGGTCGGGGCCCGAGGCACCGCGCCGTCGATCCACGCGAGCACATTCGTCAATTCGTCGGCGGTGGGTCGCGGCTTGCCCTCGGGCGGCATCTCGCCCTGCGCCATCATCCGCTTCGCGGTGAGCCACCGCTCTGACTGTTTCGCGTCGACCAGATCGGGCATCGGCCCATCGAAACGCACATCTCCTTCCTGCTTCTCCGCCCCGTGGCAGGAGACGCAATGCTGCTTGAGGAACGGAACGACCTTGTCGGCATAGGCCGACTCAAGCTGTTGCTCTGCGGAGGCCGACCACGCCTGGCTTGTCATGATCAACGCGGCGATCGTCAGGAGATGTTTCATGGTCGTCTGGGGCTGGTTGTTCACGGTCATCAATATCCATTGATCCAAACGACGGAAAACTTAGCAGCGATCCTTCAAATTCCTGTCAATCGCGGCAAGTAGCAGCGGCACGGCGCGAGCCGACCGGTATCGTGTGGCGCAAGCCACCAGACGGCTTAAGCCGCTCCGCTACAAGGCAACCGGACGTTCTCAACTGACGGCGGCATTATTTCAGTTTCCAGACTCGAATTTCCTCTTTACTGCCGGATGCGAGCGAGCGGCCGTTGGGGCTGACGGCCAGGCACATCACGCTATCGCGGTGTCCCTCGAGCGTCGTCAACAGCTTGTACGAGCGGGCATCCCAAATGCGAACCGTTTTGTCTTCGCCGGCCGACACGATGCGAGTGCCATCGGGCGTAAACAGGACCGACGTGACGTCCGCCGTGTGGCCGCGCAGCGTTTGCAGTTCGTCGCCCGTGTCGGCGCTCCACAGTTTCAGCGTGTCGTCCCAACTCGTGGAAACGATCAGCTTGCCCGACGGACTGAAGGCGACCGACGTCACCGTTTCGCCGTGACCGCGCAGCGTCCGAAGCTCCTCACCGTTTTCCGTGCTCCAGATTTTCAGTTCGTTTTCGCCGTCGCCGGTCACGATTAGTTTGCCGTTGGGGCTGAACGCGACGGTGGTGACGTCGTATTCATTGCCTTGCTGGAGCCTGAGCAAAGCCGCGCCGTCGTGGACGTCCCAGATGACCAGCGTGTCGTCGGCGCTACCCGAGGCCAGGTACTTGCCCGTGGGATCGAACCGGACCGCTGTGATCGATTCCTCGTGTCCGTCGAATTTCCGCAGCAGCTTGCCGCTGGGCGCCGCGAGCAGTTGCAATTCGCCCGCGTAGGTTCCCACCGCAATGCACTTGCCGTCGGGATGGAAGTCGACCGCAGTCACGGCGCTGCCAAAGCGTTGCAATGTGCGAGCAGCGTCGCCGGTCATGAGATTCCACAGCCGCAGCGTTTGATCGTCACCCCCGGAAACAAGCCAGCGACCATCGGGACTGAATGCGACCGACAAGACCCAACGCTCGTGGCCGCGCAACGTGTGAAACGGTTGCCGTTCTTGGGCCGACATGCTCGCGATAGACATCAGCCATGCCAACATTGCTAACGGGAGCCGGATCGACGATTGCCGACTGATGATTGTCGATTTGTGAAATGCGAACGCAATTCGTTCCAGTACTTCAACAATCAACAATCGCCAATCATCAATCGTCATTCGGGCATTTCTCCGCGTTTGACCGCGTGCCCAACGGGCCGCGCGGGAGTTGACGTTGCGAAAAGCGCCGGCCGTTGGCCACGCGGCTAAGCGATCAAATTAACTGCCTCGCGATCAAACCAGCAGCTCGCTGATCGGGCCTTTGCTTTCCTTGAACGACTTCACCGGGCAGCGCAGTTGTTGCAGGATCGTCAGGTACAGGTCCGACGCCGAGCGTTCGTTCCCCTTCCACTTGAGATGCTGGCCGTGGCGGAAACCGAGCTTGTTGCCGCCCGCCAACAGCAGCGGGAAACTGCCGCCGGAATGGCTGCTGATCTGCGAACCGCCAAGCAGCAGAACCGTGTGGTCGAGCAACGTGCCGTCACTGGCTTCGATCGCCGCCAGCTTGTCCATCAGCCGCGCTAGGCATTCGCAGTACATGCGGTCGCGGAGGCCGATCAGTTTC
>Ga0105096_10000292_pt1 | contig 15961 bp, 14 predicted proteins | sample PPLLak3cmMay2015_FD_87036 | JGI IMG/M metagenome (GOLD analysis project Ga0105096, IMG submission 87036) | Freshwater sediment microbial communities from Prairie Pothole Lake near Jamestown, North Dakota, USA - PPLs Lake P7 Core (1) Depth... | ecosystem: Environmental > Aquatic > Freshwater >... | reverse complement strand
CAGCATCATGATCGCCAGCCAGGGTAATGCAGGATATAGTACGGTATAAGTTTCACCGAATACTGGTGCGAAGGTTAAAGCCAGCCATAGCGGTACTTCACCACCAGGTTGCCACAGGGTCATGAGCAATAGCTCGCTTCCCGCAACAATGAATATCGCCAAGAAAAAATCCAGACGGGCACCCAAACGTTGTAAAGGAACCATGAGCATCATGCTGATGCCGATGGCATAGAGCACTTGCAATATAAACTTTCCCGAAGCCAGTGAGAATACGCACAGATCAAGCAAGGCAATAAAAGCGCCGCGAATTAGTAATTCACTGTCAATGACAGAATTACTCATGCCTTGTTCGCGACGTTGGGTATTATTTATTGCAATTGATGTTCCTGCCAGAAAAACAAAAGTCGGGGCGCAGATATGGGTGATCCAGCGCGTGAGGAATTGATCGGTAGCAAACAGATCGCCGGTTTCATACAGTAATACGGAGTCATAAAAAATCCGATTCGTATTGAAGAACCATGAAGTATGATCAAGCGCCATCAGGATCATAACTATTCCGCGTAGCCAGTCGATGGCTGCGATACGTTGCGTGCTTTTATCCAATTGGGTCTCTCGTTCTTTTATACGAAATCAAACAAATAATACAGCGCATTGAATATGCAGCTAAAGCAAGACCAGATTATTTCTGTGAATTAGTTCGGGTTCATCAACATAACCCAGTATTGCTTCGATTTCATTGCTCGCCTGTTTCAGGATTTTTTGTGTTTCAACAGCGCTATAATTAATCAAACCGCGGGCTATCTCTCTGCCTTCTTCGTCTCGGCAAGATACAGCTTCTCCACGCTCAAATTCACCATCGACGCTGATGACGCCAATGGGGAGCAGGCTTTTGCCATCGGCTGAAAGCGCCTTCACAGCACCTTGATCCAGTATAACAGACCCATGTACTTGTAAATAATCGGCAAGCCATTGCTTACGTGCTGCCAATACCGGTATTTTAGCCAGGAAGCGGGTGCCAATGGCTTCATCCTGGTTAAGGCGGACTAATACGTTGTCTTCATGACCTGATGCGACGATGGTATCCGCGCCACTACGTGCCGCGCGTTTGGCAGCGATTACTTTAGTTTGCATCCCGCCACGACTGATACCGCTGCCAACGCCACCGGCTATTTTCTCAAGCCTGGGGTCACCTGCATTCACTTCGTTCAATAATTTTGCATCCGGATTCTTGCGTGGATCGCTGGTGAATAAACCGGCCTGATCAGTCAGAATAATCAGCGCATCGGCTTCAACCAGATTGGTGACCAGCGCCGCCAAGGTATCATTGTCGCCAAAACGAATTTCATCGATCGCAACAGTATCATTCTCATTAATGATTGGAATAATGTTTAGTTTCAATAAAGTCGTCAGGGTTGAGCGTGCGTTCAGATAACGTTTCCGGTTAGACAAATCTTCATGCGTCAGAAGCACCTGAGCGGTTTGCAGACCATACTCAGAAAAACTGGATGCATAGGCTTGCGCCAAGCCCATTTGCCCTACGGCGGCTGCAGCCTGTAATTCATACAGCGCGGTGGGCCGACTTTCCCAATTTAACCGTTGCATTCCCTCGGCAATTGCACCCGAAGAGACCAGGATGATTTCCTTGCCCAGTTGTTTAAGGTTTGCAATTTGTGCTGCCCAACAGGCCAGTGCAGCGTGGTCGAGCCCTTTGCCTTGATTGGTCACCAAACTGCTGCCCACTTTGATTACAATACGGCGTGCTTGCTTTAACATGGATTAACGAGCTCGTTTTCTGGAATCGGATTATCAGGCTGTGGCGGTAAATTTTGTTCCAGATAATCCATGATGGCATAAGTTAGAGGCTTGCAACCTTCGCCAGTTAGTGCGGAAATAATAAAGTATTTATCTTCCCATCCTAATTTTTCAACAAATTGACTGCATAACTCGGATCGTTTCTCCGTCGGCATCATATCGGTTTTGTTTAGTACCAGCCAGCGCGGTTTGTGATAAAGGGATTCATCATATTTCTGCAATTCTTTAACCAATGCATGGGCTTCATGGACAGAATCCGTATCTTCATTCAAAGGCATCATATCGACAACATGAAGCAATAGCCGGGTGCGTGATAAATGTTTTAAGAAATGATGCCCTAATCCAATACCTTCAGCAGCGCCTTCAATCAATCCAGGGATATCAGCCATGACGAAACTTCGGTTTTGATCAATTCGTACCATGCCCAGGTTAGGCTGCAAAGTAGTAAATGGATAATCGGCTACCTTGGGGCGTGCGGCAGATACGGCGCGTATGAGTGTGGATTTTCCAGCGTTCGGCATACCTAGTAAACCCACATCAGCGAGCACCTTGAGCTCCAGTTTCAGTTCAAATTCCTGCCCGGGTTCACCGTAGGTAAACTGACGCGGTGCACGATTAGTGCTGGATTTAAAGTGCAAATTACCAATTCCGCCTTCTCCCCCTTTAGCTAAAAGCACCTTTTGCTGATCATGAACCAGATCAGCGACCGTTTCACCGGTATTACTATCTTTAATAAGTGTGCCTACAGGTACGCGCAGTACAATATCTTCAGCGCTTTTTCCATAGCGGTCGGAGCCTTGACCATTCTGTCCATTTTTTGCCCGATGGATACGGGCAAAACGATAGTCTATCAGAGTGTTGATATTGCGATCCGCTATTGCGAATACGCTACCGCCGCGTCCGCCATCACCACCATCAGGCCCACCCCTGGGAATAAATTTCTCTCGCCGGAAACTTGCGACACCATCGCCACCTTTACCGGCTAGTACCTGAATAATTGCTTCATCAATAAACTTCATAAATCCTGGTTATCATTCCCTGTAATTCCTGTTTCGATCCTGCAAACAAAAAAGCCCCATCGTTTTAGACAGGGCTTTTTGAAAGAATTTGGTACTTCTGTACTGTTATGCTGGTATCACACTAACTACTTTTCGTTTTAGTACACCCTTGATACTAAAATTCACTTTTCCTGTAATTTTTGCAAATAAGGTGTGATCCTTGCCAATACCTACATTTGCTCCCGGATGAACTTGGGTGCCACGTTGTCTGATAATAATCGATCCGGCTGGGATCAATTCACCACCATAGCGTTTTACCCCGAGTCGTTTTGAATGTGAATCACGTCCGTTTCTGGAGCTTCCGCCCGCTTTCTTATGTGCCATCTAGTACTCCTTAAGCTGAAATACCGGTAATCTGTATTTCAGTGTAATTCTGCCGATGTCCCTGATGTTTCTGGTAGTGTTTGCGACGACGCATCTTGAAGATACGAATCTTGTCGTGGCGGCCTTGACCCAGTACTGTTGCGCTGACTTTGGCACCATTGACGAGTGGCGTACCCAAGGATATTTTATCACCATCCGCAACCATCAATACCTGATCAATAATAAGCTCGCTGCCACTTTCTACTTTAAGCTGCTCTACCTTCAGTTTTTCACCAACTTTAATCCGATACTGCTTACCGCCGGTTTTTATGACCGCATACATATTTTGACTCCATGCTTCCCTTTTACAGAACCAAGAATTATACATAAATAACCCATGATTGTGGTGGAATATTTCGAGCAATTTATCTTTATGCTTGACACTTGGGTGTTGTCATTCCTACCATAGCGTTTTCTACAAGGTAATATTGTGTCAATCGAATATATTAGAAGCTTCATTGCTCAAGACATGGACATCGTAGACGATGTCATCCGGGAGAAATTACATTCTCATGTTCTGCTGATTCGCCAAGTCAGTGAATACATTATCAATAGTGGAGGGAAACGTTTACGTCCTGCATTGGTGATTTTATCTGCAGGTGCTTTTGGTTATTCAGGAAAATTTCATTATAACCTCGCAGCTATTGTCGAATTCATTCATACGGCAACCTTGCTTCATGATGACGTCGTGGATGAGTCTGATCTACGCCGAAACAGGGAAACAGCTAATGCATTGTTTGGCAATGCGGCCAGTGTTCTTGTAGGGGATTTTCTTTATTCCAGAGCCTTTCAGATGATGGTAGGTGTTGACAATATGCGAGTAATGCAAGTGCTTGCAGATGCGACTAATACGATTGCTGAAGGTGAGGTTCTTCAACTGCTGAATTGTCGGGATCCGCTAGTAACAGAAGAAAATTACCTGCAAGTCATTCGTTTTAAAACAGCCAAACTATTTGAAGCAGCCAGTCGATTGGGCGCGATCCTGGGGAATGCCACACCGGAAGAAGAAGATGCGATGTCAATTTATGGCATGCATCTGGGTACTGCATTCCAGCTTATTGACGATATGCTCGACTATTCGGGCAACAATCAGGATATTGGTAAGAATTTAGGCGATGATCTGGCTGAAGGAAAACCTACGCTGCCTTTGATCTATGCCATACGAGTGGGAACACCCGAGCAAGCAAATATTATACGCAAGGCGATTGAGGATGGCGGAAAAGATGGTTTTCAACCTGTTCTGAATGTAATCCGCCAAACAGCGGCCTTAGACTACGCTAAACAATGCGCTGCTGCTGAGATCGCGACAGCGATTGATGCAATAGCTTTCTTGCCAGATTCGGATAATAAGAAATGTCTTCTGCAATTAGCGAGCTTTTCTGTGACACGCAATCATTAATTAAAAAAATTTCCTGACTAACTGTTTGCGGATGGAATTGATTTAAATGGAATGACTCTTTTTTTATTACTTAGAGAAGTTTTTTTCAAACACATATTGTCTTATTTGCAATACGATAAGTTATTGCGATTCCAAACCTGTGTTCCGTCAGGTATCTAATTGAAATTGTTTTCATTTGGTTAAGCTACTATTAATCTTTTATTGATAGGCACTAAAACCACGATTAATCCACAATTTGCCAAAACAAAGAAATTGTTATGCTTGACGTATAACGATGGCAAGTTAAATCCCGATTGGAATGTAGTTCTTTAGTTTCCAGCATTTCAAACGATAATTACATTCAATAAGAAATCAGATTGATGTCATACGAGATGAAATCATTTAAATTGATATGGGCAAATTAATTTTTTACATACTGATAGCAGTACTGATTTACGGGATAATCAAAAGTCGTCAACCCAAACAAAAAGAAGCTGAAGTACTTCCAGAATCTACCGAAGATATGGTGAATTGTGCGTACTGTGGTGTTTATTTACCTAAAAGCGAGGCTATCGATCATCACAATAAATATTTTTGTTGTAACGAGCATAGTCATTTGTATATAAATTCTTCATCCTGATTTTACTTCTGTGTCTACTTATTCGTCACAAACGAAACATTCAATACTCTGGCCATTTAATTCCGGGATAACAGAGATTGAATATGCCGATCAATACTGGCGTTCCCTTTATTATTTTAATATCTACCGTTTAATAATTGGCAGTGGATTGTTGATTGTTACGTGGAAATTTGAATTTGCCAATTTCGGTTCATATCACTACTCGCTGTTTATTTATGCGTGCTTAAGTCATGTTCTTTGCAGTAGTATATCGATGCTGTTTATTAAATTACGCTCTCCTGATTTTAATTCGCAGTTAACCATACAAGTCATTATTGATATTGTTTTCATATCTATCATGCTCTATGCCAGCGGGGGCTTGCAAAGCGGCTTGGGCGTTTTATTATTGGTATCGCTTGCAGCAGCGGGTTTAATCAGTCGCGGTCGTCTAGCGCTATTTTTTGCCTCGATTGCAACCATTAGTCTACTGTTGCAAGAAACCTATTCCTTATTCACGGTTAATTTCTATTCTGCTCAGTATTCACAGGCCGGTCTATTGAGTATGGCGTACTTTGCAGTGGCCTGGCTGGCGTATCAACTGGCTAAACATACTTTGGTCAGTGAGCAGCTTGCAGAAGAGCGTGGAATTGATCTAGTAAACATGGCGCAAGTCAATCAATTAGTAATTCAGGATATACAGGAAGGTGTGCTTGTCGTGGATAAGGATGGAATTATCCGGCAACGTAATACCTACGCTGAGAAGTTGCTTGATATGAATCCATCTGCCGGTAAAACTGAATTGCTCAGATTGTCGGATTTTGTGCCTGAAATAACCGAAAGGCTTACAAGCTGGCAGGGGGATGGCAACATTAGTTTTGATCTGTTACGGTTGGCGCATAGTAATGCATTGGTTCGAACACGTTTTCTTCCGATACAAGCGGATTTTCGCAGTGGTGTCGTTATTTTCCTCGAAGATATGGGGCGTATACAGGCGCAGCTACAGCAACTAAAACTCGCAGCATTAGGCCGTCTGACGGCGAATATTGCACATGAAATTCGTAATCCGCTTTCTGCGATCAATCATGCTGCCGAACTTTTGGAAGAAGAGCAGCTTGAAAATAACACGGATTCTCGTCTCCTGCGTATCATCTGTGATAATACCCAACGTCTAAATAAGATAGTGCAAGATGTCTTACAACTGAACCGGCGAAATATTTCAAAATTAGACATTATTGAGATACATGAATTTATTCGGAAATTTCTTGAAGAATTTTGTCATACTGAAAAAATCAATACGAATGCGTTTATATTGGATGGCTCGAGGAATTATTTGATTAGTTTTGATCGTGATCATTTGAATCAGATACTGTGGAATCTATGCCGAAATGCATGGAGACATTGCCGTAAACAAACTGGCAGTATTCGCATCGAATTGTCTACAGGAGGAAATGAAAATAATGTTTGTCTGAATGTAATTGATGATGGTCAAGGTGTCGACATGAAACAAGCAAAACAGATTTTTGAACCTTTTTTTACTACCGCAACTGGCGGTACAGGTCTGGGTTTATACATCGCACGTGAATTGTGCGAAACCAATCATGCATCTCTCGACTATATTGAGGGTGCTTCGGGTGGGCATTTCAGGATAATCTGCAAAAGCAGTCAGCCATGTCTATAGATAACGGATCAATTGTTAATCCACATAGAAAAACTTCAGTTCCCAGTATACTGATTGTGGATGATGAGCCTGATATTATCGAGCTGCTCGAACTGACATTGGCGCGTATGGGAATGGAAGTTTTCAGTGCAAAGTGTATCAATGACGCAAAGCTATTGTTGCAATCACGTCAGTTTCAGTTATGCCTCACGGACATGCGCCTACCTGATGGAGAAGGGTTGGATCTGGTTAAACATATTGGACATCATTGCGCAGACCTGCCTGTTGCTATTATAACGGCTTATGGTACTGCAGAAAATGCCGTCGCTGCACTTAAAGCCGGAGCTTTTGACTATTTGCCGAAACCGGTTTCGTTAAAACAGTTGCGGGATTTAGTTAAATCAGCTCTAAGCTTGCCGCCCATACAAACCGAACTTTCATCACAAACTCAATCGAATCAGCGCGTATTGTTGGGCGAATCCCAACCCATGTGTCTGCTACGCGCAACCATAGACAAACTTTCCCGTAGCCAGGCTTCTGTTTATATCAGTGGTGAATCAGGCAGTGGTAAGGAGCTGGCAGCAAGAATGATTCATGAAAGAAGCGCTCGTCATAAACAAGCGTTTGTTGCTGTCAACTGTGGCGCTATTCCTGAAAATTTGATGGAAAGTGAATTTTTCGGCTATAAAAAAGGTGCTTTCACCGGTGCAGATAAAGAGCATGATGGATTTTTTCTGACAGCAAATGGTGGTACGTTGTTTCTTGATGAAGTCGCTGATTTGCCACTGGCCATGCAAGTTAAACTGCTTAGGGTAATCCAGGAAAAACAAGTGCGAAGAATCGGTGATACGCAAGAAAAAAATATTGATGTGCGTATCATCAGCGCCACACACAAGAAACTTGGTGATTGTGTTGAAACCGGGCAATTCCGGCAGGATTTATACTATCGTCTGAATGTAATTGAATTGAATATGCCAGCGCTACGTGAGATGCGCGAAGATATTCCGCTCATAGCAGAAGCAATTCTAGCAAAGATATGCCGGGAAGCCGCGCGGGCCGCTTGCAGTCTTAAGAAGGATGCACAGGCGATGCTTATGAGCTATGGCTATCCCGGTAATGTACGCGAGCTTGAAAACATACTTGAGCGGACATTAGCACTTTGCTCCGATACGCAGATTGGTAAAGAAGAACTGCAATTGCCCAATAAAGCCAGAGAAATTCAACAAAATACCGGTAACTTGCCATCCATCAGTTCGGATCAAGGATTGCCGCTGCAGGATTTTCTTGATCAACTTGAAAGGGATTCCATTATAAGAGCACTGGATCAGAGTCGATACAATCGAACAAAAGCAGCTAAAATATTGGGTATCACTGTCAGGTCGCTGCGTTATCGGATGGAACGACTGGGGTTAAATAATTAGCCCCATCTCATTGAATGTGCAATTAAATTACTTTGCAAGCACTAGCGTAATCGATGGCTTACCCATAATGCTGCTGCGAACAACAACACCGCGCCACCTTGATGTGAAGCTGCTAAAGGAACAGGCACTACATGCAATAAAGTTGCTATACCCAGACTAATCTGGATCACCAGCATCAGCAAAAAAAGATTGCAGGCAATACGTGTTGTACCGGAAAGCTCTGCTTTGCGGGATTTAAACCAGAAAAGCGGTACTAAAAAAGCCAAAATCCAGGCAATCAGCCGATGATCGAATTGCACGGTTGCCATGTTATCAAAGAAATTGCGATACCACGGTTCCAACACAAAGATTTCCGGTGGTATAAAATGCCCGTTCATGAGCGGGAAAGTATTGTAGGCTAAACCTGCTCGGATTCCTGCGACAAAACCGCCTGATAAGACCATGATAAAAATTAATGAAGTCAGGCCAAAGGAGAATCGCCGTAAGCTTTGCATCATTTCATTCGATTCAGGATTATCGTTTCTCGGCGACAGCAATCCTAATGCAACCCAGAACATGGCGGCAAAAATGACAAATGCCAATCCTAAGTGTGCAGTAAGGCGGTACTGACTCACATGGGGGTCGCTAACCAATCCGCTCTTGACCATATACCAGCCCATAAATCCCTGTAATCCACCTAACACAAATATTCCAGTCAGTCTGATTCCTAATGGTCGATCGATCTGCTTTTTCACTAGAAAATAAACAAAAGGAACAAAAAACACCAAACCAATAAGTCGGCCTAGCAGACGATGAAAGTATTCCCACCAGAAAATACTTTTAAATTCATCGACACTCATGCCTTTATTAACTTTCTGGTACTGAGGGGTCGCGCGGTACTTTTCAAGTAGCTCATCCCAATCTCCCTGAGTGATTGGAGGTAATGTACCTAAAATTGGTTGCCACTCAACAATAGAAAGTCCTGAGTTAGTCAGTCGCGTAACACCACCGACCACCACCATGGCAAATACCATGGTACAACAAATTAATAACCAAATAGCAATAGGTTTCTGCATAGTCGTAAAGAATAAAAGTTATTTCTGAAGTTTAATTTTGATCAATTATTCTGGATTTTTTATTTGGCGCGCAGCATACGTTGCTTGGTACGTTCCCATTCTTTCTCTTTCTCGGACTCGCGCTTATCATGCTGTTTCTTACCTTTGGCCAAGCCAATTTCCAGTTTAATCCTGCCCGTTTTATAATGCATATCCAGTGGAACCAGAGTATATCCGGCGCGTTCGACTTTACCGATGAGCCGCTTGATCTGTTCCGCATGCAACAACAATTTGCGTGTTCTTGTTGGATCAGGGTTGATGTGTGTTGAAGCTGTCTTGAGCGGACTGATGTGGCAACCAATGAGGTATAATGCTTCGTTGCGGATAATAACATAGGCTTCTTTTAATTGAACTCGACCATCACGAATGGCTTTGACTTCCCATCCTTCCAGCACCATGCCTGTCTCGTATTTTTCCTCGATAAAATAATCGTGAAAGGCTTTTTTATTTTGTACTATACTCATACAGGATTGAATTGGGTGGGAATTACTAAAATTTTGTGTATTTTATCAGTTTTTCAGTATTACCTCATTGATGCGGGGTGATTTACTTTTATGGCAGAAATAGAAAAATCAGTTTTGGTCGAATACTCAGCAAGCCAAATGTTTGCGCTGGTTGATAACGTTGAGGAATATCCTAAATTTCTTCCGTGGTGCGGCGGTACTTCTGTAGATCCTCAAGATGAAGTAACAACGCACGCAACGGTTAGGATCGATTACCATCATATTCAGCACAGCTTTACCACCATAAATAAACGTTTTTCGCCGGATTTGATAGAAATGAGTCTGCTAGATGGTCCATTTGAACATCTGGATGGTTATTGGCAGTTTATTCCATTATCGGATAATGCATGCAAGATTAAATTTCGTCTGCATTACACGTTCTCACACAAAATTCTTGAAAAATTGGTTGGACCGGTATTTCATATGATTGCGAACAGCTTTGTGGAACATTTTATTGAACGGGCGGAAGTGATCTATGGCAAGCCATGACAGCGTTCTTCCAAGTCGAAATCGTATATGCATTGCCGCATATTCAGATCTTGGAGAAACTTGATGTATCAGCGGGTTGTACGGTTGAGCAGGCGATAAAATATTCGGGAATTCTGGATCGATTTCCTGAAATTGATCTGACAAAAAACAAATTGGGTATTTTTGGCAAATTTGCACAACCGGATACACGCCTATCACCATGTGACAGAGTCGAAATTTATCGACCGCTCGTCATTGATCCAAAGGAAGCCCGAAGAATACGTGCCAACAAGTCATTGCGCATCGAAAACCAGCGATGATATCAGTTGTTTTTTTAATCTCTTAAGCTGGCTTCACTGGAGCATTCCTACGGATAATCGGATCAATTTCCATTGTTATTAATTAGTTGCTGCCCAGTTTATTTTTGTCACCTATATTAGCAGGCTGTTGAAAAACTATTTGCGTTGCCGCTGTGGTGTTAAAAACAGACTCAAAATGCTCATTTGCCGTGTATAAACTACGTCTTTTCGCCTATTTTTGCCGGTAAGGATGATTTACCTTGCTTGTTTAATGCAGTTTTTGAGATATTTATCCTTGATAACGCTGAATCATTGATTCTTATCAAACTTAAAAGCATGAGCCTCTCATTCAGTATGCTTTCTCAAACAGTGAATTTGGCATCCCCAATGAGAGTTTTCGCAGTAAATTATTCCTTTGTCACTTAAGATCGAACATATTCATGCGCAGCAGTATAATGATAATTATTCTGTCCTGATTCATTCCAAAGGATAGCAGCTCAAGCAAAAGCAAGATTTGCTGGTTTAAAACTGTTGGTATCCTTATTTTATGCTTGATATTGATTCAATTTTCTCATCGGACGGTGCTCTTTCCCGCCATATCAAAGGATTCCGCACGCGTTCTCAGCAACTGGAAATGGCTCGGGCGATTGCTGATACGATTGCAAAGCACCGGATACTGGTCGCTGAGGCAGGTACCGGAACGGGCAAGACACTGGCTTATCTGGTGCCTGCTTTGTTGGCGGGTGGTAAGGTCATTATTTCCACAGGAACAAAAACACTACAGGATCAACTGTTTAAGCGTGATATTCCGACTGTGCGGGCGGCGCTCAAAATACCAGTAACTGTGGCGTTGTTAAAAGGACGCGCTAATTATATTTGCCACTATCATCTGGAAAGAAGCTTGCAGGATACGCACCTCAGTTTCATTAATCGTGACGAAATTCAGTACCTGCAACAAATAGAACGGTATGCAAACAACAGTAAAAATGGTGATAAAAGCGGACTCAGTGAAGTTCCTGAGAGCGCAGCCATCTGGCAGCAAGTCACTTCAACGCGTGACAGTTGTCTGGGTTCAGAGTGCCCTAGCTACAAAAAATGTTTTGTTATGGAAGCACGCAAGCAAGCTTTGGCGGCAGATATCGTAGTGGTGAATCATCATTTGTTTTTTGCGGATGTCATGCTGCGTGATGAGGGTTTGTCCGAGTTATTGCCTTCCTGTAATACCGTCATTTTTGATGAAGCGCATCAATTACCGGAAACGGCCAGTTTATTTTTTGGTGAATCCATTAGTACCGGCCAGTTACTGGATCTTGCACGCGATGCCAAAGTAGAGGCAATTCAGTCTGCAAAAGACTTTGTTGAACTGCCAAATGCTATTGCTGCTATGGAAAAAGCCGCGCGCGATTTGCGTTTGACTATCGTGGAAGACAATATGCGGTTATCTTTGGCGGCAATAAAACAGAATGTGGGTTTTAGTGATGCGTTGGATAACTTGCTGGAAAAGCTGAGAATACTGGCAAAACTGTTGGAGAATCAGGCTGAGCGGTCTGAGGGATTGGAAAATTGTTGGCAGCGTACAACCAATCATTTGTATCTGATACAACGCTGGCGAGATAAAACGGAAATGCAAGGGCATGTTCGCTGGATTGAAATCTATAATCAGGCATTACAATTGAATGCGACACCCTTATCGATTGCTGAGATTTTCCAGAAACAAATGATCACCTCGCCGCGTGCCTGGATTTTTACTTCAGCGACATTGTCGGTTAAAAGGGATTTTACCCATTACAGTGAGGAAATGGGGCTGGCTAATGCGCAAACAGCCTGTTGGGAAAGCCCATTCAACTTTGCTGAACAGGCGTTGCTTTATGTGCCAGTTGGCTTGCCGGAACCACAGCATAGAACCTATACCGATCAGGTTGTACAGGCGGCTCTGCCGGTATTACGCGCGAGCCGGGGACGTGCTTTTTTTCTGTGTACCAGTTTGCGTGCGATGCAACGTGTTTACGAGTTATTGCTGGCAGCCGAAGAATTTTCTTTTCCATTGTTACTCCAGGGACAAGGTTCGCGCTCCTACATGCTGGAGCGTTTCCGTGAATTGAATAATGCCATTCTCATTGGTAGTCAATCTTTCTGGGAGGGGGTCGATGTGCGAGGGGAGGCACTGTCGCTGGTCATTATTGATAAGCTTCCGTTTGCACCTCCCGATGATCCAGTGCTTGCGGCGCGTATTGAGAAAATCAACAGTGAAGGTCGTAACGCTTTTATGGAGTACCAATTGCCGCGTGCTGTCATTAATCTGAAACAAGGCGCCGGCCGTTTGATCCGGGATGAAGCGGACCGGGGAGTGCTGATGATTTGTGATCCGCGCCTGACTACCAAAGCCTATGGTAAACAAATATGGCAAAGTTTGCCGCCGATGAGACGTACTAGGGATTTGGCTGAAGTCGAGCATTTTTTTTCTGCTGACTAGGAACAGTAGCTTAAACGATTTCGTGACGCTTATTATTAAGAAGTTGATTCAAGATGCTATGAGAAAAAATTTTGCGATCGGTTTATGGGTACTTCTGTTATGCGGAATGATGACTCCTATTGCCAGTACGTATGCCAACAGGAGTGATTTTCCATTTATTGCCAATGGCCAGGGATTAAAGAAAGAACTGGCCATCGGCAAACTCAATGACATTATCAACAATATTAAACTGCAAAAAAAGGAAGTAGAAATTAAACTGCATTTGTTGATGAAAGCAAAAACTGAGCAGGAAAAAACCAGGATTCAGGCGGAAATAAATGGACTAGGTAATGCCATTCTTGAACAAGAATCTTCATTTGAAATGATACTTACTGCTGGTTTGGAGTTAAACAAAACGGATGCAGCAGAAAAACAGGAATTTGATTGGCAGAAGGATTTGCTGGAGATTGTGCAGCCGATCATAAGTGAGCTACGTCAGTTAACAGAGAACAAACGTAAGCTGGATGGCTTGCATAAAAAGATTACCTTTTATAAAGCACAGATTGGCGATATTAATGAAGTACTCACGCATATTTCTAAGATCAACAAACAAGGCTTTGAGAAAGAAGCCTTGGCAGAGTTTGAGCGGATAGACAAGAAATGGCGTGACCAACTGGAGGAAAACAAGCACCTGATGGAAGTTGCACAATTACGGTTTGATGAGATGGTCAAGTCACAATCGGCTAAGGAGATATCCATTGGTGAGCATATCAAACAATTTGCCACTGGCCGGGGTGCTACGCTGTTGATGGCATTGGCCGCTTTTGCCGCGGTTTATATTTCGATGTTACTGCTATTGAGGCTTCTGAAATGGATCAGTAATCGCAAAGAAGAAACAAGAAGAACTTATTATCAACGCATCATTACACTTTGTTATCATTTCCTGATGGGAGTACTGGCGATTGCGGCTGCGTTCTACGTGCTGAGTGTGCGTAATGATCAGGTGCTGATTGGTATCACCGTATTACTGCTGCTTAGTATAATTTTGCTTCTTAAGAATTCTATTTCAAGTTATATCAACGAACTAAGAATATTACTTAATACCGGTTCGGTCAGGGAAGGTGAGTGCATTATATATAATGGCATTCCGATGCAAGTAGAGAGCCTGAATTACTATACTAAATTGATCAACCCGATGCTGCCCGGATTGGAGTTGCGATTGACCTTGGCAGAGTTGGCGAATTATGTTTCCCGTCCTTATTTGGCTGATGAACCGTGGTTTCCATGCAAAGTGGGTGATTATGTCATGCTCTCGGATAGTGCTTATGGAATGGTTAAATGTATTACACTGGAAAATATTTTATTGTCTTTATCAAATGGCACGATGCCAAGAACCTATACCGTTACCGATTTCTTAGCAGCCAACCCAAAAAACTTCTCGCAAGGATTTATGGTTACCAGCGATTTTGGTATTGATTATAAACATCAAATGAGATGTACAACGGAAATACCCGAGATGATGTGTGCAGGTATTCGACAAGGATTGCTTAGGGAAACGTATGGCAGTGCGCTAACGGATTTGGCTGTTTATTTTGCAAAAGCCAATACTTCGTCGCTCGACTATAAAATAGTGGCCACTTTTGATGGTAGAGCTGCCGGAGAGTACCTCTCAATTCAGCGAGCATTGCAGCGCTATGCTGTTGAGGTTTGTAATCAGCAGCAATGGATAATACCGTTTAACCAACTAGTGATTCATAATGGAAAAGAATAATCCTGAGGGGATAGTTTTTGACTGCTTTCTTCGGACACTGCGTTATTGCTACGGCTTGAAGATAATTATAAATACATGAATGAATATGAAATTGGCAACTTGGAACGTTAATTCACTTAAAGTGCGGTTGCCGCAAGTGATTGATTGGTTGGGAGCGAATCAGCCGGACATGTTATGTTTGCAGGAAACGAAACTAACCGACGATAACTTTCCAACCAGTGAAATTGCAGCGATTGGCTATCAGTCTTTTTTTATTGGGAAAAAAACATACAACGGTGTCGCGATACTCAGTAAACAGAGAGGAAGAGAAGTAGTAACCGCCATACCTGGTTTTTCTGATGAACAAAAAAGAGTTGTCGCGGTAACCTATGGAGATTTTCGCGTAATTTCGGTTTATGTTCCAAATGGTGATACTGTCGCGTCGGAGAAATACGATTACAAATTAAGGTGGCTACAAGCCTTGAACAAATGGCTGCGGCAGGAGTTAATGGGCTATAAGAAATTGGCGGTGCTGGGTGATTTTAATATTGCACCCGAGGATCGTGATGTTTATGATCCAAAAATCTGGGAAGGGAAAGTGCTGTGTAGTCAACTAGAACGCATTGCTTTCAGTGATTTGCTCAATTTGGGGCTTGCCGACAGTTTTCGTTTATTTGAGCAACCTGAGAGAGCGTACACCTGGTGGGACTATCGCATGATGGCTTTTCGCTTGAATCGGGGGTTGCGTATTGATCACATTTTACTCAGCAATGAAATTGCCAGATCTTGCGTGACATGCTCGATCGATAAAACAATGCGTAAACAGGAGCGTCCTTCAGACCATGCGCCAGTCATGGTGGAACTGTCTATGTGAATACAAATCATTTCCAGACTATTTGCTTTTGACGGGTAGTTTCTCGAGTTCGTTTCTAAGCATATTCAGATTCTTTTCGCGTACATTGAGTTCTTCCCGCAATCGTTCCACCCGATTGAGGTACCTTTGGTAGTTACGTTCACTGCCAAGACGATCCGGAACGCCGTCCTTGTATTCGTTTCTAACTTCATTGAGTTGTTTCTCTTCCTCCGT
>Ga0105096_10000287_pt1 | contig 16196 bp, 14 predicted proteins | sample PPLLak3cmMay2015_FD_87036 | JGI IMG/M metagenome (GOLD analysis project Ga0105096, IMG submission 87036) | Freshwater sediment microbial communities from Prairie Pothole Lake near Jamestown, North Dakota, USA - PPLs Lake P7 Core (1) Depth... | ecosystem: Environmental > Aquatic > Freshwater >... | reverse complement strand
CGGCTTTCCAATTGGGCGTTGGGAGCGGGGGGCCTGCGCCGTGTGATGGAGACGGTGATGGGAATCCATCGTGACCGGAAGATCATGCATTTCTCAACCGAGACGTTTCCGCGATGGTTTCAGCGGCGTCCGATACCGATCCTGCCGAAGGCGCCGCAGAAGAAAGTCGCACTGTTTGCCAGCTGTTTGGTGAACTATCAAGCCTCCGATGTCGGGAAGGCGACTGTGCAGGTGTTGGAAAAGAACGGGGTGCGGGTCGTGGTGCCGGAACAACAATGTTGCGGGATGCCCTCATTCGATATCGGGGACACCGTGGCGATGCAGAAAGCGGCCCAGGCGAATCTTCGATCGCTGCTTCCCTGGGTTGAACAGGGGTACGATGTCGTGGTGCCCGTGCCGAGTTGCAGCCTGATGCTCAAGCGAGAGTATCCCGAATTACTCGGCGGTGAAGAACCGAAGAAAGTCAGCGAGCGGACGTTCGATGTCTGCGAGTATCTCATGAAGCTCAAACGGGAAGGCGCGCTCGCCACTGACTTTGTGAACAACCCGGGCCGGGTGGCCTATCAGATTCCCTGCCATCTCCGCGATCAGAATATCGGATTCAAATCAAAAGAGCTGATGGAGTGCGCCGGGGCGCAGGTCGAGGTGATTGAGAAATGCTCCGGCCACGACGGATCCTGGTCGGCCAAAACGGAATTTTTCCCGCTGTCGATGACCATTGCCAAGAAGGCTGTGCGGGCCATTGAGCAGGCGCCGGCCGATATTGTGGCGTCCGACTGCCCGTTGGCCGGGCTCCAGCTGGATCAAGCAGGGGTGACATCGCATGTGGGGGGAAAGGCGACGAAGCACCCGATTCAGATCGTCCGCGATGCCTACGGGCTTCCGTCATGAACGCGTTGATGCCCAACGACATCATTCCCTATGCCGACTACGAGCGGCAACGCGAAGGATTTCGCGCCAGCATTATTGAGTTGAAGCAGCGACGGCGGATCTCAATCGGGCCTCTGATCACGCTGGTGTTTGAAAATCGGGACACGCTCCTGTTTCAGATTCAGGAGATGATCCGTGTCGAGCAGATTTTTGACCCGGCCAAGGTCCGGGAAGAGCTCGACGTGTACAATGCCTTGCTGCCGGCCACGGGTGAGTTGAGCGCGACGCTGTTGATCGAAATCACCGATGAAGCCAGGATGAGAGAGTGGCTCGATACCTTTATGGGGCTGGATCATGGGAAGAAGGTCGCCATGACGGTCGGCGGGGAGCGTGTCTACGCAACGTTCGAAGGCGGTCATAGCCACGAGACGAAAATCAGCGCCGTGCATTTCGTCCGATTCCAGGTGCCGCCTTCGATGAAGGACTTGCTGGCGAATCTGCGCGTGCCGGTGACTCTGTCCGTGCAGCATGGCAACTATCAGGCGGAAGCGCCGGTTCCCGGCAGTATGCGGGAAGAATGGTTGAGGGATCTGGAGGGGTGATGCCATCAGTCTTGCTGACCAAACGAATCGAATTTGCCGCGGCCCATCGCTACATTAAGCCGGAGTGGGATGAGGCGAAAAATCGCGCGGTCTTTGGTCCCTGCTATAACCCGCCCGCGCACGGGCACAATTACATGCTGGAAGTCACCGTCTCCGGCGAGGTGGATCCCAAGACCGGCATGGTCATCAACTTGTTCGATCTCAAGCAAGTGCTGCTTGCGGTGATCGAAGAGTTCGATCACATGAATTTCAATCTCGACCTGCCCTATTTCCGTGATCGGATTCCGACATCGGAAAACATCGCGCGCGTCCTCTGGACCAAACTGGCCGCTCAATCGGAGATCGGCACGTTGGACACGATCCGTCTCTACGAGGACGAAGATCTCTATGCGGACATCACGGCGGCCGGGGGGCTTGATGCGGCGAGCGTCACCAGGCGCTACTCCTTCACGGCGTTGCTTGATGGCCGTCAGGGTCATACGTGGGACTGCTTCGTGTCCGTTCACGGTTCCATCGATCCGGTCACCGGCATGGTGACGGACATCGGAGCATTGGATCGCCTGGTGCAGGAGCGGGTCATACGAATATGCGATCGGCAGGATCTCCGCGAGGTCCTCAAGGTGTCTGCCATCAGCGGGGCGCACCTGGCTGAGCACATCTGGAATACACTCGTGTCCCGTCTCTCATCCGGGGCCTTGAAGAATATTCGCGTCGTGCAGTCTCGTGATCTTTCCTTCGACTACAACGGGTAGCTTCGTATGAGATTCCAGCCGCTGTGGATCATTCTTCTTGCCGGCTCTTTCGGATGGAGTCTGTCCGCATGGGCCGGGCAGGATGAAGAAGCTGTTCATCGCGCGATCACGGAGGCGGTCGCCGGTACCGCCGCCTTTTCAGAATCACGAGACAAGCAGGCGGTTCTGAGGTTGTACACGGACGATTATGTGGGGAGCCAGGATGGTCAGGCGGAGACTAAGGCGGCGATCGAACAATGGTTGAGCGACTATGAATCGGAGTTGAAGCAGGGCAATCGATTGCGGTTCATCGGGGCGGTATCGAATCTCAAGACCGGCCTTGACGGGTCGACTGCCTGGGCGATCTACGACTATGTGTTTCAAGCCATCAGAGATGGTGAAATCGAAGGCCAGGATGCCGGTACCTGCACCAGCCTGCTGCGGAAAGAGCATTCATCCTGGCGCATTTTTCATGATCACTGTTCGAAGTCGAAGGCCGCAAAGTAGCGGCTTTAACGGCGGGTAGCTTCGAAACGGGAGATCATAGAGTCCGCTGATATTCTATCTGATCACTCGTTTGATTTCAGGATCTCCTGCACCTTCTCGATCAGCGTGCTGGGCAGAAAGGGCTTCTGGAGAAAGGGAGTGTCCTCATGAATCCCGCTGGCCTCCAGCGTCTCTCCCGCGTAGCCTGACATGTAGAGGATCCGAGCCTCCGGTTGCATCACCTTGACTCCTTCTACCAGAACCGTGCTTTTCATGCGCGGCATGATCACGTCCGTCACCAATAGATGACAGGAGCCTTTGTGCAGTTGGAGTTGCTGCAGGGCTTGAATCCCGTCGCCGGCGACGAGCACGTGGTACCCCTGGTCATGGAGGACGGTGGCCATCAGTGTTCGAATGCTGTCATCGTCTTCAACGAGGAGAATGGTTTCCCGTGCGGCCACCGGCGTCAGGACTGTTTGGATGACCGGTAGCGCGGCGCCAGGCTGTCCGACGCGAGGAAGGTACACGGTGAATCGGGTGCCTTGTCCAGGCTGGCTGTGAACGTCGATGTACCCCTGGCTCTGCTTGAGGATCCCATAGACGGTGGCCAACCCGAGTCCGGTCCCTTTGTCCGGCTCTTTGGTCGTGAAAAATGGTTCGAAAATATGCGACAAAGTCTCGGGGTCCATTCCGCATCCGGCGTCCTGGACGCTGATTTTGACGAAAGAGCCGGTTCTGGCGCCAGGGCGAAGGCGGACAAACGACTCGTTGATTTCGACGCAATCGGTTTCGATGTTCAGCAATCCTCCGTCCGGCATGGCATCGCGGGCGTTCACAGCCAGGTTCATGAGGATTTGTTCAAGCTGGACCGGATCCATCATCGCGTGTCCCGCCTCCGGATGAAGGACCACCACCATCTGGACATGTTCGCCGATCATCCGCTGCAGCAGATCTTCCATGTCCCGGATGGAGGCGTTGATATCCAGTTCTTTGGGTTCAAAGACCTGGCGTCGGCTGAACGTCAGGAGCTTCTTCGTGAGGGCGGCGGCGCGTAGGCCGGCCTGGCTGATGATGTCGATTTCGCGTTTCGCCGGATGCGCGGACAATTGCTGCAGCAGCCGTTGCGCATGGCCGATGACCACCATCATCAGGTTATTGAAGTCGTGGGCGATCCCGCCGGCTAATCGACCGATGGCCTCCATTTTTTGCGACTGCTGGAGCGCCTGGGCCGTGCGTTTGTACTCGGTAATATCGGTGATCGTTTCGATGATGTGAGTCCGGCCATCGACGGTTGGAGCTTTGGCCCAGTGTACGAGGAGAAATTGATTTCCAGGCAGGGGGACCTCGCTGGAGATGACCGTGGTACTGGCCATGGCCTCGGGCATCCGACAAAAGTCGCAAGGGGTCTGGCATCCTGCGATCTTGTCGTAGCAGGATTGCCCTGAAATATCGCCGAATTTCAGGAGCCCGGTCTGGTTCTGAAATTGGATTTGATGTGTCGACGGGTCGATGACCGTCACGATGACGGGCTGCGAATTGAGCAGTACCTGCGCATCATAGTGCGGATACTCGGAGGTGTCAGATGGAGAGACCATCGGTCTGTTCCAATGTCAGGTGTCGAGACAGCAAGCGGCGCATACCTCAGGACTGTCTCGACAGTACACCACGCCAATATCGAGTCAACAAGATCGTCAGTTCCGGCCTATCACGAAGGAGACCGATGTGATGAGGGATCTGCGAGGGCTACTTGATGAGGTGATCCGAGATGAGCGAAGCGAGTTCAGCCGGCTCGACCACGCCTTCGCGGGTCAGGAGGAGCTGGCCGTGCGCAAAGAAGTGGGTGGTAGGGTATGTCTCAAAGACGTGGGTTTTTTTGATCTCTCGGCAGCGGCCGGGGACATGCATCTTGGCCTTGCCGATCTTGATGTTCGGAAACTTCGCGGCGGTTTCTTCCAGAATGGGGTCATAGGTTTTACAGGGTTCGCAAGTGGCGAGCCCGTAGGCGACGACGGCACCGGGACTATCGGTGAACTCTTTGTAGTTCTCATCTCGGACGTCTTCGACCGTTCCAGCCATGATCCTGCCTCCCCAAATGAAAGGGGAGGGTTCTCTCGAACGCCTCCCCTTCCGGTCTCACAAACTAGCTGAGCTTCGCCAGCGCTTCAAGGATATCCTTGTCCTCGCGGGCAACCTTGATTTCCTGCACCTTTGCGTAGGCGACCTTGCCGTTCTTATCGACAATGACAGTGGCGCGCTTGGAGCAGTTCAACGGCTCGAAATAGAGGCCGTAGGCTTTGCACGTGGTCCGGTGGACATCGGACAGCAAGCGGTGCTTGAGGTCCATGGAATCCGCCCAAGCCTTATGCGAGAAGAAGCTGTCGCAGCTGATGCCGAAGAGTTCGGCATTGGCGTTCTGGAACTTGGGGAAGTCATCGGTCAGGCACTGGTTCTCCCCCTGACAGACCGGGCTCCAGTCCAGTGGATAGAAGCACAGCACGACATTCTTCTTGCCACGGTAGTCGCTCAGCTTCACGTCCTTCTGATCCTGGTCCTTCAGGTTAAAATCAGGGGCGGTATCGCCGACCTTAATCTCTGCGGCTACATCACTCATTGCTATTCCTCCTTTACGGATATCGCTATATGTGGGCGTATTTGAGGTCTCAGATTGAGAGAACCCCCTGTGGAAACCTTGAACTTTGTACCTTGTGGTTTGAAAGATTGTCAACGGGCCTGAAGGCCTACAGCCGTAGGCCGATGGGCTGCAAGATGCTGAATTACAAGAGTTTTGCCTATCCCTGGAGCTCGCGGAACCCGATCATCCGGCCAGTAGGGGCAGCCGTGCGGTAATTGACGATCCGGATCGTCCGGCCCAGCAGCGGGAGGCGGAATGCGTTGCCGACTTTTGGGGATTGCCCGATGCGGAGCAACTCCGTGGCAGACTCTGTCAGCAAGTCTTTCGCGGCGCTTTCCGGGAGTCCTTTACCATAGAAAGTTTCGATCTCGTCGAGGCCGAACTTGGTCAGGCCCATCGTATGACACCAGACCTGGTCCGGCTTGGCCGTGTCATCGTGGACAATGGTGAGATGGTCGTCGGCCAGGAAGCTTGTCATGGTCCGATTCTGCCAGTCTGACGGATTCACGTACGCCTGCGTCGTGACGTCATAAGCTGTGCCCTGGGTCAGAAGCGTGAGGCCGCGCGCGAGGCGGGCGGCAAACAAGACCATGTCGGGCATATCCCGGTTGGGCATGAGCGTGGGGGCGATGGCTCCCATCTGATCGTGTTCCCAGGCCAGGTTCTTCATGATATCGGCGGTATGGGTCGCGGGCAGCGGCATCACCACGTGGGCAGACCAGGGGCCATGGCTGGCCTGCCAGGACTCCGGTGCCCCGGCCTCCGGACGAATCGTAAGAGGGCCGCCATATTCGCGGTCGTACCAGATCGTGAGTTCGTCAAGCCCGGGAGCCGTGCCGCGATAGCCGATGAAGTAGAGCGGTGGGCGTTTGGCTGACGGCTTCGGGATTTTCTTCTTGATACGCATCGCCGGAGACTCGCTATTTGCCTGATTTCTTGGCTCTGCGGCGTTCATCCGCATTGAGCAGTCGTTTGCGCAGGCGCAGATTGAGCGGAGTAATTTCCACCAATTCATCCGGCCCGATATATTCCAACGCGAATTCCAGGCTCATTTCCCGCGGGGGGGTGAGCACCAGCGCCTCATCGGTACCCGACGCCCGCATGTTGGAGAGATGCTTTTCTTTGCAGACGTTCACGTCCAGATCTTCATCCCGGCTGTTTTCGCCGATCACCATGCCGCGATAGACCTCCACCCCTGGGCCGATGAACATAGTGCCCCGTTCCTGCGTCATGAAGATGGCGTAGCCGGTGCTGGTGCCGTCTTCGTGTGCGACGAGGGAGCCATGAGGCGCCACCATCAAATCGCGTTCTTCAGCCGGCTCATAGGCGGCAAACACGTGGTGCATGATGATCGTGCCGCGGGTTTTGGCCAACAGGAGGTTTTTGAGGCCCATGATGCCGCGTGTCGGAATGTGATACTCGAGATGCATTTCGCTGGTGCCGACATCGGAATGAATCAGTCGCATATGACGCAGTTCGCCGCGGCGCTTCCCCATCTCTTCGATGACGGTTCCCTGGTAGGTTTCGGGTACTTGGATCGTGAGCTCTTCGTACGGTTCTGTGGCTTTGCCGTTGGCATCGCGGTGGATGATGACCTCCGGTTGCGAGACCTGGAGTTCGTAGCCTTCACGCCGCATCTGTTCTATCAAGACGCCCAGGTGCAGCTCTCCGCGGCCGGCGACGAGGAATCGGTCGGCACTCTCCGTTTCATGCACGCGCAAGGATACGTTTGTTTCGAGTTCTTTGAAGAGCCGATCCCGCAAGTGGCGGGATGTCAGAAACTTCCCTTCGCGGCCGGCAAACGGACTGTTGTTGACGGAGAAGCTCATTTGGACGGTTGGTTCATCGATCGTGACGCGGGGCAAGGCAATCGGATTTTCCGCATCCGCGATGGTATCGCCGATGCTCACGTCATCGAGGCCGGCGACGGCCACGATCTCTCCGGCGGCAGCCTGATCGGCATCGACCCGTTCAAGACCGGAGTACACGGCCAGATCGGACACTTTGCCGGGGGTTTGAGCGCCGTCTTTCCCGAGCAGCATGACAGGCTGCCGGCGGGCGATGGAGCCGGATTGAATCTTTCCGATGCCCATCTTGCCTTTATAGGGATCCTGGACGAGGGCCAGAACCAGAATTTGGAGCGGGGCCTCGGCATTGATGGCCGGAGCGGGAATTTTCTCCAGGACCGTGTCCAGCAACGGCGAAATGTCCGTACCGGGCTTATTTACGTCCAGCGTGGCCTGACCTTTGATGGCGGCGGCATAGACGATCGGAAAGTCGAGTTGTTCGTCGGTGGCACCCAGATGGACGAAGAGATCGAACGTGCGATTGACGACGTCGTCGATGACGGCGTCGGGCCGATCGATCTTATTGATCACGACGATGGCTTTATGACCAAGGGCGAGGGCTTTGCGCAGAACGAAGGTCGTCTGCGGCATGGGCCCTTCTTTGGCGTCGATGAGGATGAGCACGCCGTCGACCATCCGGAGCGTACGCTCGACCTCGCCGCCGAAATCGGCATGTCCCGGCGTATCGACGATATTGATTTTGACGCCCTTATAGACGACGCTGGCATTTTTGGCCCGGATCGTAATGCCGCGCTCACGTTCCTGGTCCATCGAGTCCATGATGCGCTCGCCCATGTCGTCGATCTTGCGATGGACATGGGTTTGTCGCAGCACGGCATCGACCAGCGTGGTTTTGCCGTGGTCGACGTGGGCGATGATGGCGATGTTTCGAATATCGGTACGACGGTCGTGGGGGGCTCGTAACTGTGTCATGGTGGTTTGCTCTCGCGGTCAAAAAAAAGACGCCCCGACAGTGAGGCGCAATCGCGCAGTATAGCCGAAGTATTGTCCACTGCGCAAGGCACGATTTCAGAAGAAGCTGAATGGGGGACGGGAGGATTGGTTTGGAGGGGGGCTTAATAATTTTTCTCGGTCATCGGGTTTGCCGGGACGCCTTGCTCGTCATGGCTCCCCGGGCGGCTTTCTTGCCGGTCGTCCACCGGGGCAATCCGATCAATTTCCAGAAGGAATTCAATTGCCGGTACTGAAGTTCTCTGAAATCCCTCCCTGCGGGGGCAGCACATGGTAGGTCAAATAGATATGGAAGCACCCCTCCTCAAGGGAACCGCACTGACCGATAGCAGGATGTCCATACAGGTGGCAGTCAGGAGCGACAGGAACCGGATAGTACAGGAGCGAAGTTCAGGATAAATCGTGGGGGAATCCGTTTACGGCCTTGAACCACAGGCGGGTGATCGATGAGACCGATATAAGTCGCGGGTGTCACGCAAATCTGAGTGGCGAGGCGGACAAGATCGTCGAAGGGTGGCCCGGTTTCGGAGTCTAGAATGCAATAATGCAGCAAAGCTTCGTGCCTCTGGTATTCGTCATGTGGTTGCAAAAAGGGCTTCATCATATCCAGCGGCATCCGGAAACGGATCCGAGGATCCGCTGAGGTAGGCGATAATCCCTAGAGAGGGATAGATCGTCAGAGCGCAGATCAGTGCCACGTCTCCGGCTATCCCCCGGCGAATTACTACGCAATCTCGAGCGGTTGGATGATGGTGCAGCCTTCACGAACATCTTCTTGCGCTTGCGCGGGTGTGTGTCTTCGTTGTCAGACTCGATTGGCTGGTCTGCTTGAGTTTTGAGGGGATGCATTGTAAGGTGACGAGGTTATCCTGCCGGAACTTTTCCCCCTTTGGAGCGTGTGTGTATGCCTGGTGACGACCGGTTTGTTGAAATGCAGCAGCCTTCACGCCATCCGTGGCGCTGGTGGCAGATCACGCTGCTGACGGTAGTCGCGCTGGGCATTGTGGGGGTCACGGCGGTTGCCGGCGTCATCTGGCATCTGGCTCAGGATCTTCCGCCCTTAGATTTGTTGCAGGGGTACCAACCGAGCTTGGTTACGACGGTGTATGCGGATGATCGGCAGCCCATCGGCCAGTTTTTTATCGAGCGGCGGACGCTCACTCCATTGGACAGCATCCCGAAGACGTTGACGCAAGCCGTGATTGCGACGGAAGACGTACGGTTCTTCGAACATCCCGGGCTGGACTACATCGGGATTCTGCGTGCGGCCTGGACCAATATTCGTCACGGCGGAAAGAAGGTGGAAGGGGCAAGCACGATTACGCAGCAGTTGGCGCGGTCGCTCTTCTTGTCCGCCGAGCGTTCGTACGATCGGAAGCTGCGAGAGTTGATTCTGGCCTACAAGATGGAAGCAGTCTCGACAAAGGAACAGATTCTCGAGACCTATTTGAACCAGATCTACTTCGGGCAGGGTTCCTACGGGGTGGCGTCGGCGGCGCAATCCTATTTCGGGAAGGATATCGGAAAGCTCACCCTGGCCGAGTCCGCGTTTCTCGGCGGATTGCCGAAATCGCCGAGCCGGTTCTCCCCTTTCACGAACTACGAGCGTGCGAAGAAGCGCCAGGAGCATGTGTTGTCGCGCATGGAAGAGGCGGGGTTCATTTCTGTCGCCGAGCGCGATGCCGCGATTGCGGAAGAATTAAAGTTTCGCCGGCCGGGCAGTGAGCATATCGCTCCCTATTTCGTGGAGCACGTCCGCCAACAGCTTGTCGCGAAATACGGCGAAACGATGGTGTACAAAGGCGGGTTGCAGATTTACACCACGCTGAATCTTGAAATGCAGCGCGCTGCGGAGAGAGCTTTTCTGGCCGGGGTTCGCGATCTCGACAAGCGCCAAGGGTGGCGCGGTCCGAAGAAAACGGTTGATCTTGCGACGGTGCAAATCCCCGGGGCTCCGCTCTCCGATCAGCCGCTCAAGGCCGGAGATTTCGTCGACGGCATCGTGCTGAAGCTGGCGAAGGATCACTATGTGGTCCAACTCGGGGATCAGACGGCGAAGCTCCTATTCGATGACATGGCCTGGGCCAAACGTGTGTTGAAAGGTACTGATCCGACTCAGGATGCGGTGCTGACGCCTGACGTGAAGAGAACCTTGAAGCCGGGAGATGTGATCGAGGTCAGCGTCAAGAAACTTGCGAAGGACGGGATGCAACTGGCGTTGGAACAGACGCCGATCGTTGAAGGCGGATTGGTGGCGGTCGATCCCCGGATCGGCGCGATTCGCGCGATGGTCGGCGGTTACGATTTTGCCCGCAGTGAGTATAACCGGGCGGTGCAGGCCCGTCGCCAGCCGGGCTCTGCGTTTAAGCCGGTCATCTACGCCACGGCTATGGCGCAGGGGATGAGTCCCTCTACGCAAATCCTCGATGCGCCGGTGGTATATGAGCAGGAAGCAGATGACAAGATTTGGAAACCGGAGAACTATGGGCGGAAATTCCACGGCATGGTGACGTTGCGGGATGCGCTGGCCCATTCCCACAATCTGGCGACGGTTCGATTGCTGGACAAGGTGGGGATCAAGAATGTCATTGAGTTCGCGCGCACCGTCGGGGTCACGAGTCCGCTTCCCGCGGATTTATCGCTGGGACTAGGATCCTCTTCGATCGGGTTGTTGGAGTTGACCTCGGTCTATGGCGTCTTTCTGAACAAAGGGACGAGAGCCGAGCCGTTTGCGATCAAGGTGGCCAAGGACAGCTCTGGTAAGACGCTTGAAGTCATGGAGGATCAACCCCATGAAATCATCACGAAGGAGACGGCCTATCTCATTACGAACATGATGGAAGATGTGATTCAGAAAGGGACGGGGCAAGCGGCGAAGGTCATTGATCGGCCGATCGCCGGCAAGACCGGCACTACGAATGAGTATATCAATGCCTGGTTTATTGGTGGAGCTCCCAACTTGGTGACGGGGGTGTATGTCGGATTTGATGATCGGCGCCCTTTGGGAGAGAGCGAGACCGGTGCTCGTTCGGCTCTGCCGATTTGGATTCAGTTCATGAAGGAGGCGTTGCTCCAGTTGCCGGTTGTTCCATTCGAAATTCCTGAAGGCATCACATATGTGAAGGTCGACCCCACGACCGGGCTGTTGGAATCAGAACAGGAAGGAGACGGAGAAAAAGGTTCAGTCGAGCTGTTTGCCAAAGGAAGCGAACCGACTCAATCAGCTGCGCGCCGTCTCGGTCCGACCGATTTTTACAAGCTGGATCAGATTCCTGAGGGAGGGCCTGTCGGGGAGGGTGTCACGTCGCCGTAAGTTGCTAGGCCTTCGAGTCCTGGTATTCCTCGTGCCAGGCCATCTGAATCGCTTCGAGAATCTTCTCGTTCGACTTCTTGGGATCATCCTTAAAATCCGGCAGTGCCACGATCCAGGCGTGCATATCGGTGAACCGGATTGTCAGCGGATCTGCTTCCGGGTGCTCTTCGACCAGGCGAATCGCAATATCTTCTGTATTCTGCCATTTTAAATCCATGGATATCTCCTGGCCAGAGGCGCGAGGCACGTGGCTAGAGGGTTTCGCGGTGTCAGTGTATCTCGCCTCTTGCCTCTCACCCCTAGCCTCGTGCCGATCATGCTATTTCGGAAACTTTCTTGCCTTGCAGCCCTCGCTTGAGGGAATCGTCCAACATGGCCACCGTGAGGCCTTTGGCTGCCTGTTCGAGATCGGCCATTCGTGCACGGATCGTGCGGGGATCGTTCCCGTCTTTGGCTATGGTCAGTGCCGAGAGGGCGCCGCGGATAGAAGCGATGTCTTCTGTGTTGACCAGATGTCCGCCGTCCGCTAAAGATTTCTCCGTCGTCGCGATCAGGGCTCCTGCGTCCAGCCGCGCTTCAATCAACTTGCGCGCGCTCACATCATCCGCGGCGAATTTGAACGAGTCTTCGATCATCCGCTCGACTTCCAGATCGGACAATCCATAGGACGGTTTGACCTCGATTGACTGGGTTTCTCCGGTTCGCATGTCTTTCGCCGTCACATTCAGAATGCCGTTGGCATCGATCAGGAAGGTCACTTCAATACGCGGGACTCCCGCAGGCAACGGCGGGACTTTCAGTCGAAAGCGGGCCAGGCTACGGTTGTCTTTCGCCAGTTCCCGCTCACCCTGGAGAATATGGATGTCCACGCCGGTCTGTCCGTCCACGTAGGTGGTGAACATTTCCTTGGCGCTGGCGGGAATTGTGGTATTGCGGCGGATCAGGCTGCTCATGACCCCGCCCATTGTTTCGATGCCCAGCGAGAGGGGCGTCACGTCGAGGAGCAACATGTCGGTCGTGCCGCCGCTCAAGATGTCGGCCTGTACTGCGGCGCCAAGGGCGACCACTTCATCAGGATTGAGTTCGCAATGCGGCTGTGTGCCAAAGAGCGCCTGCACGCCTTGACGGACCAGCGGCATGCGGGTTGAGCCGCCGACGAGCACGACTTCATCGATGTCGGCAGGAGTCAGGCCGGCATCCTTGAGCGCGAGGCGGCAGGGTCCCAACGTGCGTTCAACCAAGGCGTTGCAGAGCGACTCCAGTTGATCGCGCGTCAGTTCTCGCGTGAACCGGCCCTTGCCTTCCGGCAGATCGAGGGTTGCCGTGGTTTTGAGCTCTTCTGAGAGGCGTATCTTTGCCCGTTCTGCTTCGAGCCGGATCCCTTGCATATGATCGGGATAGGCCTTGAGGTCGAGCCCGTACTGCTGGCGAATGTCTGCCAGGAAGATGTCAGCGATTAATTGGTCGAAGTCGTCGCCGCCGAGGTGCGTATCGCCGTTCGTCGCCAGTACCTCGAAGATGCCGTTCTTCAGCTTCAAGATTGAAATGTCGAAGGTGCCGCCGCCCAGGTCGTAGACGGCGATGGTTCCCTGGGTGCGCTGTTGCAGTCCATAGGCCAGCGAGGCGGCGGTCGGTTCATTGATGATGCGCAGCACGTCGAGGCCGGCGATCATGCCCGCATCCTTCGTGGCTTGGCGCTGGCTGTCGTTAAAGTAGGCAGGCACCGTGATGACGGCTTTGGTGATGCTCTCACCGAGGAAGGCTTCTGCACGAAGCTTCAGTTCCTTCAGGATCATGGCCGAGATCTGCGGCGGCGAATAGGTTTTCTCGCCGAGCTTGATGCGGATGACCCCACCCTTTTCGGTCAGGGTATAGGGGAAATAGGCGAGCTCGTCCTGAACATCGGCCAGCCCCTTGCCCATGAATCGCTTCACGGAATAGACGGTCCGCTCCGGGTTTCTGGTCAGGTGTTCTTTGGCCGGATCGCCGACGATCAGGCCGTTGTCGGTCAATGCGACGACGGAGGGGACCATCGCGCGCTCATGGCGGCCTGCGATGACGCGGGGCGTGCCCTTGTCCATATAAGCGACAAGGGAGTTCGTTGTTCCGAGGTCTATGCCGACGATGCGTGCCATGGTGGTCAGGCGATGGTGGCGACGAGGTCGTTGACGATGTTTTTCACGTAGGTACGGTTGGAGAGGATGTCCCGCATCTCTTTCAGGATGCGGTCGCGTTCGGCGCGCGCCTGTTCGGTCGCCTCGCCGCGGTCTTGCAGCGCATCCCATCGTCCGAAGAGTTGCTGAATCTGAGCTTCCATGTCCCGCTGCCGTTGCTCCAGAGTGGCGCGCTCGGATTGCAATTGGGTGCGGAGGGCCGCAGCAGCGCCCGATGTCCGGTCGCTGGCGCGGAATTCATCGAGTATGTCCTGCAGTTCGAGGATTTCTTCGAATAAATCGGCCGGCGGCGTTGTCCGGATCTCTTTCACCGAGCCGGCTTCAAGGTCCAGCAGATACTCGGCGCGCTGAATCGGATCGCGTAGCGTGCGGTAGGCGGTGTTCAGCATGGCGGAGTTGCCGAGGCTGATGGTCTGCTCCGCATCGCTCTTGTTCTGGTAAAAGTCTGGATGAAACGCCCGGCTCAATTCGTAGAACTTGGTTTCGAGCTTCTGTTGGTTGATGGACAAGCGGCGGGGAAAGCCGAAGCAGGTGAAGTAGTCCAGTTCTTTCGACACGGGCTGCACTTTTACGCAGCGGTCGCAGAAATACTCTCCCGAGACTTCGGATTGGCAGTGCCAGCACATGCTGCGGGCCATCTGTAGTTCGCGCCGGTCGCTGGTGTGATGATGCGTGTGTCCATCCATGCTATTGCTCGCTTACGCTGAGAACGATTCTCCGCAGCCACAGGTTTTGTTGGCGTTTGGGTTCACGAATTTGAAATTCCCACCCATCAGATCCTTGTGGTAATCGAGTTGGGTGCCCTGTAAGTAGATCGCGCTCTTGGCATCCACAATGATCTTCACGCCGTCGAAGTCGTAGACCTGGTCGTATTGGCCGATCTTCTCGTCGAAGTTGATGGTGTAACTTAGGCCTGAGCAACCGCCGCCCTTGACGCCCAGGCGAAGGCCGCCTTCTTCGATCCCTTGGACGTTGATGAGGCGCTTGATTTCCTTCAGGGCCGAGTCGGTAAGCGTAATGACCGGAGTCTGGATTTCCGCATTCGTGGCGTCCATGATGGGCTCCTTTCTGCCGTTACTTCGGTTCGGCTTTCTTCTGATAGTCGGCCAGCGCGGCCTTGATCGCATCCTCGGCTAAGACTGAACAGTGAATCTTCACCGGCGGCAGGTTCAGCTCCTGGACGATATCGGTGTTCTTGATTTTCTGGGCTTCTTCGATGGTCTTGCCTTTGAGCCATTCGGTGGCCAGGCTGGAGCTGGCGATGGCGGAGCCGCAGCCGAACGTCTTGAACTTGGCATCGACAATCGTATCGTTCTGCACCTTGATCTGGAGCTTCATGACGTCGCCGCACTCGGGTGCGCCGACCATCCCGGTGCCCACGCCTTCTTCGTCTTTCTTGAAGCTCCCCATGTTCCGGGGATTGTTGAAATGATCAACGACTTTGTCACTGTATGCCATAAAAGCCTCCTTGGTATCTCGTCGTTCGTGAAGCGTCGTTCGTTGTCTGCGAGATACGCTTCACGAGGCACGTTTCACGACTTCAGTGGGCGGCCCACTGAACGGATTTCAAATCGACCCCTTCTTTCGCCATTTCATACAACGGCGACATTTCACGCAGCTTGGTCACAATCTCAATAACCTTCTTGATCGTGTAGTCAATCTCTTCGTCTGTGTTGAAGCGGCCCAGACCGAAGCGGATCGAAGAATGAGCGAGCTCCACGCCGACGCCCAGCGCCCGCAGGACGTAGGACGGTTCCAGCGTCGCCGAGGTGCAGGCGGAACCGGATGAAAGCGCAATGTCTTTCATGCCCATCAAGAGCGACTCGCCCTCGACATAGGCGAAGGAAATATTCAGATTATGCGGCAACCGCTGGGTCGGATGGCCGTTGAGATAGGCTTCATCGATTTCTTTCATGATGCCGGCCTGCAGGCGATCGCGCATCGCCGCAAGGCGCACTGATTCGGTGGCCATTTCCTGGTCGCACAACTCGCAGGCCTTGCCGAATCCGACGATCAACGGCACCGGCAGGGTGCCGGACCGCATGCCGCGTTCGTGTCCGCCGCCGTCCATTTGGGCTGCGATCCGCACGCGGGGGTTCTTCTTTCGGACATACAAGGCGCCGACTCCCTTCGGGCCGTAGATCTTATGGGCCGAGAAGGACATCAGGTCGATGCCCATATCCTGCACATCGACGGGGATCTTGCCGACGCCCTGGGTGGCGTCGCAATGGAAGAGCACGCCCTTTTCCTTGGCAATCTTGCCGATTTCCTTCACCGGATTGATCGTGCCGATTTCATTGTTGGCGAGCATCACGGAGATCAGGACCGTTTTGTCCGTGATCGCCTTCCGTACGTCTTCCGGATTCACCATCCCGAATTTATCTACCGGGAGATAAGTGACGGTCGCTTTGCCTTTTGCTTCGAGGGATTTGGCGGTGTCGATGACTGCGCGGTGTTCGGTGGAGGAGGTGATGATGTGGTCGCCCTTCTCCTTGTACATCTCCAACACGCCCTTGATCGCCAGATTGTCAGACTCGGTGGCGCCGCTGGTGAAGACGATTTCCTTGGG